>Ga0172381_10000164_pt1 | contig 78610 bp, 83 predicted proteins | sample Leawel6488metaG_FD_119754 | JGI IMG/M metagenome (GOLD analysis project Ga0172381, IMG submission 119754) | Leachate microbial communities from a municipal landfill in Southern Ontario, Canada - Leachate well 64-88 metaG | ecosystem: Engineered > Solid waste > Landfill > Unclassified | place...
ACATCTAATATCTTTTCACTAGCCATTGTCTTTCGTTACCTCCTTATAAAAAATCCTCGCATTGCACAGACAATACGAGGATATGATAGATCATTACTTGTATCACCTCGGCGGGATTTATGCTATACGTTCCGTATTAGCACCTGCTGTCTGCGGCAAAACTTACAATATTAACTTGTCCTGTAGAGTTTAATCCACAGGTCACAATTAGTCAAGCACTTTCTGTGTATTAACTTTTATTCCAGGACCCATCGTAGCCGCTAAAGTGACGCTCTTGAGGTACTGGCCTTTTGATGATGACGGTTTAGCTTTAACTACAGCGCTCATGAGAGTTCTGAAGTTTTCCATAAGCTGTTCATGTGTAAATGAAGCTTTCCCGATCGGGCAGTGTATGATGTTCGTCTTATCAAGTCTGTACTCGATCTTACCTGCTTTAGCTTCAATAACTGCTTTTGCCACATCCTGCGTTACTGTTCCTGCTTTAGGATTAGGCATAAGTCCTTTAGGTCCAAGTATACGGCCTATCTTACCCACAACACCCATCATATCAGGACTTGCGATAGCTACATCAAATTCGAACCAGTTCTCATTCTTGATCTTGTCAGCTATGTCTTCAGCGCCGACATAATCAGCACCTGCCTTCATAGCTGCATCAGCATTGGCTCCTTTTGCGAATACCAGTACCCTGATCTTTTTTCCTGTTCCGAAAGGAAGTACGACTGCGCCTCTGACCTGCTGGTCAGCATGTCTTGAGTCTACACCGAGTTTGATATGTATTTCTATCGTTTCATCAAATTTGCACTTAGCTGTCTGTTTTGCAAGGCCGATAGCTTCTGAGGGTTCATATGCGGATGCTTTATCATATAAAGCGCTGCTGGCTCTGTAATTTTTGCTTCTCTTCATGATTTGATCCTCCTATTCCTCGATCGTGACGCCCATACTGCGTGCAGTACCGGCAATCAGTTTCATTGCTGACTCAATGTTTGATGCATTGAGGTCAGGCATTTTCTGTTCTGCTATCTTCCTGAGATCCGCTTTTGAAAGCACTGCGACTTTTGTCTTATTAGGTGTAGGCGATGCTGTTTCTATATTGCATGCCTTCTTGATAAGAACCGCTGCAGGCGGGGTCTTCGTGATGAAAGAAAAAGATCTGTCTGCATAAACTGTCAATACTATAGGTATTATCAGTCCCACATCGTTTCTTGTTCTCTCGTTGAATTCTTTACAGAATCCCATAATGTTTACACCGTGTTGTCCTAGTGCTGGTCCAACCGGTGGTGCTGGCGTCGCTTTAGCTGCAGGTAATTGCAACTTAACGTATCCAATAATCTTTTTTGCCATTTATTCCACCTCCCAATTTATTTTGTACAGCTTAAAGAATGATCTGTATCTGCTCATAGTCCAGTTCAACAGGAGTTTCCCTGCCGAAAATGGATATGTGAACTTTCACTTTTCTCTTTTCCTTATAGACTTCATTGATAACACCTACAAAGTTTTCGAACGGTCCTTCGATTACTCTTATATTATCTCCGGGATTGAAGTCAATAACAGTTTCAATACCTTCGAGCCTCATCTGTATGACTTCCTCATCGGTAAGCGGAACAGGTTTGGCTGTCGGTCCAACAAATCCGGTCACACCGCGGGTATTTCTTACTACATACCAGGACTGATCGGTCATAATCATTTTAACAATAACATAACCGGGGAAAATCTTCTTGAAAGTTATCTTTCTCTTACCGTTTTTCTCTTCAATGACTTCTTCAAGAGGTACAACTATATCCTGTATGTACTCTTTCATCTCCCTGTTCTCAACTATCTTCTCAAGATCGGCTTTGACCTTGTTCTCATAGCCGGAATAAGTGTGAACTACATACCATTTGGCTGTATCCTGTTCGTCCTTGTTTGCGGTCACATCATTGTTTATATTTTCATCCATCGGAAAATCTCCCATTTTAATTTGCTACCAGCAATTTGATCAGAGTTGAAAGACCCCAGTCAAACAAACAGATAACAAGACCAACAATAGCGCATACCACTAAAACAGTGACAGTGCTCTTGACAGTCTGTTTGCTTGTAGGCCAGGTTACTTTCTTCAATTCCTGAAAAATCGCTTTGAAGAATCCTATAAACTTATTCTTTTTTACGGTCTTTTCTTTCTCAGCCATTATCCTCACCTTTATTACTTAGTCTCTTTGTGTAGAGTGTGCTTCTTACAGAACTTGCAGTATTTGTTGATCTCAAGTCTGTCAGGTGTGTTCTTCTTATTCTTTGTTGAACAGTAATTTCTCTGTTTGCACTCAGTGCACGCAAGTATAATCTTGTCTCTCATAATACATCCCTGCCTTCTCATTTCTGAAAGCTTTTTTCTACAAAAAAAAAGAGCCTTCTAATAGCAAAAGTTATCTTACCATGCTGTCCATATCCTTGTCAACAATTATTTAATCAGTTGATGTTTCTGACGTCATATTTGATTCTAAAAGAAGCTTAACGGCAGATTTCACATTTTCCATGTTTTTTGACTCGTTTGATATGCAGAGGATCATTTTATTAAGTTCATTTACATACAGATGCTCGGCGATCAATGTCACATCAGATACATCCACTCCGTAAATAACTTTTTCACCGGTCCCTGATTCAATGCCGTACACACGGTCTTCCTCCGGTATCGTGATGTCCATTTCTTCAAGAACACCTTCAAGGGGAAGGAAATAGTTGTATTTTAATATATATCTATAAACTATATCATCACATATTATTATCTCAAGATCACCGGATATAAGCAGGAGACTCAGTTTTTCAACATATGAAGCTTCGATCGATTCCTCCGTATCAGTTGCGTCATTGCCTTCTGATGAGGCGATCATCACCTCCAGAAGTATTTTATCCACATCAGACATCCTGTCATAAAGATACTGCTGTATATCATCGTTGCTCTTTGCAGCATAATCACCGACATACGATATGGTAAGATCCGGATCCTGGTTCGCAAAATACGGGATGGCTATGGAAAGTATCGTGGCGAAAATAATAAGGATCGTAACGATGGTCCCGATATGCTTGAACCATAGCCTTCTGTAGGTTTTCACTATCTTCCTGACTTCCACAGGTTCGTCCTGATTAAGTCCGACAAGATAATCATGCGCTTTTGTGGCCTCGTCAAAATTTACGGTCTTATCCAGCCTTGCGCGCATAGAGATGTAATCATACTGTTTATTTATCTGTGTTTCAGTAGGGTTCCCATCCAGACCCAGTATTTTAAGATATTTTTCTCTTAACTCATCCATTTATATCCGATTTCATCGTCGGGAAGAAAATGACGTCACGTATGGATGCGGAATCTGTAAACAGCATCACCATACGGTCTATGCCTATACCCATACCGCCCGTTGGAGGCATTCCTATTTCGATCGCATTTATAAAATCATCATCGATAGTAAAATCAAACTCACCGAATTTGCTCTTTGCCTGGGCAATGAATCTCTCTTTCTGGTCTATAGGATCGTTCAATTCCGAGAATGCATTACCTGCCTCGCTTCCTGCTATGAACAGTTCGAATCTTTCAGTCATATATGGCTTCATGGCATTTCTCTTTGCAAGAGGAGAAATTTCTATAGGATATTCATATATGAATGTAGGCTGGATCAGGTTCTTTTCAACATATTCGTCAAAGAATGCATTTAATATCATTCCCCAGTTCCAGTGGTCTTCCACATGAACATTCTTCTCTTTAGCTATTTCCTTTGCCTTCATATCGTCACATGCAAACGAATCAAAATCCACTCCTGAATATTCTTTTACCGATCCTGCCATGGTCATCCTCTTCCAAGGTCTTTCCAGGCTTATTTTTGTACCCTGATAATTCAGTTCTCTTGTTCCCAATACTTTATCAGCCACATAGCAGTACATCTCTTCAGCTCTTGTCATCATCACATTGTAATCCGCATATGCTTCATAAAATTCCATCAGCGTGAATTCCGGATTATGCCTTGTGTCCATACCCTCATTTCTGAAGACCTTGCCTATTTCAAACACTCTGTCGATGCCGCCTACGATCAGTCTCTTGAGGTGAAGTTCAAGTTCTATCCTGAGGAACATATCCATATTTAACGTATTGTGGTGTGTTTCAAAGGGTCTGGCATTCGCATTGGTCGCCTGATTATGCAAAACGGGCGTATCGACTTCAAGATAGCCAAGCCCCGTCATATACTCTCTTATTGCAGCTATCATATTCGCACGTGTTATAAACGCGGCTTTGACTTCCGGATTCATTATAAGATCAACATATCTCTGCCTGTAGCGAAGGTCCATGTCCTTAAGACCGTGGAATTTCTCAGGAAGCGGCTGCAGCGATTTTGCAAGGAGCGTTATAGTTTTTACTCTGATGGATTTCTCCCCCATATGGGTAATGAAAGGCAGTCCAGTAAAGCCTGCTATATCGCCTATATCGAACTTTTTGAATTCGGTGTACGCTTCTTCTCCTATTTCATCGATACGGATATATAACTGGATCTGCTCCATACCGTCCTGTATGTGAGCAAAGCTTGCTTTTCCCATTACCCTTTTTGTCATTATCCTGCCTGCCAGACTGACTTCTTTTTCAGTCAATGCATCGAAATCATCCAGTATTTCCCTGGCTGTATACTTACGGTCGTAATATGTTATTGCAAAAGGGTTTCTCCCCGAATCCTTCAGGTTCTCCAGCTTTTCTCTTCTTATTTTCAATATCTCATTGAGATCGGCTTCAGTATTATCAGTAAAATTTTCCATTATGTGCTCCTTTATTCAAATTGCAGTCCTCAAAAGAGAACTGCAATTCATTATATCTTTTTTTTACGGTATTAACAACAAAGTGATCACGCCATGATCTCCAGGATCTTCATCTGAAGCTGGCCTGCAGGACTCGTGATGCTGACGACCGCGCCGGGATGATTTCCTATAAGCGCTTTCCCGACAGGAGATTCATATGAGATCCTCTGATTGAAGGAATTTGCTTCCGTCGGACCTACTATCTGGTATATCTGCTCCTCATTGTACTCCATGTCCAATACTTTTACTCTGCAGCCGATCGTTACTTTCTCGCTATTGCAGTTATCGTTATCTATGACTTCTGCCTTTGAAAGCAGATTCTCAAGATATGCGATCCTTGTCTCTACCTGAGCCTGTTGATTTTTTGCTTCATCATATTCACTGTTTTCAGAAATATCTCCAAATGAAATCGCATTTTTGAGCCTGTCGGATACTTCCATCCTTGTCTTGCCTTTTAATGTCATCAATTCGTCTTCCAGCTCTTTTATTCCTTCGTAAGTCATTAAAACCTTTTTGTCTGCCATTTTCATTCTCCTCAATTAAGTTTTGGATTGACAAATTATAATTCGCATATGCTTCTTTGTCAACCTCCTTTTTAACAATTACATATCTTAACATATTTTTTCGGATATAGCTCATTTTTATTTATTTTAATAAAATAAGTATTTGTGCAATATGATCTGCTGAATAATCGCACCGGATAATATATAATAAAGGAAATATAAAATACAGGAAAAGCGGTGATCATTATGGAACTGTTCAAAGAACTCACTTTTACTTCAAAATCATCGGATCATGACCCTTTCAATTATGTGTCATTATCTGCTCTCTTCACAAGACCGGACGGATCCTCGATATCCGTAACAGGTTTCTGGGCGGGCGGGGACACATACAAATTGCGTTATGACATATCGATACCGGGAAAACACAGATATATAACGGTAAGCAGCGATGATTCCTTAAATGGCATCAAAGGGGAAATAACGGTCAGGAAATATACAGGTGACAATCCTCTGTATGTCCACGGTGCGATAGGCAGAAAGAACAAGGATCTGTATCTGAGATATAAAGACGGCACTCCCTTTTACTGGCTTGCCGACACCTGGTGGATGGGTCTTACGGACCGGCTGGATTTCAATAAGGATTTCGGTAAACTCACGGAAGACCGCGTCAAAAAGGGATTCAATGTGGTACAGATAGTCGCCGGTTTGTATCCCGATATGCTTCCATTTGATGAAAGAGGGAGAAATGAAGCCGGATTCCCGTGGACTGCTGATTTCAAATCGATATGTCCTGAATACTTCGACATGGCTGACAGAAGGATATTCCATCTGATCAAAAAAGGCATAACGCCCTGCATAGTGGGTTCATGGGGATTTTTCATGAAATTCGCAGGCAAGGAAACACTTCTGAAACACTGGAAATACCTTATAGCCCGCTGGTCGGCTCTTCCTGTCGCATGGTGCATAGCAGGTGAAGCCAACATGGCTTTCTATAACGAGAACATATCAGCTGAGGAGCATCTGAGAAGATCCAGGAAAGACTGGAACGATGTAACTCTGTTCGTAAAGAATAACGATCCGTTTAAGAGGCTCATAACGATACACCCTACAAACAACGGTCATGAGCAGATAGAAGACGAGACGCTTCTTGACCTTGACATGCTTCAAACGGGGCATGGAGGATTTGCATCCATAGTTCCGCAGATGAAACAGATAAAGCACTCTGTGGACCGCAAGGCGCTTCCTGTCATAAATTCAGAGTGTAATTACGAGGGTATATGCGGGTCTTCATACTGTGATGTACAAAGATATGTATATCTGTCTGATTTCATGTTAGGTGCTGCCGGACATACATATGGCGCAAACGGCATATGGCAGCTCAACGGGATAGGAAGACCTTATGGGCCTTCTCCTCACGGCTCGACATGGGGAGACACGAACTGGAAGGAAGCAGCCTCTCTCCCTGGATCGGGACAGATAGGAAGCTGCAAGAGATTTCTCACCTCTTTTGAGTGGTGGAGATTTCAATCACATCCCGAATGGGTGGAGAACCCCTGCTCTTTAAACGCATGTGACGGCAACTTCTGTGTGGGGATCCCAAAGGAAGTGAGGATCATATTCAAACCTAATCTTGGAGGCAGCTTCTGGGGCAATATCGAGATAAGAGGTATTGAAAAAGACATATCTTACATGGCATCCAGATTCGACCCGATCCTTGGGAAAGAAACCGTAATAGGCGATGTCATTCCTGACGAGTCAGGTGTATGGAGGATGCCTAAAGTCACCGCATTCCAGGACTGGCTGTATATATTAAAAGCAAAGAAATGATCCATCGACAGATGATAACTCTCATTTAAATATCATAGTTACAAAAAAGATACGGGAAGAAACCGTATCTTTTTAAAACATCCGAACTTATAAGCTTATTTTCATTCCCCTATTATCTGTACTTCGCATACTCTTTTTCTTTCGCGTATCTGATCCCAGTCAATAAAATAAATGAAGCCGAAATCACCGAGTGAAAGCTGTCCGTCAAACAGCACTATCGTCTCCGAACGGCCGAAGAATACCGAACGTAAGTGGGCATCCGTATTCAGACTGCCCTTAGGTTCCTCATCAGGGAATGTGAGCGCAAATTCAATATGCTTTGGACCCGGATGCATATACTGGCCTTCACATCTGCAGGTCGGGATAAGTTTTTCCATTATATTATTAAGATCCTGCTGCAGATATTCCCTGCCGAAAAAATTTTTATCATGCGAGCATTCCTGCGTGATGACCGAACATGTCGTATGATGCGAATATACTACGCATATTCCGTTTCTGATCCCCGATTCAGCCACGATCTTCTTTACCTGATCCGTAACATTATGGAAATCAGGTCTGTGGTCATGTGACTGAAGTTCTATCGTACCTCTGTAAACTGCCATGATTTATCCTCCTCAAATTTCATTTATGTAATTTGTCCCACGCTGCGCGTAATGAACATATCATTTCTTCTGCCATAGCGGCAGGATCTTCTGCTTTCATGATCCCGCTTGTGCTGCCTGTCGCCTGTGCTCCCGCCATGATGACATTGTATACATCCCGGCCGTTGCTTATCCCCGCACCCTGTAAAACCATGATATCGGGATCGATCGCTCTTACCGTCTCTATAGTCTTTTTAACATAATCCAGGCTGCTTGTCATTCCCGTTCCGATAAGGCTGGTAGGTTCCGCAACAAGAAGGTTAGGCCTAAGCTTTGCTATGGCGGATAATTCATCAACCGTATCCGCACATACTATCGTGCCAAGGCCTACTTCGTCAGCTCTTTGTATCGTCTTCCCTATTACTTCCATCGATAAAGGTTTCTCGCAGTGATTGAGCATGACGCCGACAGCTTTAGCGGCTTTGACCGCTTCAGGCAGCACCGATCCCAGCCCCCTTCCGATAGGCAGGCAATCCATATGCTGGGCAAATACAAATATCCTTTCGGTGTTTTCCGCGATCAGCCGGATATCCGTATACTGCGGCGTCACTATTATGTCCACATCATATTTTATTGCTATGCGGTCTATTTCCCTGGCAAGCGCCAGCATCGCATCGCCATAAATATATGCTTTCGGCCCCACCTCAAAAAAAGGCGGCTTTATCGTCAACCCTCTGTACATTATTTTCCTCCCCTGTTCAGCAGCTCCCCTACCGCTCCGCCCGGATGTATCAAAGCGAACTGTTCTTTCGTAAACCTTGTCTCGGTCATTATAGCTGAAAGCATGGCATCAAAAAGGGCAACTGTTGCGACATAACTCGATGTCGCCATCAGACCAAGCGGATCGCTTTCCTTCTCTATCCGTATCGGCACTACTATATCCGCATTCAAAGCAAGCGGGGATCCCAGATTTTCGGTCACCGCTATCAGTATCGCTTCCTTTTTATTGCAGACTGAAATTATCGGAAGCAGTTCGTTCGTCTTTCCTCCTCTTGAGATCATTACCATGACATCTCCCTTTTTCAATGCTCCCAGACCGCCGTGCACGGCTTCACAAGGGGACATGAACATGGCATTTTTCTCTATGCAGCAAAGGGAATGAGCGAATTTTTTAGCGGCAATGCCCGATGAGCCGCTTGCACATGTCATTATCCTGTCACAGCGGCAAAGGGCGTCACAGGCCTGTTCGAATGATTCCAGATCCAGATATCCCTTTATATCTGCAACTGCCTTCATTTCGATATCAAGTGAATCCATGGCGGCTTTTATTGATTTCTTCTTCATGTTCATCCTTTCCTAAATGACCTGTATGCCGATTATATCGCATAGATCCCTTATCTTTTCCGTATTGTCTCCGTATGAGATGATATAGTGCTGACACATGACGTTCTTCGTAAAACCATCCATATCGTCAAGAAATATCTCCAGTCCCGGAAGCTGAGGCGCCGGCTGTGTCCAGCCTGCTTCCTCCCACTTTCCTGGAGCCACTCCTGTTCCTTTTACCATATGCATGGTATATTCACCGTTACTGCATGATAAGCGGCACAATGTGATTTCACCGGTTTTTAACCGTGATACATTAAGTATACCTTCAGATAGTCCGCCAAAAGCGGCAGGCATAACCTGTACATTACCATCCACTATTTCAGAAGGAACATAGTCAGGTACGCCGGCTAACACCCTGTCTTTCATGAATTCATAGAATTCCAGATATGCCGCACACTGGCCGGTAGAATATTTTACCATCAGCTGTGTCACCAAACCTAAAGAATCATTTTCCGGTATGGTGCAAAGACCGTCGTTGTCCCCCAGCAGCATGAATATCGGCGCAGGCGGGAATCCTAAAAGCTTCTTCATCCCGTCTACATCCTTGAGTGATACCGCTTCATAATGACGTTCCTTTGCAAGACCGATAAGAGCAAGGTAATATCCTGCCGCCTTCATCATTCCGTCTTTGCGCGGTTCTTTAAGGAATTTCCACTTTGACATGCTGTTATTTATTACCGCATTCTTTTTTACGTCGGATATTTTCTCATATCTCTGTACTATTTCAAGCATCTCAAAGGTTTCGATTTCAACGCCTACAGTCTTTTTCAATGAGATCCCATCGTATAAAGTACCGTACAGCCCCATGTCACGGTATCCCATCATTCCCGCTTTGACGTGATGAAGTCTTTCAGCGGAATATGCAACCCTGCAGTAATCTGCGACCTTCACTGAGTTTTTTAGCGCTCCTACTGTGTCATAGATATATTTAAAAGTATATCCCAGATCGGACATGGTTTTTCTAAGCGATGAAGTACCGGCCTGGTCAGCGGTCGTAATGAGTCTGTCACCTTCCATCCAGCCTGACAGCCCCCAAAGCACCATCGGTTTATGGCGGAAGTATTCCGTTACCTTGATCACCGCATGAGCGGGTATCCAGCCTGCTATGCATATGACAAGCACATCAAAGTCAGAAGCCCTGAGTACCTTTACCGCTTTCTCGATATCGCTCCCTTTTTCATCATCAGTTATGGGATAAACAGATGTAAGCCCAATACCTTCTGCCATAAGGGCATTCAATGCATCGCCGCATTTTTTTATGATTATCTCCTTTGGCGTGTTGACTTCACCAAAACCTGCAAATCCGGCCTTAACCATTGTATACCGCCTTTCTCAGATCCATAAATCTATCGTATATATCCTCATACGCTGCCTTTGCAGGCAGATATATTTCATCTGTTTTTACCAGCAGGCTGCATGCTTCTCTGACGGAATCGAATGCTCCTATGCCGACTCCGGCCAGTATGGCCGAACCAAGGCATGCCGTTTCCCTGTCTTTCAGGGTCACGATCTTACAGCCGGTGATATCTGCCTTTATCTGGCACCATAATGCGCTGTTTGCCGCTCCGCCCATGGAACGTATTTCACTTACATCCGTTCCCATATCGATAAGCGAGCTCTTAAGCGTGCATGCAATGGCTTCCATTATGCTTCTTGCAAAATACCCTTTGGTATGACTTAAGCTGATCCCGTGAAACATACCTCTGGCGTCCGGATCATACGGCGCTATTGAACCGCACAGATAAGGAAGCATGGTGAGCCCGTCACATCCGGCCGGGACTCTGCAGGCCAGTTCATCCAGTTCCTTATAGCTCATACCCCCGCAGAAATTGTCTTTGTACCATTTTAGTACCATTCCCGCTGTTGCGGTCCATGAAAGAAGGCAGTATCTGCCGTCGTAGTTATAGTGGCAGGGTATTCTTTTCACCGGATCATAAGGCGGTACCATTTCTGACGGAGCGAATATAGACATCGCAGTACCGGTCATTTCGCTTACCATACCATTTTCTACTATTCCCGCTCCTATAGCGCCTGCTATCTGATCGATCGCTCCTGTAACGACCGTTATGTTCCCTGTATTCCCTATGCATTCCCCACTGTCGTGAATCGCAGGAAGCATATCCGGCGTGATATTCAGATATTCGAGCATTTCCGTCCACCATCCGCCTTTATGTATATCAAAATAAAGGCTCGATGACTGTAATGTCTTTTCTGTTATGAATTTACCTGTAAGTCTGAAAAGAAGATAATCCTCAAGCAGGAATATCTTCCTGACCTTCTTCCATATATCAGGTTCATTTTTCTTCATCCACAGTAACTTGCATGCGGGCCATGTGGCTGTCACTTCCGCCTGCCCCGTCGTTTCGTATATTTTCTGCCGGCCAAAGTCCTTCTGTATCTCACAGGCTTCCGCCACAGCCCTGTTGTCAAGCCATACTATAGCGTTGCACAGAGGCTTTCCTTTTTCGTCAGCCATTATCAAAGTCTCGCATTGCGTGTCAATTGCGATCGCTGATATGTCGTTGCTCCAAGCTGTTTCTTTTACAGCTATCAGGAACAGATCGAAATATTCATCCGCATCAAATTCAACGTGATCGCCTTTACTGATCAGTTCATAATCCACATGAGCGGATATGATACACTGTCCGGTCTGGTCATATACAGCGGCTTTTATTGATGTCGTCCCGACATCAACTCCAAGTAACTTCAAGTATTCCCTCCGATGTTCCACATCCGGTTTATCTCAAGAACAGTTTTTCTGACCAGTATCTCTCCGCCTTCGTGCCCTGTTATACCGCTGGACACATAAGCGCTGTAATGGCTTCCCGCCTCGGCTTTTTCTGTAGGAAGATAAAGCCCGTTCCCGCAGGCCAGCTGTATTATGAATGTCTGCTTTGCCCTGCTTCTTGCCCTTATGATATTCCCATAGTCAAGGAACAGTTCAAAAGGATTTGTAGCAAACGCTATGTCTGAAAACCGCACGACATGCACCTCCACAGGGAAATACCCATGGTCCTTCTGATATCCGTATCTTGCGGCTGTTCCAGCATAAACATGCATCTGCGCATTATCAGCAAAATCAAACCCGGATCTTCCTGCCTTGCTGATATATCCGGTTATCTGATCCTTCGCGATTTCGTATTCAGATCCTGTCACGGTCCTTACGGGCAGGTCAAAGATCATCACTTTATGGACAAGCGCCATATCATCACATATATGTGAAACAGCTTTTTCATAAACATCGGCGATCTCATCTGCTATGCGTTTTCCGACTTTCCATGTGCCGTTTATATCAAACATTGACGTATCGGCATTTCTTTCAGTATGGTTTTCCCTTGATATGTTCGGATCATCTATCGGCGTCTCCGGCCCGACCCATCTTATGAGATCACGGGGGCACTGGTCGCCCGCCGCAGAGCATAATCCCAGAACATACAGACTGCTATTGAAGTGCTCGCGAAGCAGTATCCTTACCTTTCCCCAATAATCGGAAGATATGAAGCTTCTGTGCTCTACGACCTGGGCAGGACAAGCGATATTTGCAACAACGCCTGTCAGTTTCTTTTGCCCGTCGAAAATATACAGAAGCTCTATTCCTGAATCATTTCCTCCTTCAAGGTTCATAAAATCCAAACTATCGGTATCTCCCCACATCCTCGCTGAGCCGTCTTTGTATACGGCTCTTCTGCACATGCCTACAGGCGCGCGTCCGAATCCATTGGCATGATATGCTTTCTTTCTTGCTTTCCATGCCTGGATTATAGCGGCCGAGATCCTCTCTGCCAGAAACAGCAAGGCTTCATGAGGGTCCAGCACATCATCTGATGATGCTTTTGCAGTATATTGACTGTCTTTTGGCAGAAATGAGGAAAGCACATCCAATGCCGAGCCGTATGTATCGCTTTTTGTTTCATATACCATCGCGGTATGGACATGGGTCGCATTTATTATTATCTTATCAGTGTCCAACCCTATATCTTCTGATCTTACGCGACCGCGCACCATTCCAAGAAGGCCTGTATCGATATATAAAAGATCGCATGAGCATATGACCAGCTGATCAGATCCTGATTCAACAGCCATCGCCGTAGCTGTAATGGGAGTCTCCACATATTCCGAGATCCTTTCAAAAAACTGCCCGTCAAGACTTACCTTCCTGTCCGGCGTTATACTCTCTTCCGCCCAGCCTATCAACAGTGCGTCATGCATGCATATCCCCCTAGACTAATATGACGTCTATTCCTTCCGCCTTGAGATTTTCGATTTCGGATCCCAGTGCTCTTGTATTCGTAACAATATGATCCGCCATACCTGTTTTCGCTATTTTAACAAAGGCTGTCCTTCCTATCTTTGTGTAATCTGCCGCTATGATCGTTGTATTCGACTGTCTGATCATCTGAAGGCATATTTCCTTCTCCTGCTGATAATAGGTCGTAAGTCCGGTCTCCATGCTCACTCCGTCAACTGACAGTATGAGTTTGTCCGCATGATATGATGAAAGCTGTAAAAGCGCGTCATTGCCTGATGTGAACTGATATCTCGTGTTGACTGTCCCGCCAAGGAGTATCACATTGAAATCCTCATATTCTCCGGCCTCAGTCGCGATAGCTATGGAATTCGTAACTATATTCAGGTGCTTTTTACTCTTCATCGCATGAAGCGCGAACAGCGTAGTCGTTCCTGAATTCATCATTACGGTCTCTCCGTCATTTATGTATCCTGCCACACATTCCACAATAGCTTTTTTTTCTGCCTCATTCGTGTTTGAACGCTGCTTAAAATTCATGTTGAAGTAGTTTTTGTATGAACTGACCGCGCCCCCGTATACCCTTGACAGCATGCCTTCCTCTTCAAGACCGGTAAGATCATAACGTATCGTTACTTCGGAGACATTAAAAATGCGTGACAGCTCATTCACCTTCACTTTGCCATCGCTGTGGAGCATTTCAAGTATCCTGTTTTTACGTTCGCTAATGCTTAGTTCCACCTGTCCTCCGATTATAAAAATGGTTTCGATATATTACGTATATATTTCGTTTTACCTTCATTACATATGTTATTACATTTCATTTGATATTTCAAGACATAAAAAAAACCTCTTTTTACAGAGGTTTTGGTGAGACATCGGAGACTCGAACTCCGGACACCTTGATTAAAAGTCAAGTGCTCTACCACCTGAGCTAATGTCCCACATTTGGCTGGGATGGCAGGATTTGAACCTACGAGTGACGGAGTCAAAGTCCGTTGCCTTACCGCTTGGCTACATCCCACCGCACCTATCTAATGGGGTGAATAAAGGGATTCGAACCCTTGGCCTCTAGGGCCACAACCTAGCGCTCTAACCAGCTGAGCTATACCCACCATGACCAAAATTAAGTCTTTACCTATTTTAATTGCTGGTAGAGTGTTTGTCAACAGGTTTTTAATTTTTAGATAGGCTATATAATTCAGTCCTGATCCTTTGCTTTTATCCTCAGGTTTATATGATCAAGTCTGTCAAATTCCTCGTAATCCACCTGCTTGGTGATGTTCTCGAGTTCATAGTCGCCCATAACAGTGTTCCTTCCATTCTCGTATTCCTTATCTACGACAGCTTTGATCTTTGCCACGATAAGATCGGTTTTTTTGACTGTCTCATCCGGTGATTTAAGTCTGAAGAATGAGTTGAGCCAGTGCGCGACGCCTGCAAGACCGCTGTGGGAATCCACTGCGACAGTAGGAGGCCTGTTTAATAATTTTTCCGTATCGAATATGCTGTATATCTCAACATCCTTCAGCATGCCGTCAGCATGTATGCCTGCTCTTGTGACATTAAAATTCCTGCCTACAAAGGGAGTCCTCGGAGGTATCTCATAACCTATATACTCCTCGAAGTATTCTGCTATTTCTGTGATCGTGGGTATTTCCATGCCATCTGTCGTGCCTCTTAAGGAAGCATACTCTATGACCATTGCTTCAAGCGGACAGTTGCCTGTCCTCTCACCTATCCCAAGAAGCGAACAGTTGACGCCCGATGCGCCGTAGAGCCATGCTGTGGAAGCATTTGTAACGACCTTGTAGAAATCGTTGTGACCGTGCCATTCAAGCATATCGCTTGGGACCCCGCCGTAATGCTGCAGGCCATATATGATGCCCGGAACGCTTCTTGGCAGCGCTGCACCGGGATAAGAAACGCCAAAGCCCATGGTATCGCAGGCTCTGATCTTTATGGGTACCTTTGCCTCAGCTGAAAGCCTTGTCAGTTCGTCAGCAAAAGGTACTACGAATCCATAGAAGTCCGCTCTGGTTATATCTTCAAAATGGCATCTTGGCTTTATTCCTTTATCCAGAACGGCTTTTACTATCCCAAGATGCTTATCTATAGCCTGTTTTCTTGTAAGACCCATTTTATTATATATATGATAATCGGAACACGATACAAGTATCCCTGTTTCCTTGAGCCCTAATCCCTTCACTATGTCGAAATCTTTTTCATTTGCCCTTATCCAGCTTGTTATTTCGGGAAATTCATACCCTAAGGCCAGGCACTGTTCCACTGCTTTACGGTCTTTGTCAGTGTATACGAAAAATTCAGTCTGTCTGATCAGCCCTTTGGGTCCTCCGAGTTTATGCATGAGCTCATACAGATGCACTATCTGCTCTACCGTAAAGGGGGATGTCGATTGCTGCCCGTCTCTGAATGTGGTATCTGTAATCCATATTTCCTTAGGCATGTTCATGGGAACGCTTCTCTGGTTGAAGGATACCTTCGGAATGGATCCATAGTCATAGAGATAACGGTACAGATTCGGCTGCTCCCTGTCCTGTAACTGATATTTATATGCTGATTGCTCCAGCAGGTTCGTCGTATCGGAAAACTGAAGTATGGGGTTAGTGTCATTTTGCATAATTTAAATCGTTTCCTTTCATCTTTTGTCCATTAAATATAAATTATGACGAATTATATAACCACTTTTGAATAATTGCAACAATTTTCTTTCATATTTAAATATAAAAATACAGCCGCATGTATGAATAAGCAGCTGTATGGTATATCAAAAGAAATATCTGTTATTTATCTGTTGGGATCTGGGCTTTCTTTGCTGTGATCTCACCGATCATTCTGTCATATTCCTTTTCGTCGACTTTGTTTTTTGTCTGCATCACCAGGAATGCGCAGCCTATAAGGAATATTGGAACGAAAACTATGATGCATCTGAAATTCATCTTCATCGAATCTGTTCCCAAAGCAAGAGCCTGATCTATCATCGCGCTCTTCTCAACAGCATCGATCTGACCCATATTGCTCAATTGTTCCGCTTCCGAAATACCGTTTGTGATAGCAGTGATGCCAAGTAAAAGATATGCGGCCGCAACTATCCCCTGCTCAAGCGCAGATCCCATCTTTGCCATGAATGGTCTTATCGAGAAGATTATTGCCTCGTCTCTGTTACCTTTCTTGTATTCGTTATACTCTATGCAGTTGGTAAGATTGATGGTTATGACCATATATATCATGGACTGCCCGAAAGCCAGAAGCAGACCGGCAACACACAGAAGAAGATATATCATAGGTATCGCTATACCGATAATGAAGAAGAAACCATATCCCAGGATAACGCCTATAAGTCCCAATACCGCTATCTTGCTTCTTGTCAGATGCTTTGCCATTGCAGGATATACGATATTCACAAGCAATGATCCCAGAGCATATGCGCCTACGAACAAAGTGATATTTATCCCATCATATCCGAAATACATATATACATATATGATACCAAAAACATTTATAAGGGATGAACCCAGATTATATAGAAGCATCTCTAAAGACGTCCACAGAAGCTGATCGTTTTTCAATACGACGTTTATCATTGCTTTAAACCCTATCTTTTCGTTATTCGGACGATATGATACAGGCGCTTCTTTCACGCAGAATGTCGTCATTGCCTGGCACCCAATGAATATGAGGCCGATTATGATAGCTACTGCTCTGTATCCGGTAATGGAGTTGCCTCCAATTGCCATGGAACCGTTTGTCAATATCGGTATTGCAGCAAATGCTATGATAGCGCCTATCGCCGCAAAAAGATTGGCCATTGAAGTCAGCGTAGCTCTCTGATTCTGATCCTTTGCCAAAGAAGGAAGCATTGCCCAATAGCTTATATCGTTCATAGTGAACGTTATATCGAACAGAAGATATAATATGCCGAAGAAAACAACAAAGTTCCAGCCTGTGAAACCCGATGAGAAATATATGACCATCACAACCGCACTGGTCACGGCCCCTATGATTATCCATGGTTTGAATTTACCCAATTTCATTTTGGTATTTTCAATGATACCACCCATCACCGGGTCATTTATTGCATCCCAGATACGGCATACGATCATAATTATACTGATCGCAAAAAACTGCGCATCCGTCAATGTCCTTGTGAACATGACATATGTCAGCAGATAAGCTGCAAAAAGCTGATAAGCCATGTCACGTCCGATACCGCCAAGCGAATAAAACCACTTGTTACGATTGAATGTTTTTGTCTCGTCCATACTACTCTCCCCCATATACATTTGTTAGATTGATTTGTAATATCATGATTATATATCGGGAAACATCATTATTTCAATAAGCAAGAAAAATAAAGTATGATCCCGGTCATTTTAATGAGAAAAAGACCTCATATGAAGTCTTTATATATTTATATCTTCGTAATCCTCAGGTATAACCCTGCCATCAAGGTCATAACGCTTTTTATGCAGGATGCACAGTACTTTCCCGCTTTCTTCCAGCGCTTCCTGTATATCCTCATCAGTCATTTCATTATTATCGAATACCTTATCCGATTTTTTACCCCATTGCTCATTTGAATGCAGGCGCAGGTTAGATTTGCTGATCATAAAAGGGACCTCTTTTTCAGATAAATTCTGCTTAACCGCTTTCCGATTAATATACTTTAAACACGCGTAAAAGTCAAATGAAGAATACAAGAAAGACGGGTATCATCCCGTCTTTTTGCATACTTTATTTTGTCTGTTATTTTGTTTCCTTTTTAAATATCTGTTTTCTGAAAAGGATCACCGAATATACGACCATGAGCACTGTAAGCAATGCTATGGTGATATAAAGATTATTCGTACTCTGAGGCGCAAAACTAAGCACAAGCAGCACAGGGAATCCGAATACTATAGCCCACAACTGCTGATATACCAGGTTCGTGGCCGCAGGCGTCTGAAACTGGGGATCTATCTCCCTAAGCAGTATTATACCTGTGCTTGCAGTCCCGGTAAGCATTCCGTACATAACAAGAAATGATTCATGCCTGTATGTCGGAAACAGCCTCTTGCATATGAAATCGCACTGTATGTATGTTATTACCAGACCTGCAACGGACAATGCAATGACCGGTATGACGAATTCCTTGTATTTGAAAGCCGACAGATCTATAGCCGCTATTGAAGCGACTACCATTATATCGAACGCAAATCCAGAAATACGGTTCTGCATGAAATTGCTTGTATATTCCCTCTTGATGATCCCTTTTTTCTTGAGCGTCTGTAATATCGTCTTGACCAATACTGCAAACACTGTGGCAAACAGGAAATTGAATCCCCAAAGAAGAGGCTGAACAGTATTTACGCCAAAACTGCCCATGTATCCGGCCTCGATTATCTGATTCACGCCCCACATGAATATGTATGTCATAGCATATGCTATAAATACCAATGCTATCTGAACAGTCAGTTTATCGATGGATTCGGATAGAGGTATTTCATTTTTCGCTGATGTTACCTGCTCAGCAGGTTCTTCGACGAACGTTTCACTGTCATCAAAGTTGCTCTTTGCAACTCCTTTTCGTTTAAGTCTCCAAAGATATATTATCCCGCCAATGCTTGCTGATATGAAGCCTGTTGCTGCAATGGTGAGCCCGAAGCTCGTTCCATTTTCAAAACCCCACAGTGTTTCGTATGTATGCCCCCAGTTGAATGCCTGTCCGGGCCCCTGCCCGTAACCCATCGGGAGAAGCAGACCTGCTGCAGGGAAAAGGCCTTCCATGAAAAACCCGAGAACGACCATAATGACCAGTCCGAAAAGACCCTGAAGCACATATCCTGACACTGTGGTCAACCCGTAATTCAATATGTCTGTTTTTGTACCCTTAGAGGACTTGCCTTCAGATGTCTTCAATGCGACTGCGGCAAACCCCAGCCCCAGTCCATGGTATGTCAGCGTCTCTAAAGTAACCGCCGAAAACATCGAATCCCCCGTGATCTCCTTATATATGTAATTTGCCATAAGGATAAGGAATCCGCCCAGGACGGCACTTGGTATTAAAGACTTCCTAAGTGGCTTGATAACCCTTCGTAAAAGGTTAGCTATCATCATTGCCCCAAGAAGAAGAGTCAGCGTGATAATGAAAGACCATACGTTGGTATCCCAAAAATTAACTCCAGTTGTCATATGTTATCTCCTTAATATGTTTTTATGAGCTAGTAATAACTTTTGTATTATAACACCAACATATAAGAAATAAAAGAAGAAATTTTAAATTTCATAATTGTTACGTATTTCGTCATGATATAATCACAATACACAAATAAAAACCGGAGGCTTTAATGAGATCCCGTGGAATATATGTAACAATGATCACCCCATACACAGTCAGCAATAAGATCGATTACAATGTAGTGGAGAAAATGGTCGAATGGTATATCAAAAATGGCCTGCACGGTATATTTGCCGTATGCCAGTCATCAGAAATGTTCTACCTTTCAAGAGATGAAAGAAAGGAACTTGCATCTTTCATAATCAGAACGGTGAACGGAAGGATACCTGTCGTGGTGTCCGGGCACGTCAGTGAATGTGAAAATGAGCAGATCACCGATGTATACGACGCATATGAACAAGGCGCATCTAATGTCATCCTTCTTACTAATAAGTTCGCGATGAAAGATGATCCGGAAGGTACATTCATAAGGAATCTTGGATCGTTCATAGATAAAATACCCGAAGGGATACCTCTGGGGCTGTATGAATGCCCTGCACCATATAAGTATGTGCTCACAGACAAGGACATGAAATGGGTCATACAAAGTAAAAGATTCACTTTCTTTAAAGACACATGCTGCGATGCGGATATTATAAAAAACAGGATCACTCTGGCAAAAGGCACGGATTTTTCCATATTCAATGCAAACGGCGGGACTTTCTACGAGACACTCAAGGCAGGCGCATGCGGCTACAGCGGTATAATGGCGAATTTCCATCCGGATCTGTATGTCTGGCTTTTTGACAACTATAAAAAGCATCCAAAGGAGGCAAACCTCGTTGCATCTTTCCTTGCGATGGCTGCAGTCATAGAGACAAGGGTCTACCCTGCATGCGCTAAATACCATATGCAGAGATATTTCAATGAAATGCTTACGGATTCCAGAAGCTGTGATGCATCACTTTTGAAAAGTTTTATGAAAGATGAAGTGGATGCGATGGAGAACGTTGCCCAGTTTATAAGAGAAACGATAAGGAGCATATGAAATGGTGACGATAACAAGAATGGAACCTTTCGACAGCGGTATAACATTTGAATATACATGCGATGCTTTGGAAAAGCAGCTTCGTATGAGGATCGCGATGGTACGGCAGTCCTCTTCGAAGGTCATTGAGAAACATATAGACGCAAAAGACGGCATGGTGAACGTTGACGGGTTGGAAAATGGCAAGGACTATACGGTGTGTCTCACTTTAACCGATAAAATAGGCAGGATAGAAGTCCCATCCTGCACAAGGCTTTTCACTCCTTTTAAAAACAAGAAAAATTTCAAGATCATCAACTATATCCACAAAGATGATTTTTATTTCTATCCTTCTGGAAGATCCACATGCTCCCCCTGCCTGCTGGTATTACCAAACGGTGATTATTTATGTTCTCATGATGTGTTCTGGGGGCACGGTGCGCAGGATCTTTCATATATTTTCACATCAAAGGATTCCGGTCTGACATGGCATTATCTGTCTCATATATCACCCTGCTTCTGGGGAAAATTATTTCTGATAGGCAGTGTCGTATACATGCTGGGCATGTCCACGGAATATGGAGACATAATGCTGCATAGATCCATGGATTGCGGAGCCACATGGGATAAGACAGTTTGTCTGTTCAAAACCGACATAGTTGATGAAAGAGGTTTCCACCAGGCTCCGGTCCCGACAGTGATCAACAATGGCAGGATATGGACCGCAGTGGAATACGGGACATGGAAGCATAAATTCAGCATACATGTGATTTCGTGCGATATAGGCAAGGATCTGATGGATCCGAAGAATTGGGCTATGACAGGAGATACATCAGTAAAAATGAATCTCATGGGACTCAGAGGATGCAAGGAAGATCCTGTAGCGATAGAAGGAAATGTCATCACAGGGAATGATGGCCGCATGTATGATATGCTCCGATGCAATCTTGTCGATGACGGTATAGCTATCTTAAGCGAGCTTGATAAAAATGATCCTACCGCACCGCTTAAAAACATAAGAGCGGTCGATCTTCCTCTAGGACACTGTAAATTTGTCATAAGAAACAGAAACAACAGATATTATGTTATGGGAAACCGTATAGCCACTCCTTATGGCAACAAACGTCAGACGATGAGCCTTTATGGATCAGATGATCTGATAAGCTGGACTTTTATAAAAGATCTCTGGGATATACGCTCTACTTCTGACAGAAAGAAAGCCGCTTTGCAGTATCCGGACTGGTGTTTTCAAAATGATGACATCATTGCCGTGATAAGAACTGCCATGGATAAGCCGTTTAATTTCCATAATGCCAACTGCATCACGTTCCACAGATACAGGAACGCGCTGGAAAGCAAATGATCCAAAGATGATATTATGGGCGGAATGCTTGCAAATCTGAAGTTTTTCGGGTAAAATCTGAAATAAAAGAGGCTGATAAATGTTAACAAAAGAAACAGAATGCCTATACACTTTCAAACGAAGCAGTTATGACGAAAACAAGGTTTTCTTCTCAAATTATCTGGCTAAATTGAAGAAACCATTTGATGACTATCTTGAAATGAATATAAACAGCTCTGTTTTTTATTCTATCAGTTACAGGGATGACCATATCGGTTTCTTTTCAGTTCTTGAAGAAAAGTACCTTACGTCATTTTATCTTCCTGATTCCCTGCTGTTTCTGGCAAAAGACATTTTTATGCTGATTGTAAGGGATTTCAACATAGAAATGATACTGGTCACAAGTTTTGATGAAATGTCCTTATGTTTATGTACCGATCATCTTTCCAATATCAAAACGCACTACTTATATTATACACAAAGCTGTCTTCCTGTCAGGAATCCGGAATATGCTTATGACCTGTTCAGAAAAGCCAGATACAAAGACATCGAGAGCATTAAAAAGTACAGCGGCAGCTTTATTGATCTTCATAAACAGAGGATCGATAAAGAACAGTTATATATATTAGAAGATAAAACGGGTTTATTTCTTGGTCTGGGATTAATAATACCTCATACCCTGCAATCCGGGATATGCAGTCTTGGTGTATTTATTAGAGAAGATAAACGTAATAATTATGCAGGAAGAAGCATATTATTACATTTATCGGCAGTTGCAAAGGAAAGAAAGCTTTCTGTCCGCTGTGCATGCCCCGTCAGCAATGAGGCATATGGCAGGGCTCTTGAAAGTGCCGGTTTCGTTAATGATTCCAGACTGTTCGTTGTTTATATCGATCATAACTAACAATATTTAGTATATGTTATATTATTAATACTTAATACAGATATATATAATAGAACATCTATTAACAGTAAATTTAAATAATAATAATTGTTTTTGTATTATTATTTATTATTATATTCTATTTATCGTGTATAAAAGTTCAATATTTTTTGATTTTTATTCGCATTTAGTATTGACATTGTCATTATACGCTATTACAATGTGAACTATAACATTGGATTATTAAAGATTTCACTTAAATTTTTGGGATTTACTGAAGGATTTAGTAGCAACAATCGGAATGGATTCGCAAAACAGATAAACGCATTTTTAAAAAACATTTAGGAGGTAAATGATGTCTATTAATGTTCTTAAAAATACTCAGATTGTGACCGATGGTATGGATAAATGTCTGCAGCGAAATCAAATACTTGCTTCAAACATAGCTAATTCGGCAACACCCGGGTATAAGGCCAAGGATGTGTTTCTCAATATCCTTAATCCTGTCAATAAAGAAGGAGGCATCAACTACTCTATCCAGGAACGTACGGATGTCGAGGTCAAGGAAAATGGAAATACGGTCGATATGGGTAAGGAAATGACATCGATAGTTGAAAATGTTCTGGAATACAACGCACTCGTACAATCGCTTTCTAAAAGTATCAGCAGTATAGAATACGCTATTGATGACAGGAGGTAGAAAAATGGCGAATATAGCAGCTTTCAGCATCAGTTCTCAGGCTTTATCAGTTTATCAGACTAAAATGGATCTTATAGCACAGAACATAGCAAATGCTGACACTATCCAGACAGACACGGAAGAACCATACCAAAGAAGAGAAGCGGAACTTGTTCAGAAGGAATTGTTCAGCGCGGTTTTTGATGATGTAAAAGAAAACAAGGAAGTTATAAGCGTTGCGATCAGCAGCATCAAAGAAGACCAGACGCCTTTCACATTGGTCTATGATCCTACAAATGAATTCGCAAATGAAAACGGTTATGTCACTAAGTCAAATGTGGACGTAACAGCAGAAATGATGGATCTGTTATCAGCAAGCCGTGCATATGAAGCAAATCTGATGGCATTCAACACTACTAAAGATATGATTTCTAAAACAACAGAGATACTATAGTTTTTCTGTCGAGGGGGGAGAAAAATAATGTCAATTCAGGGTATCAGTGGGATATCTCAGGCACAGAACATCGTTCAGACTGCGGATATATCGAAAAATAATCTAAATAGTGTTACAAACAATGAATTCAGTGATGTTTTTGATAATCTGCTTAAAAACCTTGTGGAAGCGGAATTAAACAATGAAAACAACTTAAGTATGCTTGTTTCAGGTGATATTGCTAATATAAGCCAGGCGATAGTAGGGCTTGCAGAAACTGATCTGACCATACAGTACACTATGGAAGTGAGAAACAAGATCGTGGATTCATATAAAGAAATCATGCAGATGCAAGTATAGGGGAACGATGAAATGCCAGATTCAATTAAGTCCATTTTTTCAAAAATCAAAACCTTTTGGAACGGTATAGAAAAAAAGCGTAGAAACAGTATAGTTTTCATGATAATACTGTTTGCCATAGGTATGTCGACGCTTCTTATACTGTTCACCCGTGTGACGTACACGGTCATGTATTCAGGACTTGATGTATATGAAGCCGGTGAAATATATACGAAACTTACCGAAATGGGAGCAGACGTCAAACTTAAAAATGATACGACGATACTCATTGATGAAACGCAGGAAGATCAGTACCGGATGGATATGGCAACACAGGGCTATCCTAAGAGTGGTCTTTCATATGATATATATACGGATAACGTAAGCATGGGCATCTCGGAAAGTGAAAAACAGACATATATGCTGTTTCAGCTTCAGGACAGACTGCAGAACACGATCAATACACTTGATGGCGTCAACGATGCAATAGTGACGATCAGCAAACCCGACAGTACGCTTTTCGTTCTGGAAAGTAAGGAGAATCCTATTACAGCCGCTGTTGTTATCGATGTCACATCCGGATTTACTCTTTCATCAGCCAATGTGAAAGCCATAGAATACCTTGTAGCAAAGAGCATGTCAGGATTAGCAAGCGAAAACATAACGATCATTGACACAAAGATGAATATCCTGAACAGCAAATCTGACAGCGATATCGGTAACGCTTCAGAAAAATACGAGCTTCAAAGATCATTGGAATATGAGATAGAGCTGAAGATCGCTTCGATAATTGAACCTATTTACGGTTACGGTAATGTCAAAGTAGCCGCTAATATTAAAATGGATTACGATAAAGTGGCGGAGGAAGTGACCGAATTCTCCCCGGTTACAGACGATGAGGGCATAGTTTATTCGGTCACTGAGAAAAAAGAAACAATAACTGAAACCCAAAATGCTACAGCGGATGATGAGACAGACACTACATTAGGAAGCGAAGCTGTCTCTTCTGAAAATTCTACACAGTACTATGTAAATCAAAGCACAAAAACACTGGATTATGAACAAGGGATCATAGAAGCGATAACGCTTTCAATAGTGATAAACAGTATTGATATAAGCGATGATATGATATCAGATATCAAGAAAATGGCGGCAAATGCAATAGGCGGTAATGAAGAGGATATAATCGTACAGGCAATGGAGTTTTCAGCATCAGCAGATATCGCAAATGCAATAACGGATGCGCTTGAAAGCGACTCAGACAAATCTTTCATATTTGACCCTGAACTAATCATACAGTCAGCAATGGTCCTATGCTTATTCATTCTTGGCGTTATGATAATAACCGTTTTCAAGAAAGGCTTTGTATTATCTAAAAAGCAGTTTGCCACGCAGAAACAGCCTGCAGATGATGTAGTTCTTCAGGAACTTGGCAACAGAAAAGATCCTGAAGAAAAATACCGTCAGGAAATCGATAAATATGTCGATAAGAATCCTGAAGGGGTCGCAGACCTTTTAAAAAAGTGGATCAATGAGGAAAATCATGGATAATGTGATAGGCCTAAGCAATAAAATATCAGGAAAGCAAAAAGCCGCATATCTGCTTATAATGTTAGGCAAAAATCAGGCATCAAGGATCATGAAATTTTTCAATGAAACAGAGATCCGCACCATGGCTTTTGAAATAGTGAATCATAATACGATCGAAAAAGATGAAAGGATGACGATACTGCAGGACTTCTACAACTCCTGTCTCGCAAAAACATACATAGACAAAGGCGGGGTCGATTATGCCAAGGAAGTCCTGTACGAAACACTCGGGCCTCAGAAATCCATGGAGCTTATATCAGACATGATGGATCTGGATAAATCAAAACCTTTTGACTTCATGAAGGATGTGGATCCTGTGGAAGTCTTTAATTTTATGCAGTACGAATCCGATCAGACCATAGCTTTTATCCTTTCATATCTGAAAAACAGTCAGGCGGCAGCTATACTCTCAATGCTTCCAAAAGAAAGACAGGCTAATATCTCCGTAAAAATCGCACTTATGGATAAGATCTCTCCAGATATAATAAAGGATATAGAAAAAGTCATGGGAGAGAAATTCACACATTCCGGGATGCAGACATATACGAAAACCGAGGGTGTCGATATACTCGTCAACATATTGAATGCAGTAGACAGAAGCACTGAAAAACAGATATTTGACATGCTGGAAGAAGATAATGACAGCCTTGCAGGCGAAGTCAAGAAAAGGATGTTCGTATTTGAAGATATCATCAACCTTGGCAATAAAGAAATACAGCGTTTCCTTGCCGAAGTCGACACAAAAGACCTGTCCGTGGCGCTTAAAACAGCTACCAATGAACTGAAAGACCTTATATTAAGGAATTTATCCAAACGTGCAAAGCAAATGGTCACTGAAGAAATGAATCTTTTAGGACCTGTCAGACTCAGCGAAGTCGAAAAAGCACAGCAGTCTCTGGTCAGTGTCATAAGGGCGCTGGATGAAAAGGGAGAGATACTTATAAGAAAATCAGGCGATGATAAGATCATCGAATAACATTTCACTTAAAGTCAGAACACATTATTACCGATTATAAGGACAAGGATGGTGAAAAGATTGAGTGATTTATATAAAAATTCCGATGTGGTGCTAATGAATGACAAATACTATATCAGCTTCACCGAAAGCCGTTCAGATACTATGAGCTTTGAGAAATATAAATTGCACGATGCTGATGATCTGACAGGCTCGGAAATATCTGACGATATAATACGGGATGCAGAAAATGAAGCGGAAAAAATAACAGGCGAAGCAAAGATCCAGGCAGAGAACATATTGAATCAGGCTATGAAACAAAAAGAAGAGCAATTCAGTGACGGTTATGCCAAAGGTCTTGAAAAAGCTGAAAAAGAATATAGTGAAAAGTTCAGGATGCTGAGTGATGCTTTGATGGAATCATTAAAGGCAAAGAAAGAGATGATCGAAAATACCGAACAGCAGGTGCTTTTATTATCAGTAAAAATCGCTGAAAAAATAATCCACGAAAAGATCCTTCTTTCCGAAAACAGCACCAAATCATTCTTTGAAAATTCTATCGAGGATATACTCAGAAATGACTTCAACGTGATATGCGTCCGAATGAATAAATATAATATCGAAAATCTCTATCCTGATTGGGAAGTTGAGAAATTCATGCTTAATATCAAACATGACGCAAGGCTTGATAATGATTCCTGTATCGTAGAGACAGAGACAGGAGATATCGATATCAGCGTATTCACGCAACTTAGTGAAGTCTCCAGAAAATTGATCAGTATAGCATAACATGATGATCGATTTAAAAAAATACCTGGATAAATTAGAAGATATGAACTGTTACAGGACATATGGTGAGATCAAAAAAATCATAGGTTCCAGCATCGAAAGCAGCGGTCCGAGAGCTGAAATAGGTGAAATATGCAGGATAGTCAAAAAAAACAGCAGTCCGGATAGCTATATTTTAGCCGAAGTCGTAGGATTCAATGATAAACGGATCCTTCTTATGCCATATGAAGATACAAAAGGGATCAATAATGGAGACAGGGTCTATGCTACCGGACAGCAGCTCCAGGTCAAAGTAAACGAAAAACTTATAGGAAAAGTACTTGACGGTTTAGGCAGGCCTGTTGACGGCACTGATATAGGAGCATGCGAATTAAGAGATGCGTATGCCGATTCACCCAATCCTTTCACCAGGAAGAGGATATCGGAGCCCCTCCCTCTTGGGATCAAGGCCATCGATTCCCTGCTGACCTGCGGAAAAGGCCAAAGGCTTGGCATATTTTCCGGTACAGGCGTAGGTAAAAGCACCCTTCTGGGTATGATAGCAAGGAATTCCTCTGCTGATATCAATGTCATAGCCCTGGTTGGGGAAAGAGGCAGAGAGGTAAATGATTTTATTGAAAAAGATCTGAATGAAGAAGGTTTAAAACGATCCATAGTAATAGTCGCTACGTCTGACCAGCCTGCGATCATACGCATCAAATGTGCATTGGTGGCCACAGCTATTGCCGAATATTTCCGGGACAGGAAGAAGAACGTTCTTCTTATGATGGATTCTCTCACGAGATTTGCGATGGCCCAGCGTGAAGTCGGATTAGCTGCAGGTGAACCGCCTGTGGCAAGAGGCTATACTCCGTCTGTTCTGTCTGTTCTGCCGCGTCTTCTGGAAAGAACCGGATATAACGATGAATGCTGCATTACAGCTATATATACTGTTCTTGTTGAAGGAGATGAGATGAATGAACCCATCTCTGATACCGTAAGAGGTATATTGGACGGGCACATAATCTTATCAAGGGCAATAGCCGCTAAAAACCACTACCCTGCCATAGATATACTGAACAGTATAAGCAGGGTCATGCCTGATATCATAGACCAGAAGCACCTTCAATCTGCCATGCAGGTCAGAAATCTGCTTTCGACTTATGAGAATTACAGGGATCTGATATCGATTGGAGCATACAAGGAAGGCAGCAATAAGGAGATAGATAAAGCATTAAAAAACATAGATAACATCAATGGTTTTTTAAAACAGAATGTAAAAGATTCCGTACTGTATAAGGACACTCTTTCCACTCTGGAAAACCTTGTGATATAGGGGGACTGTGATGAAAGCATTTAAGTTCTCGTTGCAGTCGGTCCTGAATAATGCAAATAACCAAAAGGATGAATGCATCTTAAGGTTAAAGGAAGTGATGGCGCAGATCAGGAAGAACGAGGACGAAAAAAATGCGCATTCTGAAATGATAAGAGCATGCGAATCCAGCCTTGATTCTCATTGTGATGCGATAGGTTTCAGGCAGATAAAAATATATATTGAGGATCTTTCAGAAAAAATCGAATCGATAAACAAGGAATTGGAAAGACTGAATATATTAAGATCACAAAGGCTCGAGGATCTGAAAAAAGCAAAAATCAAATGTTCAACATTTGAGAAGATAAGGGAAAAGAAGTACACGCAATACCTTGATGATATAAAAAAGTTTGAAGAAAAAGAAATCGAAGAGCTTGTAAACAATAACTATTTTACAAAGGCGGAATGATAAGATGAAAAAAACTGATCCACTGGCCGATAAAACAATAAAAGAGAAAGAAGATCTGGAGGAAAAACCTTCAAAGAAGACCGGTTTGTCATCTTTATTCAAGAAGAAGCAAAAAACCGAGGATGATGGAACCGATGATGTAACAGCAGCCCAGCCGGCAGACGAAGAGGATGAGTCAAAAAAGTCCGGTAAAAAGATAAAAATCCCGTTTAAACTCATTTTCATCATCCTGGGGATATCGGTAGCTGCTTCTGTTCTTGTGATATTCATCTTCGACTGGACAGGATGGAGAACTTCGTTAAGGGATGGTATCACGACAAAACTGCTTGGCAGAGAAAAGGAAATACTGATCGCCAGGCTTGAGTTTGAATATAAAATGAAATTAGAAACCGCAACAAAAGATATGCTGAATGAAGAAAGAGCAACATTAGTTTTAGAATACGAGGAACTTGAAGTAAAAAAGGTGGATTTCGAAACAAGAATGTCGCGCCTTGAAAGCTCGGAACTGCTGCTTGTACAGGACAGAGCGGACCTGGAGACAAGGGAAACTGAGCTTCTGGCAAATATCGAACAATTCGAAAATGGAGTTCTGGAGGTAACTGAACTTGGCAAGATTTACGAATCCATGGAACCTCAAAATGCAGCGAAAATATTAGGTTCGATGAGAGATGTGCAGCAGATAGTAAAAATATTAAAAACAATGAAAACTGATAGCATAGCAGCTATATTAGAACTGATGGAAACACAGAAAGCAGCCGATATATTAAGTAAGCTTAATTAAAGGAAGACTGCGGTGTGTTGATAATATCAAATAGCGTACCAGATCTAGCCAAAACAGAAAACTGTATTCAATCTGCCCAAACCAATGGTCCGACAGGATCTTTTACACAGATCCTCGAACTGTGTAACACCCTTTTAACTGATATGAATGTTCAGGGTGCGGATATAGAAAACGGATCATCCGGTACTGAAGTGGAAGTTATCGTAAATACAGCTGATAAGGATGATGAACCTGTAACTGATCCCATAATAGACATTCCATTGGGTCAGGATCTCGTGATCCCCTGTATAAATATGGAACTGACAGGATCGGCGTTACATGAAGAAAAGATTTTCAGAGCAGATCCCGACTTCAGAGCAGATCCCGATATTCAAGACAGCACAGTTAAAATCGATAATACTATAAGTTTGCCACATGAAATACCTCAAAAAATACCGGATATCAACACCGTTGATACCGATCGATCCAGTGATGCGCAGGAGCCTTATGATCAGCCGGCACTATCCCCTGCCCAACCAGATGCCCTAAAAACCGATCCGGCTATAAGTGTTTTACTCAAAGAGCATCAAAACACCGTGATCACCGGTACATCTGATATCAGCCAGTCAAAGGATATGCAGATACTAAATGAACAGCCGGTACCTATGGCCATACTATCTGATGATCAGGTAAAACCTGACCCGATCATAGCCGGACACCCGATCCCTGATAAGATCAGTGCGTTATCTGAAAAAACGGAACTGAATAATACTGATTCAAGAATAAATATTCCAAGATCCGAAGATATGCGAAAGATCCTAGTATCACCCAAACCTTTAGATACAGCATCAGGATCATCGGATAATGAAAATGTAATATATTATGATCAGCCAAAAAACAGTGAGATCATTCATGCGGATGCTGTTGTGAAGAATAAAGATGCAGTTACAGATAAAGATGAAAGGTCATATGATCCCAGATCAAAAGCAGCTTTCATAAACGAAACAGGTGAAGAAAAGCTGGTTTCTGCCGATAATATATTTAACAAAGGCGGAGCCGACAGGATGAATATTATTAAAGAAGATCCGAATCAAATAGAGAAAAATCAGCTTGTGAGCCAGATAGCCGATAAAATCGACTTTTCAGTCAGGGACGGTAAAAGCGTTATTGAAATAAGTCTTACACCCGATGATTTCGGTGCTATCGAAATAGAAACAGTTATAAGCGATAAAAGCATAAAGCTGGATATTTATACAGAAAAAAACAGTACAAACAAGCTCCTTTGCAGCAAAACCAGTGAATTGAATACGTTGCTTACGGAAAAAGGTTTCAAGGTCGAGCAGATCAATATATCAGATAAGATCACTGCTTCTGCCAATTACATGAGCGGATCCGGACAGGAGTCCGGTTTTGCCAATAATAACTTCAATCAGTTTCAGCATAGCCGGTATATTTCCGTACTTAATGCACCGACCGATACAGACAGCGAAAATGATCCTGTAATAGTCCCCTCAAATACCGGATCGATAAATATATATGTGTAAGGAGAGAAAATGAACATTATACCTATAGGGCAGACCACTGAATATGTTAACAATGCAAAAGCTGAAGACGCCACTACAATGGATCAGGAAGACTTTCTTCAGATCCTGGTATCTCAGATGCAGAACCAGAATCCTATGGAACCGATGGATGATTTCGAATACATGAGCCAGATAACGCAATTTTCCATGCTTGACAGTGTTGACGGTATCTATTCGCAGATATCAGGACTGAAAGCCCTGGATTACATAGGCAAGAATGTCATCGGCTCATATATGAACGACAGCAGTACGACCACCCAATATATAGAGGGGCTTGTGCAGAGCATAACCATACAGGATGATTCCGTGATACTGAACCTTGAGGATGGATCACTGTATATGGACAATGTTCTAAATGTGTATGAATAAAGTAAATATTATTTGCATATAACAGATAAGTGAGAAAACAGGAGGAAGAAAAATGTTAAGATCGATGTATTCTGGAGTGTCAGGGCTGCTGTCCCATCAGAAGAAGATGGACATAATAGGCAACAATATCGCTAACGTCAATACGACTGCTTTTAAGAGCAGCAATATCGTTTTTGAGGAAGTATTCAGCCAACTGGTCGCAAGCGCCGCCCAGCCCACTGAAGATGGCAGAGGCGGTATAAATCCCCAGCAGATAGGACTTGGAGTTAGCATTGGTAATATAACCACGAACATGTCAAAAGGCAGCATCCAGACGACCGACAATCCCAATGATCTGGCAATTGACGGTGAAGGCTTCTTTGTTGTAACTGACGGTTCAGGTATCTACTATACTAGAGCAGGAAGTTTCAATGTTGATAAAGACGGAAGTTTAGTCAATGGCAGCGGATACAAGGTCATGGGCTGGAACAAAAATCCCAGTACGGGCAATATAGACACAAGTAAACCTACTGAGGCCGTAGATTTTTCCAATCTGAAGATGCAGGCCAGGAGCACGACGAAAGTCAACCTGACAGGCAATCTGAGCAGCGAAACGCCTCAGTATGATTCTGAAAATGATGAAAATGCTATCCTTCATAATCTGACTATATACGATTCATTAGGAGAATCGCATACACTGACTTTTAAATTTATGAAGAACGCAACCGCAAACGGATACTCATTCGCGCTTACCGAGAGCGATAGTACATTCGAGATCTCTGCAGGTTCCACAGGGGGCTCCGTTGGTTTCAATTCATCAGGCAAGCTTGATGCAACTGCCACCACTGTACCTCAGGTCTCGCTGACATTTTCTAACGGAGCGGATAATATATCGTTTGCTGCAGGTTCAATAACGTTTGATCCTATAAGCTTCACGCAATACTCAAACAGCACTTCAGTAAAATCCTCACAGGATGGTTACAGCTCAGGAGAACTGGAAACACTGAGCATAAGCAGCGACGGGCAGATAATAGGACAGTTCACAAACGGTCTTCAGGATCATGTTTCAACACTGGCTGTTTCATCTTTTATAAATACTAACGGTTTACAAAAAGTCGGAGGCAATATGTTCTGCACGACATGGAATTCAGGAGATGCGGATGTAGGCACGGCAAACACAGGAGAACGCGGTTCTATTGCTACTTCCTCCCTTGAAATGTCCAATGTGGATCTTGCAACGGAATTTACGGAAATGATAGTTACTCAAAGAGGATTCCAGGCAAACTCAAGGATCATATCCGTATCCGATGAATTGCTTGAAGAGCTCGTTAATCTGAAGAGATAATGGCAGGAAGGAGTAAACTTATGATTTTACTTACACAGATAAATGACAAACCTATAATACTTAACTGTGATTTGATTTTACAGATCGAAGAAACTCCTCATACGGTCATAAAGATGGAAAATGGCGATAAATATCTGGTAAAAGAATCAGCTTTGCAGGTAGTGGAAAAGGTCATTAGTTTCAAGGCCGAAATACAGATAAGGGCACAGGTAGTATAAATGGCGATAATAGGTATAGCATTAGCGATATTCCTGGTACTTTACTCAATAATGCTCAATGGCAAATTGATCAGTTTCTATGATCTTCCCTCTGTTTATATCGTTATAGGGGGAACCATCGGTGCTTTGCTATGCAATTACCCGCTCAAAAACCTACTGGCATGCGGAAAGGCATTCATTAAAGTCATTAAGTTCAAAGCTCCGGACAGGCAGGCTATACTTGATAAGATCATTGAACTTGCATATGCATCAAAAAAAGAGGGATTGCTTGCATTAGAAAAATATACGGAAGAAATGACTGATGAATTTCTAAAGAAAGGCGTGCTTCTGATAGTGGACGGGACTAAACCTGAAGATGCCCGAAATGCTCTGGAGAGCGACATAGCGATTACAGAACAGCATGAAAAACTTGCTCAGGACATATTTAACCAGGCTTCAAAACTTGCACCTGCATTTGGAATGATAGGCACGCTGATAGGCCTTATTAACATGTTAGGAAAACTTGATGATATAGGAACACTGGGTTCCAGTATGTCCATAGCCCTTGTAACGACCTTTTATGGATCCTGTGTTGCCAATATCGTATGCATCCCTGTTGCAGGCAGGCTCAAGTGTATAAGCGATATCGAAGTGGAGAACAAGACGATGATGCTGGAAGGGATAATGGCTATCCAGTCAGGCGAATCTCCATACCTTATCAAAGAAAAACTCAGTTCTTATATAATAAAAACCGGAAAGGAGAGCAAAAAAGAAGATGAAGAGGAAAAGCCCTGATCCGCCTGAAGGCGCAGCCGACTGGGTAGTATCATATGGTGACTGCATGTCATTGCTTCTGACATTCTTCATCATGCTTTATTCCTTTTCAACAGTCGATGCTGTCAAGTGGCAGCAATTAGCTGAATCAATGAGAGGAGCGCTCGGTAAAAGCAGCTATGTAGAACAACAGTCATTCAGTCCGATAAAAAAAGTAAGCAGTTCCTCCGGTAACAAGGGCGCCATTATACAGACGATCGTTGATAAAGGCGGATCCATCCCAAGTATAAACGGAGAGCAGCCAGCGGATACGGATACACCTGCAGATACCGGTTACAGTGTGGAAGAAGCATTTGGCGATCTGTATGATGACCTTCTTCAGGGGATAACAGCCGGGGGAAATGAATTGTATGTGGACATAATCCGTACCGAGAGTTCGATAATACTAAGATTCACGAATAAGATACTTTTCGAATCAGGGAATGCTGATCTTGACGAAGAAGCACTGGACATAATATCAGCGATAATGGCAATAATATCAGAGTATGAGGAATATCTGGATAAACTGGTCATAGAAGGCAACACAGATAATATACCGATAAATACAGCAAGATACAGAGACAATTTCGAGCTTTCCATATACAGAGCTCTGAATGTTTTTTATTTCATAGAAAGAAGCGACCTCTTCCCTGCCAATAAAATAGAGATCAAGGGATATGGCGAGAACAATCCCATCGCTACAAATGACACTTCGGAAGGACGCGCACTGAACAGACGTACAGATATCGTAATTATGAAAGCGGAGGTGGATGAATGAAGAAAATTATGATCATTGTGGCAACACTTATATTAACGGTCGTACTTACGTTCGTTATACTTATCGCATTTCCGGATACCAAAGCATATGAACTGCCTGAACCATCTCCAAGCCCTTCCGAATCACCTGTTGAAAATAAACTGTACACGTATGTGCTCGAAGATGCATTTATCACAAATATGAAAAACAGCAACGGATTTGTTCAGGCATCTTTCATGCTGGAGATAACGAATGAAGCGGATCTCTTATATATACAGGAGCATAATTACATACTGACGGATACGATAATAAACGTTTTGAGGAATACCACAGAGGAAGAGTATCTTAACGATGATATACAGCAGATACTGCGTGAACGCCTCAAAGAAGTGTTGATGACTGCTCTGGGCATTGACAGTATACAGAATGTATTCTTTTTAGAATTAGTTATACAGTAGAGGGAAAATATGAAAGATATTTTATCGCAGTCAGAAATCGATGAGCTTATACAGAGTCTCAATTCGCCAAGTGAAGAGCCTGTTTCCGCAAAAAAAGAAAGGGTAAAGCCTTATGATTTCAGCAGGCCTAATAAGTTCACCAGGGAACAGGTCAGAGCTATTGAAGAAATTTTCGGGAATTTTTCGAAGGTCTTGTCATTAAGGCTTTCTGATTTTGCCAGAAGCACCTGCTTATTTGAGGTGACATACATTGAAGAACAGACATTCTTTGAATATACCAATTCTGTTCCGAAATCATCACTTATCGGCGTGTTCGGCATAAAAAACAGCGAGCATAATGCATCTGTGGAATTATCATATTCTATTGTTCAGAGCATTATAAACCTGATGCTTGGCGGAGACGGGAAAAATGATCAGGAAACTTTTACCGGATTTACCGAAATTGAAATAAATCTTATAAACAGAGTGTTGAAAGTATTTATCCAGCCGATGATAGAAGTATGGAAAAGCTATATCGATTTAGGCATTAAACTGGAAAGAGTAGAAAACATGGGACAGCATATACAGATAGCGGCACCAAGCGACATCATTGAAATAATCACGCTTAAGGCTCAGATAGCGGAGAATGAAGGTTTCATAAACTTCTGCATCCCATACCTGCTGATCGAGCCGGTACTTAAGATCATTGCTTCCACGCAGAGTTATACTCTTACATCAAAAAATGACGGTGTGTCACACGAGGAATTTTTAAAAACCAAGATCATAAGGAATGTCGTGGAAATGGTCTGCAGTCTGGGAAAAGCTTATCTTACACTTGATGAGCTTGGCAAAATACAGGTCGGTGATGTGATCAAATTAAAGAAGAAGACAAATGAAAATGCAGAATTGCTTCTTAATAATATACCTAAGTTCAAAGTCGATATAGGGCAGAAGAACAATCGTTATGCAGCAAGAATCAATGATTCTGTGGAAAGGACAATGTAAAATGGTAAAAGAACTCACTCAGGAAGAGATCGACATGCTTATAAACGGTAACAGTAAAACAACTCTTACTGAAGAAGAAATAGATATGATCGGCGAGATCGGAAATATAGGAATGGGTAATTCAGCTACTGCCCTTTCTAAGATACTGAAAAGAAAAGTTAATATAACGACACCTAAAGTGATCATCCTTGATCAGCATAAAATGCCCACGGAATATGCTATACCTTATGTGACAGTGGAGATAGCATATACGGAAGGCTTAGAAGGAAAAAATATCCTGAATTTAAAGGATGAGGACGTAAAAATAATCACTGATATCATGATGGGCGGGACCGGTGTAGCAAAAGACGGGCCTATCGATGAAATGAACCTAAGCGCTGCAGGAGAACTGATGAATCAGATGATAGGTACCGCATCCACTGCACTTTCGGAGATGATGAATATAAGGCTCAATATATCGACTCCAAATGTCAGAATAACTGACTATGCGAACGAGCAGATCAACGATTTCACTGGAAATGAAATACTGGTATTGACCGTATTTGATCTGAACGTCGAAAACACATTAAAAAGCGAGATCATGCTTGTTATGACACTGGATTTTGCTAAAGAAATGGTCAGTACAGTCAAAAAACAATATATGGAGGCATCACAAAGACCTCAGCAGACACAACCTGATACCGGCAAACCTGAGGAAACGGCCAGTAAAGTAAATGTCCAGAAAGTAGAACTTCAGACATTCGGCGATGAATCAAAGGCTCCTGCGATGAACGGCAACAGATATGACATACTGATGGATGTCCCATTGGAAGTGTCTATCGAGATCGGCAGAGTAAAAATGCCTATCAGTGAGATATTGAAATTCACCAGCGGTACGATCATTGAGCTGGACAAGCTTGTAGGAGAAGATGTGAATATCGTTATAAATAACAGAACTATAGGAAAAGGGGAAGTTGTTGTTATTGATGAATATTACGGGATGAGAATCTCCGAAATACTCGATCAGAACAGCATATAAGGGAGGTACAGCATGGCTATGGGAATTTTAGTGGTAGACGACGCGGCTTTCATGAGAATGATGATCAAGGATATTCTGTCAAGAAACAATATCCAGGTAGCAGGAGAAGCTCCAAATGGAGTAATAGCGGTTGAAAAATACCAGGAACTGAAACCTGAACTCGTGATCATGGATATCACGATGCCGGAAATGAGCGGTGTAGATGCTTTAAAATGCATCAAAAAGATGGATCCGAAAGCAAATGTGATAATGTGTTCCGCATTGGGACAGCAGGATATGGTCATGGAAGCCATACAGGTCGGTGCGAGGGATTTCATAGTAAAACCCTTTCAGGAAGGAAAACTTGTTCAGGCAATAAGAAAATTTGTAAAGTAGGATCAGATCCATAGTCACTGGCATATCCTGGAAAATACCATATAAAAATACAGAAAGGATCAGTTGCTTTCCGTATTTTTTTACCTGTATTATCCGGTCCGGATCAAAGATTTATGATACCTTTTGTGAGTGCTTTTACTGTCACTATCCCGGTTTCTGCATCTATTGAAACTGTCCGTCCGTAATCCCCTCCGACATCCCTTGCGATTATAGGTATCCCCTGCCTGATCAGCTGATTCTGGACAGCTTTGATATTTTTATCTCCTACGGTCTCACCTGACCAGGAAAACATATTGGCTCCTCCTGCGATCTTGGCCGTAAGATTATTCTTCCTGCATCCTGCTATGATCATTTTATCTATAAGTTCTTTTATCGCCGTATCAGCGAATTTTTTAGGCATGACTTCCTTATATGGGCTGGAATCAGGCAGTAAAATGTGTGAAAGACCAGCAATCTTTGCTATTTTATCATACAGGCATATACCTACGCAGGATCCTAGCGCATATGAAATGAGCCCGTCAGGCGAACTTGCCACATTCAGATCAGATATCCCTATCACGATTTGTTTTCCTGTCATAATGCACCCAATTTTGAAAACATACGGTCCAGAGAAACCGGTTCAGGCATTATGAGCAGATTGCTTCTGAACATATCTTGTCCTGAATAGAAACACTCTTCTATAAGCATAAGCTCGTCTTTCATGGCTCCAAAAACCGATGCTGGATAATTCAGGATCGCTCCCACCATATCGATAGCTATGCGTGGAGCTTCAAGGGTTATTCTGTAATCAAGAAGCTGTGATATCGCATTGATATACGATCCGGAAAGTATATTGCCTATCTCCGTCAATGCCGAGACACCCATTTCGGTTATATCCTGCAGACAGGTGACATTTTCATTTAACAGAACTTTTAAAAGATGTGAAACAGCATTTTTATCAAGAAGAAAAAGCAGCATTCCCTCGATATCCCCTCTCATAAGGACCAATACCCCGGCTACCTGGTTTTCCGGTCCTCCTAAAACCTGCGATATACCGTCAGCATTTGTGATCCTGATATTCGGTACATCGATGCTTATCCTGCCGTTTAGCATGAGCGAAAGTGCTGTCGCTGCATTCCCTGTGCCTATATTCCCTATTTCTTTAAGTATGTCGGCCTGGAACTCATTTATTTTACCTATATCGATCATCTTTTTCTCCTATATGTTCTTAAAACAGCTCACTATCCTTGAAGGGATCTCAAGTAAGGGAAGCTGTACTGTTACAGCACCGATCGAAAATGCGGCTTTAGGCATTCCATATACGACAGATGATGCTTCATCCTGTCCTATTGTAAAAGCACCATTCTTCTTCATGTTCAGAAGACCTTTAGCTCCATCGACTCCCATACCTGTAAGAAGCACGCCTATGGAATTTTCCTTTGCTGTTTCCGCTACCGAATCAAAAAGTATATCTACCGAAGGACAGTGTCCGCTTTGTTTTTCGTTACCCGAAAGCCGGACATAATATCCGTCGTTCTTCGTCGCGATACGCATCTGGATGCCTCCCTGAGCTATTATGATCCTTCCTTTTCTGACTTCGTCCCTGTCTTCAGCCTCCTTGACTTCGAAACCTGTCTGCTGATTCAAACGATCCGCATACATTTTCGTAAAAACAGGCGGCATATGCTGAACGATCACTATCCCTGGCAGATCGGCAGGAAGCCTCTGTATGACCTCGAATAAGGCTTCAGTTCCTCCTGTCGAAGCTCCCATGGCTATCACATACTTATCTGCATTCTTCATATTTACAGAGCTTTTAACGGGTTGTCGCGGTTCCTCGGGTCTTACATTGATATATTTTATTTCTGAACTTATACGTATTTTAACTACAAGTTCTTTAAAGAACATTGATCCGTCTTTATCTTTAAGGTCAGGTTTCTTCAGAAAATCCACAGCGCCTGCATTCAGAGCATCGAATATATTCGTGCTTGCAGAACTTATAACAACAATAGGGATAGGATACTGAGGAAGCAGTTTTTTTAGAAAATCTATTCCCGACATCTTTGGCATATTCACATCCAGAGTGATAACATCAGGCTGTATTTCAAGTATTTTATCCCTTGCCTCATATGGGTCTTTTGCAAAACCTGCTATCTCGATATCCGGCTGATCGGTCAGCCCTTCCGCCAAATATTCTCTGAAGAACATCGAATCATCCACAATGAGTACTCTGATCTTATTTTCCATGGATCATACCTTCCTGTATATCGAGGGCATTACATATGTAAAACCCGTGCTTGATCTGGTTATAGATTCAGCCTGTCCTATAAACAGATATCCTCTATCTTCAATACAATCATATATTCTTGTCAATAAAGCTTCTTTGGTTTCCTTATCAAAATAGATCATTACGTTCCTGCAAAAAACAGCATCGAATTTCTTTTTGAAAGGGAAATTTTCTGTGATCAGATTGAATTTCCTGAATACTATTTTTTGCCTTATCTGAGGAATTACCTGATACTGATCGTTCCCGCATGCCATGAAATACTTTTCCTGAAAGGTTTTAGGCATTTTCTGCACAGACAAACTGTCATATATCCCCTTTTCCGCTTTTTCCAGTACGCTTGTCGATATATCGGTAGCAAGCATTGTCTTTTCCCATGGATCTCGACAGTTTTCAAAAAAATCATTCACGATCATTGCAAGCGTATATGGTTCTTCACCGGATGAGCATCCTGCACTCCATAATCTTAAATCGAAATTGCTCTTATTTCTCTTCAGATATGGCAGTACTACCTGCCTGAAATATTCAAAATGAGATGATTCGCGCATAAAGTACGTATGATTGGTTGTAAGTTTGTTGACCATATTGATTGTTTCATCGGAACCCTTTTCGCTGAAAACATAATCCAGATATCCGGAAAACTCACTAAAGCCTTTAGCTGTAATAATATTGCCCAGCCTTCCTTCAATGAGATTCCGTTTCTGAGAAAGATTGATCCCATAATTCCTCTTAACAAAAGTAACCAGTCTTCTAAACTCATTATCACTGATCTTGATCATTATGCTCCCTTATTATCAGGTCTTCTATCACATTCAATTCCTCTTTTCCTATTATCCTGTTGCAGTCAAGCAGCAATTTGATCCCATTAGCTGCCTTACCTATATACTTTACATAGTTTTCCTTCAGTTCCTTACCGTATGAAGGAAGAGGGACCAGCTGCTCTTCCTTTAAAGTAATAACTTCAGACACGCTGTCGACAATGAACCCGATCACCGTGTTTCCATAGCTTAAAACGATTATGCATGTCCTACCGTCATACACTTTTTCCTGTCTGTTAAACTTAAGCCTCAGATCGATAACTGGTATTATCCGCCCCCTGAGATTTATTATTCCCTTCATGTATCCGGCAGCTTCAGGAATAGAGGTAATAGGTTGTATACCTACTATTTCGGTCACATACGATATATCAAATCCATAGACTTCGTCCTCTATTTTAAATGTGAGATACATATCTTTACTGGTATTATCAATTTCGGTAGTGAACAGTTCATTGTCATTTATGCGTGTCACGGGTGCCTCCTTCTATGCAATTGTGAATCTGCTGACCATTTCTTTAAGCATCACGACCTGTGAGTTCAACTCTTCGCTTGCTGCAGCGCTTTCTTCTGCGGTAGCGGAGTTGCTTTGGACAACGGCGGATATCTGATTTACCGCAGTGTTTAGCTGGTCGATCTCTGATGCCTGTAACTGTGATGATTCGGTGATCCCTTTTATGAGTTCGGATGATTTTGTTATGCTCTCCACTATCCTTTCAAGGACTTTTGCAGTTCCCTGAGCGGTTTTTGTCCCTATATTTACTTTCTGGATCGAGTCTTCTATAAGTACGGTGGTGTCTTTCGCGGCATTCGCGCTTCTTGCCGCAAGCTTTCTGACCTCCTCGGCAACTACGGCAAAACCTTTTCCGTATTGCCCTGCATGTGCCGCTTCAACAGCCGCATTGAGCGCCAGAAGATTTGTCTGGAATGCTATATCATCAATGACCTTAATGATCTTGGCAATATTCTTTGAAGAATCATTTATATCCTTCATGGATACAAGCATCCTTCCCATTTCATCATTTCCTCTTATTGCATCATCGCCCATGGCAGATGAAATACTATTAGCTTCGTCAGCATTCTGAGCATTTACGCTTATCATATTCTTCATCTTGTTCACTGTCTCTGCGATCTGTTCTGTTGCGCTTGCCTGTTCGGTGGAACCCTGAGACAGTTCCTGAGCTCCGTTTGATACCTGCGATGATCCGCTTGCAACCTGTTCTGTAGAATTATTGATCTCAGACAAAGACTCCCTTAGATTCTGAGCTGTTTTATTGAATGCTCTTTGAAGATCACCCAGCTCATCTTTAGCATCGTTTTCACCGGACACTGTCAGATCGCCCTGGGTTAACTTATCAGCCATATCCTTCAGTTCATATACAGGTTTCTTGATCGTTTTAGATACAGATCTTGCATACACTATCAATAGAACACATATAATAGCACCTGCCGCAACGAATATGTTTGTATTTGTATTTAATGAATTTCTTTCATTTTCCGTTTCATATATCGCATAATCATCAAGAAGCTGGCTGGCATAATCTATCCTCTCTCTTGCCTGATCGAAGTATCCCAGTGCTTCATTATAATCGCCTTTATCTGTAGATGGGTCATAGGCAGCGATCCATTTGTCAAAATAAATGTTGAATTCTTCGATCAGGGTTTTAAGGTTTTTACCTGATACCGGATGTATATATTGCTCGTATAAAGGTTTCTCGCTGTTGATATTGCTTACTATCGATGCGATCCTTTCGCCTGCCTGCCTGTAGTTTTCATCAAAACCTGCAATTAAACTGTCCTTTGCATCTTTGGATAATACCTTTTGTTCGAGCTGCAGCTCCTGCTCAGCCAGCAGGGCCTGATACAGATCCCTGTCTGCATTCAGCAGCAGTTCAGTATTCATATACAGCTGATCATACATAACTGAATAAGCTTTATCGTATATGGCAAAAGAATTGATTATTGAATAAACTATGACTGCCAGGAGAACCATCATCGCTGGGAAAACCATCATGAAAAGTTTCGCCTGTATTTTTAAATTTTTCATTTTCCACCCCCACATGTTTCTTTATATCTAAAAAGGGGAATATCCCCTTTTTAGTATTTGCCGAAATTGTCGTTACCTAAATCGATAGCTGCAGGCGTTTTCTTCGTAACTTTTTTTATCGCAGACGGATCCTTTTTTATATCCTTGCTCACGCTGCTGTTTGCCAGTTTGAATCTGTTTACCAGTTCGGTAAGAAGGACGGCCTGAGATGAAAGTTCTTCGCTTGCTGCCGCACTTTCCTCCGCTGTAGCGGAATTGTTCTGTACGACTTTAGATACCTGGTTCAACCCTTCATTAAGCTGTTCGATAGCGGCAGCCTGTTCATTAGATGCGCCTGATATCTGTGAAACGATCTCTGTCGCTTTTTCCACCCCTTTGACTATATCGTCAAGAGCTTTTGCTGTTTCCTGTGCGATCTTTGTTCCTGCATTGACTTTTTCCATGGAACCTTCGATAAGCGCTGTTGTTTCCTTTGCGGCATTCGCGCTTCTTGCAGCCAGATTCCTTACTTCTTCAGCAACAACGGCAAATCCTTTCCCATGCTGTCCGGCTCTTGCAGCTTCCACTGCTGCGTTAAGTGCCAGAAGGTTTGTCTGGAAAGCTATATCGTCTATTACTTTTATTATCTTCGAAATATTCTGCGATGAATCATTTATATCTTTCATTGATCCAAGCATGTTGAGCATCTGCCCGTCACCCTTTGCGGCATTCTTTTTGACTTCAAGCGTCACTCTGTTTGCTTCATTCGCATTCTTTGCGTTATCTTTGGTCTGTTCAGCTATCTGAGTCACTGATGCAGAGATCTCCTCTATGGAGCTTGCCTGCTCGGTAGAACCCTGTGACAGCTGCTGAGCTCCGTCAGAAACCTGGGATGACCCTGTGGAAACCTGCTCTGCTGCATCATTTATATCCTTCATTGTGGCATTCAATGATTCAAGTATTTTTGCAAATGATTTCTGAAGATCACCTATTTCATCTTTTGTTTTGACTTCGATTTTATCATCAAGATGCCCATTTGCTATATTATTCGCATAACCTACTATCTGACCGATCGGTTTGCTTATCATCCGGCTGATCAGTATACCTAAAATGATCGAAAGGACTATCGCAAGTGCAACTATAGATACAAGGAAGAGAGCCGACTTTTCCGCCGAAGCTTCAGCTGCTGCATATGTTTCATCAGCTATCTGCTTATTTGAATCAATGATCGTCTTCAGTGCTCCATCCAGTCCGAGGAAAGCTTCCCTTACGATAATGGACTGCTCATAAGCCTTCTGATCCAGATCCGATACAGTGGTATCATCATAATCCGCCCCTTTTTGAATAAGCTCATCTTTATCTTTAGCTATTTCATAAAATTTTTCTGATTGTGTAATAAAGGCTGATAAATAAGTCTGCGCATCTGTTAATGCCTTCGTCACTTCGGTAGAATACAACGCCATATCACTTTCAGAGTTACCTAAACTCATTGCTGTCTGCCATGCAGCATCAAGGTCTGCCATCGCCTCGTCTATATATTCATATTGCGAATCTCTCAACGATTGCGCTTTCATTTTATCAATGATAAGTCCTCTTTGCCCGACCATGACCGCAGTTGCCTCTTCTCTTGTCAGTATCAGGTTTTCTACTTTTGGAAGAGTGACTGTGGCTATCTTTGTCTGGCTCTCTTTTATGCCTTCCATACCCACATAACCCACAATGCCTACTGCGCCTGCTAACAGTGCTACCAGGACAAACGCTATTACCAGCTTCTTCCCCAACTTCATGTTAAAATACCACTTCATAATTTCCTCCTTATATATTATTACTGAAATTTATTCTTACAAACCGGCTATCTGATCTGCACCGCTTAGGATCATCCTGCAATCCAGGAGCAGCTTTATCCCATTAGGCGTCTTACCTATATTCTGGATATAATTATTCTGGCAGCACTCTTTGTATTCCGGCGGTGCAACAACATCATCACCGCTGATGGTTATTACTTCAGTGACATTATCCACGATAAAACCTGCCGTTATATCCTCGACATTAACAACTATTATGCAGGTCCTGTCATCATAATCCACGGCTTCCTTCTTGAATTTCAGCCTGATATCTATCACCGGGATTATTTTTCCTCTGAGGTTTATTATCCCTTTGACATAATCAGGGACTTCGGGAATTACCGTGACAGGCAGTATCCCTATTATCTCCGTCACATACTTGATCTCTACCCCAAAGGATTCATTGCCTATACTGAAGGTGAGATATCTGTCCTTCTGAGTATCTTCCTCCTGCTGTGCCAGGTTTTTGTCATTGTCAGTATCCATATCCGCTCTCCTTCTATTTGATTATCTGGCTGAAAAGCCCGGTTACATCCAAAATTATGCTTATATTTGCATCGTCAAGGATCGCGCATCCCGCAATGCCTGTATTCGCATTCTCGCATTTACCTATGAACGCAGGTATGGGTTTTACCACGATCTGCTGTTCTCCTATTATCGTGTCTGCAAATATGCAGAATGCATTATCCTCAGATTCGACCATCACAAGGATCCCTTCAGTAAGATCCGTTATTTCACTTTCCAATACAAAATGCCTGTGCAGTCTGACTACCGGATATGCTTTTCCTCGTATCATAACCATTTCCCTATCAGAAGTATCTTTAACTATATCTTCTTTTTTGATCTTCATTGATTCTTTAATTGAGGTTATAGGTATCGTAAAAATCGATTTTCCTACAGACACTTTCATTCCGTTTATTATAGCGAGGGTCAGAGGTATCCTCATATTGATGGTCGTACCTTCACCAAATATACTTTCGATGGAAATATTACCTCCAAGTTTTTCAATGGTCTTTTTTACAACATCAAGCCCGACGCCCCTGCCTGAGTATTCGGTTACCTCAGTATTGGTCGAAAAGCCTGCAATAAGAATAAGGGAGAATATTTCTTTATCGGTCATTTCATCTTCCGCTTTTACTGTAAAACCGCGATCTTTTGCTTTTTCGTATATCCTGTGTCTGTCCAGGCCTTTACCGTCGTCGCTGATCCTGATGGTTATCTCGCTTCCGTTATTCCTGGCATCAAGAATGACTTTGCCCTTTTCCGGTTTATTTGCTTTTTTTCTTGTTTCCGGATCTTCGATCCCATGATCCATACAATTTCTTACAAGGTGTATCAGCGGATCACCCAGACTGTCTATTATGCTTTTATCGACTTCAGTCTCTTCCCCATAAATATAAAGCTCAACATCCTTACCAAGCTTTTTGTTCATGTCTCTGACGATCCGATGCATCTTGTGAAATGTCGCCGCTATAGGTATCATCCTTATGGACATCACTACATCCTGCAATTCATTATTCAGTTTCTTGAGCTGGGCCGCTGACTTCTGGAAATTATCCAGCTGTAGTCCTTTAAGATCAGGATTATTTATGACCATGGCTTCAGTAATGACTATTTCTCCTACAAGATCCATAAGCCTGTCCATTTTTTCTATATTTACGCTTATGATGCCTTTTTTCTGTTGCACGCCGTTTTGACTGTCAATGTTTTTTGCTTCCGTCGATGCGCCTTCTTTGGACGGACCGGACTTCCCGGCGTCATTATCTGAAATAACTGCAAGCCTGATATCTGTAACAAACAAAGATTCTTTCAGGACTTTTTCGATCTCCTCCTGATGATGTTCAGAATTGAATCTGATAATGAATCCGTTTTTTGCGATAATGTCAGATGCTTCATCATTATCCATAAGTTCTTCCGGGATATGCGCGATCGAACTGCAGTAATCAGTTATATTTCTCACAACAGTATATGCTCTGATATTGAGCATGCCGCAATCATTATCAAAAGTAACTTTTGCTTCATATAATGTCCCTTTGCGGTCATCCGTAATGGCCTGCTGTAAATCCGTTGCAGCTATTTTGTCTTTAGCTTTCGCAGTGTCTTTCCCCGGATCTTTAAGTTTGGCGATAAGGACGGTTATCTTCTTTTCCAGATCACTTGCATCGCCATCCGGTGTCTTTCCCTCTTCAAGCTTCTTTATTTCAGTCCTTATGAAATCAATCGTCATAAAACCAAGTTGGGTTATTTCGTCATTATTTATACCGGTCAGATCATTCTCCCTTATATAATAGAAAAGATCCTCGATTTTATGAGTAAGAACACTGATGCCTTCAAGCTGCATCATGGCAGATGAACCCTTTGTCGTATGCATTATCCTGAATATTTCATCGATATTCTCTTTTGTCATCTGCTTTGAGCTTTCAATGTTAAGCAGTTGCTCTTCTAACTGTTCCATAAGCTCATAAGTCTCAAAAAGGAATACTTCCAGCATGTGTTCATTGAATATATTACTCGTCATATTACCCCCAATTATCCGAAAAACTTATACCTGCTACATCATAAATACATGAAAACTTCTTACAACAGATATATCGGAGCAAACATTGATTTCTTTAACTTTGGGAGCTTTATATTTTTTTAACCGCGTATATAAAATAGTTAAAATATTCTAGAGCACCATCGATCCTGACAAAAAAAAGAAACGCTGCCGGATATGATAAGTGCGTTTCTTTATGTCATATTTATATGCTATGTTAAAGTTCACACGGCCTTGCTTTTCAGTTTTCTGTTTGTTTCCGTCACTTCCATCCATAAACTGCGGAATTGCATCACAAAATCCAAAGCTACATCAAGTTTTCCGATATCTTTTTTCATATTAGCCAAAGTAAGCTGATATATTACGAACTCATACATATCATCAAGCTGCTTGGATATGGGATAACCTTTATCAAGTGAGGACCGCAGGTAGTAAAGTATGTCCTCGGCTTTCTGTATATAAGAGTTGGTTTTTTCCATATTCTTTTTATTCAGACAGCACTTGGCCAATTCAATATCACCTATGCATTTGTTGTACAGAAGCAATATCAACCCTTCAGGGGTAGACTGCAATATATTGTTATCCGCGTATTCCTTTAGAATATTTTCCTGTTTCATGTTACTGCTCCATCATTGACGTGACATAACTGCTTTGAGTATTCATTTTCTGTATCGCTATCTCCAGATCCGTGAACCGCGACCAGTACTGTTTTTCCTTGTCATCCATGTCATCATTCGCTTCTTCTAGTTTTGCCTTGATATCATTTATCCTCTTAGTCAGCATATTCGTATCGTCGGATGCATCATCGGTAACACCCGCTTTTTCGATCAGAAATCCTTTATTACCGTTTTTATCTCTGGAAACCGTGATATATTTCTTAATAATATCGTTCACTCTCTGGGCAAATCCATTTTCATCGAACCGCTTTGCTGCATCTGTAGCGCTCAAATCTCGGGTATATTCCACAGTTGACTGTCTGGTGAACATATCCACTACTTCTTCAAATTTGCCTTCTATGGCACCTTTCAGAACTGTTTCGTCGATACTGATCCTGCCATTATTGGTATAGTCGGAAGTGTTTATCCCGATACTGCCGAAAGTCATATTCAGGTTTTCCACTGCGCTTGTAAAAGCTGTCCTAAATTCACTGAGCATATTGAACAGCAGGCTGTCGGATTTCAATATCCCCTCTTTTGCGGTAGCTTCCCATTCTGCGATCTGCTTTTCAGTCATATCACCCTTCTGCTCGTCGCTCAAAGGCTCGTAATCATAATCCCTTGTCTGCAGGACATGAGTCGTAAGCTCTGAAACAACACTGTTATATTCATCAATAAACGACTTTATGGAATCATATATACCGTCCACATTATTTTCCACACCAAACTCTATGGCCTGCACCGTTTCTTTCTTCAGTGTGTATGTGATATTGTCAATCGTAAATGTATTTGAACTTCTTGTTATGATGCTGGTTTTGTCCTCATCATTAAGATAAAACATTGCATCCTGGCCATTCTTTGTTAAGCCGCCTGTAATGCCAAGGAGACTGTCTTCGCCAAAAAAGCTACCGGTCAGGTTCTCTATGTCTATATATGAATTACTTCCGGTTTTTGCAGACGTTACGGTCATTTTATCCGTTATGCTGTTGTATGTCATTTTAACTTTTGCCGCTGATTCATTTATAGTATTCATTATTGTTTCAATGCTGTCGCTGCCGGAAAAATTAAATTCTGTCCCGTTTATTTTGAATGACATATCCTCGTTAGATCCGAAATTCTCATACATGGAACCCTTCAGATTAAGAATGCTCATATCACCGGACCGTAACCCCAGGTAATCCAGTTTGATGACCGATTCACTACTGTCAAGTATCTGAAAAGTACTATTATCTGCCATAAGCTGTATTTCATTGTTCAGGTCCAGACTGGCTGTTACTCTTCCGGATCCCAGTTCAGCATCCAGTTTAGCCTGCAGATCCGATATGAATACGGCTCTGTCGGTGTAATTCTGATCAAAACTGATTTCATACTGCTCTCCGTCGAGTCTGGCATAAAAAGACATACCGCTTATATCTATAGTGGGAAGCAAAGACAGATCATCACTTCCCGAAATACCGTTTTTAACGGCTGTGTTACTGGTGACATTTGATGCTTTTGCAGTCTGAAGTATTTCATTTATCGTATATGCACCTGCTGCCGCATCACCGTTGGCCATTGCTGTAACATATGCGTTTGAGACCATATCTACTGTCTTTAAATTGGTAGTGGAAAGTATATTTTGCGAATTATCGGAAAGATTGAACTGAGATTTTGTAAAATCCGATAATGTCTGTATCACACCTCTGTAAGCATCCTGCTGCCACGTCGCATAAGTCAGTTCCTGTTCGATCTTGATGACCTTCTGTCTTTCAGCTTTCATCAGGTTCTCGATCATATCCTCAGTATCAAGACCTGATGCCAGTCCTGAGATCCTGCTTGACGAATATTCTAAAGTCGATACTTCTTCTGACATATTATCACCTCGATTAGACTTCCCTGTTTGCTATAAGACCGAATTTTTCTGATACTGCTACGGACAGATCTATAAGCTTTGTTGACGGGATCTCTTTTATTATCTCATTCGTACGGATATCTATAACCCGGAAGATCACGGAATTAGTTTCCTTATAGATACTGTACTCCACGCGCTTTTCATCTTTTATCAGCAGATTATTAAGTTCTTCAACCTGTTTGTCAAGCTGTATCTTGTTATCGCATGTCTGGATATCTTCTTCCGGCTCGCTATCTGATATCCCGTTAATATTATCCTTTGTCTGCTTGTCTGCCGGCGGTTCTTTCACTGCCTGGCTTTCGACTGATACTGCTGCTGTAACGCCGGTTATTGAATCAATGTATGAATCATTCATATTACACCTCTGATTTCCTCCATATCGATGTATCAACAGTTAAAAATACCCGCCGTTTTTAAGCGGCGGGTTTTTTAGTGATCTGATCAGCTGTTAAGCAGCTGTAATACGTTCTGAGGCTGCGCATTCGCCTGAGCTAACATGGATTGTGCTGCCTGGCCTAACACGTTCATCTTTGTATATTCCATCATTTCAGATGCCATATCTACATCTCTGATACGTGATTCAGCTGCGGTCATGTTCTCGGAAGCTGTTTCAAGGTTCGTGATCGTATACTCAAGTCTGTTGGTATATGAACCAAGATTTGACCTCTGTGTGGAGACAGCGCTTATAGCATTATCGATTGAAGTAAGAGACGCTGATGCGGAAGCACCGGTCGATACATCCAATCCCTGAAGTGAACCATTCTGTAATGCTTTTATAGATACAGTCGTTACCATATCCGCTTCGAGGTCTGCTCCGGAAGTTATAGCGATCGATTCTCCCGATGCTATAATGTCTGCAAAATCACTGTGAGACAGAGTAAAATCGCTTCCAGCTCCGACAGCATCAGCCGTTACATCTGCTGATATGCCGTTTACTGTTATGCGGGCTGTCCCGGCGGTAGTTGCATTACCTACTGTAAGAACGTCAAATGTGATTTCCAGACTCTGAAGATTTGATGTATAGTTGCTTACATCAACAGCTCCGCCATCGGTATGGAAGGTTCCTGCCACATCTGTGTATTCTGCTGCTTCAAGAGTCGGAACTTCGCTACCTATACCAACACCTATTGTCACAGCATCCATTTTTGTAAGGGAAACTGTCAGTGTCTGGCCTGCATCTGCGCCGATCTGGAGATTGCCGGAAAACACGTGGTCATTTGACATAAGGGCTTCACCGTTGAACTTTGTCGTGTCAGCGATCCTTGTGATTTCCTGAGCTAACTGATCCATTTCGGCCTGTATTGTGGATCTGTCGCTTGCTGTTGCGGTATCGTTGCCTGCCTGTACAGCCAGTTCACGCATTCTTTGAAGTATCGATGTCGTCTCATTCAAAGCACCTTCTGCTGTCTGTATAAGGGAAATACCGTCCTGAGCATTTCTGTTTGCCTGATCCAATCCGTTTATCTGCGCTCTCATTTTTTCTGAAATCGCCATTCCTGCGGGATCGTCACCGGCCTGATTGATTCTAAGACCTGATGAAAGTTTTTCTAGTGAGCTGTTAGCAGCCTCGTTGTTTTTTGATAACTGGTTATATGTATTTAACGCAGCTATGTTGTGGTTAATTCTCATGTAATCCTCCTTGATTTTTTATCGGGAATCCTTTCCCTATTTTTTTGTGCCAGTATACCGGCCAGTATCTTCACAACTAATTAATCGGATCAAATCATGATTACTTTAATTTTTTTTATATTTTTTTTATTATTGTTTCGAATATGGATCCGTTACAGGGATCAGCCGTCTACTTCCTTATTGATAACGATATTAAGATAATCAGTGTTTACTTTCAGATCGACATCGTATGGGGCGACCCTGTTGCCTTCTTCTTCGAAAACCCTTATCACAGGCCGCAGCGGAAGCCCTTTATTATTATTTACGACTATCGCCTGCGCTCCGTTGCTCAACTCTATTATCGTACCTGGATTGAAGGGCGTGATGTTTTCTATAAATACCCTGGTGATCTCCGGGTCAAACATGCTTCCGCTGTTTCCCATTATATATTCAAAGGCTTCAGACTGGCTCCATGCCTTACGGTATGGCCTGTTTGAAGTCAGCGCTTCATACACATCGCAGATACACAGAGCTTTCCCGTATTTACTGATACCGGTATCCGCTATCCCGAAGGGATATCCTTTTCCGTTATGATACTCATGATGCATCATAACACCCATCCTGGCCTGAGTGGAAAGGCAGCCCTGTTCCACAAGATAATCATATCCTTTGAGCGGATGCTGCTTGACGAGTTCATATTCAGCACTGCTTAATTTACCCGGTTTATTCAGTATCGTCGAAGGTATGAAAAGCTTGCCTATGTCATGCATAAGCGCGCTTTTGAACAGATCGATCAGTATCGATTTGCTCATCATGGATTTCTTTCCCACGATCGCTGCGATCAAAGCAACATTCACACAGTGGGTATATGTAAAATCATCATGGCACTTCATGTACATGATGTTATATACTGCATTTTCGTTTATGACTATATCTGATATTATATTATCCGTCAGCTGATCGATTTCTTTCCAGCTGTTCAGTATGCCTTTATTATTGTTTTTAATGGATGTATACAGATCCTTCACCCTGTTGATGGCTTCGACCCGTATCCTCGGATTAATCGTTTCACTGACCTCGATCCCTTCGGATATCCCATCCTCTATCAGTATTGAAAGATATCCCAGTGTTTCAAGCTGCTGTATGTATTTTGAAGTTAGTCTGGTATTTCTTGTAAGATAAATTTCTCCGTACTTACCATAGACATCCTTACCTACTATCATGTCCTCCTTTAAAAAAGTAGTCGGAACACACCTCATTTCTCTATTTCCTTATTCAAAAATATCCCTATCTTTTCTATAGACTGATCATCATTTTTTGACGATGCATGAATGTTTTCAGCGGTGACTTCATCAACTATTTCTTTTCTCAAGACTCTAATGCTTTTTTTTGCATTGACTCCAAGCTTGACTTTACCGTTTTGCGATTCTATGACGGTGATCTCGATATCGTCGCCGATCAATATGGATTCTCCAGATTTTCTTGATATAACCAACATTTCTTTAATCCCCTAGCAACCAAGTATCCTGTGCCTTATACTGTATCTGTCATCTTCTAGGATCAGTTGTATTGCGTTTCCATTCTCTATATTGATTATTATAGGACTTCTTAAGTTAATTGTCATCATTTTAATATCATTTGGAATAACAACGATCCCATAGATCCGCATATCAGCAGGATCTTTTAATTCGAGCGATTTCATTTCCTTATCATCAAGAACAGGATCATATGATCTGTCGATCATTTTAGGATCCAGGAGTATAAAGCAAACGTTTCCGTCAGATGCCTTTAAAAATCTGAAGGGATTATCTGCGCTTTCTGATGCTTTTGTCAGCGTATATTCCTTTATGTTCTCAAATCCATATATTTCCCTTTTAAATGTGATATCCATTGGTTTATCCGTTTCCATTTCATCCCGCCTTTATATTTACTCTATAAAATCAAGTAATGATAACTGTATTGCAGAAACCGAAGCCGATAATGACGCCTCATATGCCTGTTCAGCAAGCTTATAGTTCAGTATCGCTTTTTCGGTATCTATATCCTCTACGTCTGATATACGGTCATTTAATGTTGACTCCCGGCTTTTCAGCTGTGTTTTCACGGAATCGATCCTGTTGGCCGCTGCGCCTATTTTTGTAATATTTATAAGCACTTTATCATAATTATCTTCAAGCACTTTATTAAATGCAGTGTACGATTCATTATTGAACACATCAGCTCTTATGACATTAGTCAGAGCATCTATGTTATTCAGCATATTGTTTTCGCCTGTACCCATTATTTCCAGCGCTGAGATCCGTATATCCATACTCATGCCTTTACTGATGTTTACCGAGACTTTTTCCGACATCGCTGACGCTGTTTCTTCATCCGTCATTAACAATGTATCGATCCCGTTATATCCATATACTCCGCCATCAGCGGTCACCGGTTTGTTTTTTGTGTTGAACCCACCAAAAATGTATACTCCTGAACTGCTGTAATTCAGGTCTGTTATTATCTGTTCTTTATACTGCTGGATCTCCTGACTCAGGGATTCTTTTGCTGATGAGGATAAAGAAGAATTATTTGCATTTGTGCACAGTTCCATTATCTTCTGCATGCAGCTGTTTATGTCTTTTACTGCCGTTTCCATATCGCTTATCGCAGCTGTAGCGTTATCGATATTGCTGTAATATTTGGCTATATCTTTTTTATCGCTTTTAAGCCTGTTGAGACTGTTTGCAGATACGGGATCATCATAAGCGTTCTCATACTTTTTCCCCGTTGAAACGGAATATGAAGTATCCGAAAGCTTTTTATATGCCGTTTCGATATCTTTCATCGATCTTCTTGCCATCATACCGTTTGTTATCCTCATGATTCTACTCCTATATCATATTGATCAGTGTATCCAGCATCTCATCGATCACCTGCATAACATTTGCAGCTGCCTCATATGATTTCTGATACGTGGTCAGGTTTATGGTCTCTTCAGTAAGGCTAACTCCTGATACTGAGTCTCTCTGACTGCTTATATAGTCTGCTATTTCATCCTGGCTGGAAGCTCTTGCTTTGGCATATCCTGTCGTTATAGTCACCTTCGAAAACACAGACTCTATATGATCCTCCAGGTTACCTATACTGGCATCCCCGTACATTATGCCTGTAGCATCCCTCAGTGCCACCAGCTTCATCAGATTCCTGTTATTTGACGTTCCTGCGGAGTCGTTCAAAGATACATCAGATGCCGCTATATTTGATGCGTTTTCATTTAAAGCATCTGATATCCTGATATTTGATGCTTTCAGGTTCTCACTGTTAAAAAAGTCTGCTCCGGATACTGAAAGATTTGAGCCGTATGGCAGAGTATATCCTTCGCTGTTTATACTGTTGAACTGTTCAACTATGGAACCTGCAAGATCATCCAGCTGGCTTATGACATAATCAATCCCCATTTTATCCTGAGAGTTGCCGTCTCTGATATCTTGCATACCTTTCAGCTGTCCGCCTGTTAGCAATACTTTAGTACCTGTATCTTTCCAGTAAAGCTGATTGAATGTGCCTTCGACAGCGTCACTTTCCAGGTTGTTCTTCACTTCTATCTCATGGACAGTGTAATGGTCCACAAGGCAGTATCCGCCTGACATGACCTGAAATTCACCGTTGTCTCTTTCATTTACCGTCACACTCATAAGACCTGAAAGATCGTCAGCGATAAGGTTCCTCTGATCCCTTAATTCATTTGCTGTCGCGCCTGTCACTTCAAATTCACAGATCAGTTTATTCAGTTCGACCAGCTGATATGCTTTATCGTTGATCTCATATGCAAGTGTCGCTACATCATCATTCAGTTCGGTCTTGTACTGCATCAGCGCATCTGCGGTTATGTTTAAATTTTCAGTGAAAAGTATCGCATTCTGTTTTACTTCTTCCCTGATAGTCATATTTTCAGTATTCGCAGCCAGGTTTTCTATAGAATCAAAAAGATCTGTAAGCATATTGCTTATAGAATCATCTCTCCCGTTCCTCATCAGACTGTTTATGTATATATACCCTGAACTCTCAGTGGAAAGCTCTGCCTGTATACCCATTTCCTTACGGTACATGCTGTCATAATAATCATCACGTACCTGCTTTATCTGTGCAAGTTGCACTCCTCTTCCGATGTTTGTTGCACCTGAACTTGAAAACAGGGTCCTGGAATTATCACCTACCGCTTCAAGGATTATCTGCTGTCTTGTGTATCCTTCCGTGTTGGCATTGGCAATATTGTGGCCTGTGATGTCGATCGCTTTTTGATTTACATACAGGCTTTTTCTGACTATTTCAATACCGCTGAATGTGCTCATGATTATACCCTTTTATCTAACAGGACATTAGGCTCGTAATATCTTTCGCTCTTCTTCTCGATGATATCCAGAGCTGACCTGAGTTCTTCCAGCCTGGTCTCAACTATTTTCACATTGAGAGTTTTTAATTTTTCCTGTTCAACAAGATCGCTGTAAAAACGTTCTGTCAGCTTCTCAGCTTTTCTGATCTGATCAGGTTCCAGATATTTATGCATTATTCTTTTAGTGAACTTCTTTATCCCGTACTGATTTTTCAATATATTCAGTGCTCTCTGTTTTTTATTTTCAGCCAATGAAAACCTCATAAGCAATGCCTCTTCAAGTTTTATTATACTGTTGAGCATACTAATATCATTACTCTTAAGTATGTTTGCTTTTTCTTTTGAGACAGCATTGAATTGATCTATTATGTCGATCTGTTTTGAATACAAACTCATTACCTCTTCAAAAAGTTCTATCATAAGGCCTCCTTTTTGGGTAAAACAAACTATAGCTTAAACTGTAAAGCTTACACGGTTCAAGGATATTATTTCCTCAAACTACTTTTTTATTATCGAATCGATGATCTTTTCGGATAATGCCTTACTGTCGACCTTATAATCACCGCTTTTGATCCTGCTTTTTATGCTGCTTATCATATCAGCACGGTCGATATCTGCGTTTTTTGCCTTCTGGATGTACTTGTCGATGGACTTTGCCTGATCAGAGATACTTACTTCATCACTGACATGCATATCCTGTCTGTATATCTGTCCTTTATCCGAGTTATTACTGACCTTATTGACTGTATCGTATGCATTTACTGGATTTATTTTCATAATAGATCTCCTTGCTTATTTACGTAATCTGTTAGCTATACCGCTGATCTCATCCATGACCTGAAGTACTTTTGAGTTCATCTGGTAGAGCCTCTGGGCCTGTATGAGATCAGTCATCTCCACCGCCATATTCACATTCGACTGTTCCAAACTTCCCTGCCTTAATGATATATCGGCAACTTCTGTGTTTTCCTTTAGTCCCGTACCGTTTTTATATAAACTTTTTCCAAAAGCTTCCAGCTCACCGGGGTTTTCAAAGGATGTGATATCCAGTGTGACCGTTCTGCCGCTGTTTTTAAAAGAAATAACGCCGTCAGTATCGATCACCAAATCTCCATCTTCCCCGCTTACCTGTATCTTATCACCATTTGCATCTAAGAGGAAGTATCCTTCATCACTGGCAAGATATAAATTATTCTCATACTCAGACAGGGAAAAACTTCCTCCTCTTGTATAAAACCTCTCATTTCCGTCAGACAGGGTCAAAAAACCGTCTTTATAAAAAGCAAGATCATAATCATCTCCGGTCTCCTTCAGATCCCCATATGTAAAATCCTTTGAATATCCGTTTGTGGTTATCCCGCTTCCCAGGGTATATTCTTTAGTTGACTCGGTATCATAAAGTGAATACATGAGATCACTGAAACTAACCGATGTTTTCTTATAACCGTTCGTGTTTATATTTGATATATTGCCTGAGATCACATCAAATACTTTTTCCTGGCATATCATGGAATTTGCGGCTATGTAGTAAGCGTTGTTCATCTGTTATTCTCCTTAAAATGCGGCTATGGTATTTACTGCTTTCCCGTTCATCTCATCAAGGATCTGTATGACTGCCTGATTTGTTTCATATTTGTTGCTTATATCCATCATTTTTAAATATTCCTCAGTGAGGCTGACATTTGATCCCTCGGTGTATCCCTGCTTTATCTCAGCCTGGCTTTCAATCGTAACGGCATTTTCACTTGCTGCATAATAATCAAACCCGATCTTTTTCAGTTCCGTATAATCTGCAAAATCGACTGCTTCTATCGTATCGGCATATATCCCGCCAACGGTCACGGTACCCGCTTTGGAGATCTCCACATCCTGATCGGCGGCATATATCTTTCCCTGCGTCCCCATGATATATGCTCCATGCTGATCCACAAGATATCCGTCTGTATCGATATCAAAACTTCCGCCTCTTGAATAATACAGATTGTCTTTATACATCACTTCAATGAAACCGTTCTTATCAAGAGCGATATCATTAATATCGCCTTCATACAATTCGCCCTGCGTAAAGTCTGTACAGATATTCAGATCGAACAGGTTTTCCTTTTCTGAATCATATTGTTCCTGTATAAAGTAATCGCTGAATGATCTTATGGTAAGAGTATCGGTCTTATACCTGTCTGTCGATGTATTTGCAATATTATTTGACACAACAGCAAGCTGGCTGTTCAGTGTAAGTAACGATCTTCCAAGTTGATCAAGGCCGATATCCATCTATTTCCTCCTGTAATGGCTCTTGGTTATTACATCGGCATTTTATCGGTTTACTTTAGATATTATCTTTCAATTCTTCTTTTAATTTCGACAGGATCCCTGAAATTATCTGTGATATCCTTGATTCGCACAGATCCATGATCTGTGCGATCTCTTTATAAGTCAGCTCTTCAGTGTAATACAGATTCAGTATCGTTTTTTCTTTTTCACTCAGTCTGTCCACGTGGTATGCCAATGCCTCGATGAGCTGTGCTTTATCCAGGGTCTCTTCAGGATATTCCTCTTCCTTACGGCTTTTTATTATATCTCCGTTATCTTCTATATATGACTCGAAGGAGACCATGTCAGACAAGGCTTCTTCTTCCTGTATCCTTTTTACTTTATCGATGCTTATATCCAGTGCGGATGATATTTCCTGTAAAGTCGGTTCTTTCCCATAACAGTTATGATACTTGTTGAGAAAATCATTCAGTTCTTTTGATTTTTTCCTTGTATCTCTGGACAGTATGTCTAACTTCCTCATATAATCCAGGATCTGCCCTTTGATCCTCAGACAGGCGTAAGACTCGAATTTCACATTCTTATTGGAATCGAATTTTTCTACGGCATCGATAAGCCCGATAACGCCTTCGCTATACAGGTCATCTTCTTCGACCAGACCTATCCTGGTGCATGGAATTGTGTATATCACCCTTTTTACCAGATATGCGTACTGTTCGACTATCACGTTCCTGTTAGCGACAGTTCTGCGATCCATGTATTCATTCCAAATTTTAGTTTTGTCCATCTGCCACTCCTATTGTAAAACAACGCTTCCGACTATCTGGATCTTCACTTTATTCTCTATTTCATTATATGACAAAACATCGATATTTTCATCTATCTGGTGAACAATATCCACTAAATAGATCCTTATGATAGGTGATGTGAGTATTATGGCATCTATTCCCTGCGATGCCGCTTTCCTTATAGCATCACCTGATGCTTTAATGATATCTTTGATTTTTTCCGGTTCAAGTGCAAGATATCCTCCACCTTCCGCTGCTCTTATCCCTTTTGTGATCATATCTTCGATATCATGATGCACGGTGATGACATCGATCTTGCCTGAAGGGGCATATATCTGCGTTATTTCACGCTTTAATGCCTGCCTGACATATTCTATAAGGACATTCATATCTTTTGTTGTTTTTGCATAATCTCCAAGCGTTTCTATGATGATATCCAGTGATTTGACAGGTATGCCTTCCTTGAGAAGTCCCATCAGGACCTTATGCAACTGGCCTATTGTCACTGTTTTACCTATCACCTCATCAACGAGCACGCTCTGTTTTTCTTTCAGATTGTCAACGAGTTTCTGTATTTCCTGACGGCCGATTATTTCATACGAATGTTTTTTAACGATCTTTGAAATATGCGTCGCAATGACGGATGAAGGGCTTATCACCGTATATCCGAGCATCTGTGCTTTATCCTGCATATCCTTGGTGATCCATTTCGCATGCATCCCATATGCCGGATCCTTGGTATCGATCCCTTCCAGATCATCTTCGTCTGCAGCCTGTGAATTCATTGCAAGCATATGATCGGAAAGTACGACCCCTTTTTCAACGACTGTGTTACGTATCATGATAGCATATTCATTTGATTTTAAAGACAGATTATCCCGGAATCGGACCACAGGTATTACTATACCCAGACTTGATGCAAACTGGTTCCTTATGGTTATCATCCTTTCAAGAAGGTCTCCGCCCTGCGCTTCATCTATCAGAGGGATAAGTGAATAACCCAGTTCTATTTTAACCGGATCCACGTTCAGTAACTCCATTATATTGGTCTTGACAGGTTCCCTCTCGCTTTTTACCTGCACTTCCTCATTGGCTTTTACAGGCATCGTTTTTTTCTTTGTTTTTGAATAGATCGCATAACCCATCGCCAGAAGCGCACCGCCTATAAGAAGCAGAAAGAAACCCGGGAATCCCGGAACTATGCTCAGTAAAAGCAACGCGGCTCCGCTTACGAACAGCACTTTGTAATCAGAAAAAAGCTGTGACGTAAACTGCTCGTTCAGATCCTGATCGGCTGTGGATCTTGTGGCTATAATGCCTGTAGCAGTCGATATCATTAAAGACGGGATCTGGGAAACCAGACCGTCTCCGACGGTCGCAAGAGAATAAACCTCGATGACCTGTGCAAATTCCATTCCCTCTGAAGTGACGCCTATGATCATGCCGCCTATAAAATTTATAAGTGTTATGATGATACCTGCTATAGCATCACCTTTGACGAACTTAGTCGCGCCGTCCATAGATCCGTAAAAGTCCGCCTGATATTCCACTTTTTTTCTTCTTATTTTTGCTTCTTTTTCATCTATGAATCCTGCATTCAGATCGGCATCGATGGCCATCTGCTTGCCGGGCATCGAATCAAGCGTGAATCTGGCAGCGACTTCAGACACTCTTTCCGCACCTTTTGTAATAACGATGAACTGGATGATCATAATGATCAGATATATCACTAGTCCGACGACTATATTCCCCTGTACGACGAAACTGCCGAAAGCCGCAATGACTTTCCCTGCCGCCCCGCCTTCACCGAGTATTATCCTGGTAGAAGAGATATTTAAAGAAAGCCTGAAAAGAGTGGTTATCAGTAAAAGCATCGGGAAAATGGAAAAATTCAAAGGTTCCTTAACGTACAGGGTAGTCAATAATATCATGAGTGAAAAAGTAATGTTGATTATGAGCAATATGTCCAGAAGAGTCGTACTTAAGGGAACGACGATAATGACTATTATCCCGATAACGATCGCAGCTAAAATACATTGTTTGAATTTACTTTTAATTTTGATCACCAGTCTCTTTCTTATTCTTCATATTGTAAACATAAGCCAGTATTTCAGCAACCGCTTTATACTGCTCATACGGTATCAGGTCGCCTATCTCGGTTTTTTTGTACAGTATCCTTGCCAACGGCCTATTCTCCACAATATATACGTTATTCTCTCTTGCTATCTGTTTTATTTTTTCCGCTATCAGTCCCTGTCCCTTTGCGACTACCTTAGGGGCGGTATCCTGCTTATGGGCATATTTTATCGCTATTGCAAGATGGGTAGGGTTCGTGATCACCGCATCTGCAGCAGGTACGGCGTGCATCATATGTCTTTTTGATATCTGGCGCTGCCTGCTTTTTATAAACGATTTTACCTGAGGATCACCTTCGGTATTTTTAAATTCATCCTTCACCTCCTGCTTCGACATTTTAAGTCTTTTTTCGTATTCGAACCACTGGTATATGAAATCCACAATTGCCAATCCCGTGAGTCCTATAAGAACGCTTGTCAGTACCTTTGTCAAAACTGAAAGAGCCTTTTGCAACGCAGGATAAATACCATAGAAACTCAGATAGGAAAATTCCAGCATGGCACTCTCCAGAGCGGTATAGGAAATGAGCACTATGACCGTCAGTTTCGCAAGACTCTTTAAAAGGTCAAATATCATTCTTTTTGAAAAGATCCTTTTGAATCCTTCCAGCGGATTCAGTTTTGCCAGATCAGGCTTCAGCTTTTTTGTTGTAAACAGGAACCCTACCTGCATATAATTGGTCGCCATCCCTATTACAAGCATAGCTATCATAAACACTCCGGCTGTCTCTAAAAATAACTTCCCGTATTTTACATAATTAAATACAGGTTCAAAATCCGTTATGTATAAAGAATTTTCTAAAAAGACTGCGACCGCGGAGAAAGCATTGATAAAATACACGCCTATAAGAAGAGTAATGACCAGCAGCGAAAAAATATTACCTATTTCAATGCTTTTATTGACATCGCCTTCTTTTTTAGCGTCACGCCGTTTTTTTAACGTGGCCTTTTCTGTTTTCTCACCGGCCATTTATCCCATACTCCTTATCAGCATCATCGCGCTTTCAAACATATCATTAAAATACACATCCAGAAACTGGAAAGCAGGTCCTATAAGAAAATTGAGCAGTAAAAGCGACATCCCTATTTTAACAGGGATACCGATAACGAACACATTCATCTGGGGCATGAACTTTATTATGACGCCCAGTAAAAATTCAGTTACAAGCATGAGCAGAATAAGGGGCAGAATGAGCTTTACCGCGTATGCATAGGTAAATGAAAATGCATTATAAAAAACTTCATAACAGGTCTCATTGAAACTTCCTCCTGTTATAGGGATACTGTCATACATGGAATATATCAGGAACACAAGCTTGGGGACTCCGTTTAAAACAATGAAAGTCAGAAATCCCATTGCATACAGGAAGTTTCCCACAAGCGGGACTTCCATCTGCATCTGCACATCATATATCCCGCCTACACTGAATCCCATCTGCATATCCGCGAGCTGGCCGGCTGCATAGAAGATCGAAAAGAATATGACGGTTATGAAACTGACGGAGATACCTATCAATGCTTCTTTTACTACAAGCATTATATATGCAGTCTGTTCAATGCCGCCAAGATCGGGAAGAGTGTCGAAACCAAGCATTATAATTGAAGCCAGAATAACGGAGAATCCCACTTTGGTCGTTGCAGGTATCCCTTTACGGCCGAAAACAGGTGAAACTGCTATAAAAGCAGAAACCCTTACCAGAACCAGAAGGAAAACGTCTATATGAGTATAAATGACAGAAAAACCACTCATTCTTCTCCTATATCAGCGACAGTATCTGATCAAACAGCTGCCTGGTATATTCCGTCAGCTGACTGATCATCCATGATCCCAAAATTATCAATCCTAAAAAAACCACTACTATCTTAGGCACAAGCACCATATTCTGTTCATTGATCTGGGTAGCTGCCTGAAAAACAGCTATGATGATACCTACTACCATGGCGATGACCATTATCGGTAAAGCGACCTTTAAAACGACCGTCAATGAATCCTTTATCAAATTTACTACGACAGCCTGATCCATATGTACCTCTTTTCTGTTTAGCCGAAACTCATTATCAGGGTCTTCATTATAAGTTCCCATCCGTCGACCAGTACAAAAAGCAGCACTTTGAACGGTACGGATATCATTGAGGGAGGAAGCATCATCATACCCATTGACATGAGGATGCTTGATACGATCATATCTATCATTATGAAAGGAAGATAGATCAGAAACCCGATCTTGAAGGCCTTAGTGATCTCTCCTGTGATAAATGCCGGGATAATGACACTTAAGGGCATCTCCTCCAGAGTGTCCGGCGTTTCTTCGATCCCTGAAAGAGACAGAAACATATTGATGCTTTCGGGTTCGGTCTGACATTCTTTGAACATAAATTCCTTTATGGGATCTTCAGCAGCTTCCAGCGCCTGTACTATAGTAATTTCCTCTTTGATATACGGATCATATGCGACCTCTTTTATCTCCCCTATCGTAGGTGACATTATGAACAGCGTCAGAATAAGCGATATCCCTATCAGTACCTGATTAGGAGGCATCTGCTGCGTCCCCATCGCATTCCTGGTAAATGACAGTACCACCAGTATCCTGGTATATGAAGTCATCAGAAGGAGTATCGTAGGCAAAGCAGTCAGTATCAGCAGGATCACAACGGTCGGTATTATCTCTGAATATCCTGACAGCGTATCCATACCCTGTTCAAGGATCTCCGATATATCATCCTCTTCAGCCGCTATAACGGTAGAAGGAAAAAGCACAGCCAGTATTGCAAATAACAGTCCGATCTTTTTACGCATCAAAGTTTCCTGCCTCCGTCCTTTGATCCTGTTAAAAAACCGGACAGAACATCACGAAATGATGCAGCCGGTGTTTCCTGCTCCAATAGTTTTAACTGATCTTTTTTTATTTTACTCAACAGAGTGATCGAAGTTGCGGATATCCCGATAACAATAATGAAGTCACCTATCTCGACTAACTGTATCTGTTTATCCTGTGTAAGCGCGATCCTGTCAATGATCCTGACATATTTGCCGTTTGAGAATCTGTTTGTTTTACCCGCAAACTTTTTCAGGAGCCAATAAAACCCTAATAGCATAGCGCATATGATAAAAAGCCCCAGAATCAGCGGCAGAAAATCCTCAAATGTCATCTTGACCCCTAAAATAGTATATTACAACAAGTAGTCACATGCAAGATTATTTCTCTATTTATAATAATAATTATTCACTATTTATTTAATTATTGTTTATTTACTCATAAAGAGTTATATAGGATTTCATGAGCAAAAACTGATAAATTTCTATATGATTTTATACATTTTCTGGATTTGAAAAAATGAAAGCCGGGTACCGGTGATGACCTGATACCCGGCTATTTGATCGATCTGCGATCTGACTTAAGCCGTCTTTATGACCGAATCCTTCTCTAATTCCTCTTTTTCCAGCACACGGTATGCGACTTTTCCTACCAGGGTCTTGGGAAGATCCTTTCGAAATTCGATCTCATAAGGCATTGCGTACTTGGCTATATTCTTCCTGCAGTATTCCAGTATGCACTGTCTGGTTTCCTCATTCTCAGCAAATCCCGGTTTAAGGACCACAAATGCTTTGACTTTCTGCGTCTTATACGGATCCTTAACACCGATCACGCAGCTCATGCTTACCGCCTCGTGAGCATCTATTATATTCTCTATCTGCGATGGATATACATTGTATCCCGATGTTATGATCATCCTCTTTATCCTCTGGGAGAAATATATAAATCCCTCATCATCCATTTTCCCCAGGTCCCCTGTATGGAGCCATACATATCCATCATCATGAGTCCTTAAAGTGTCAGCGGTCTCTTTTGCATTGTTACAGTACTCAATCATAACAGACGGCCCGTGAAGGCATATTTCACCTTCTTCGTCATAAGGCACTTCCTGTGTGGTCCCGACTTTGACTATTTTGTAATATGTATCAGGATACGGGATGCCTATGCTTCCTTCTTTATAAAAATCCTTAGGTGTCAGGCAGCTTGCGGTAACGCATTCAGTGGTGCCGTATCCTTCCCTTACCTGTACTTTTGCGCCATGATCTTTCAGGAATTTATCCAGCTTCTTCTTAAGCTCTATCGATAATGAATCTCCGCCCGAGAACACGCCCTCAAGACATGAAAGATCCACTTTATCCATATACGGGTTTCTTAACAGAGCTTCAAACAGTGTCGGAACGCCTGCGATATAGTTAGGTCTTTTCTTTTTAAGGAGTTTCGCATATGATGCGGCGTTGAAACGCGGTACAAGTATGCATTTGCACGAATTTGACAGCATCGCATGTATGCACACGCCAAGGCCGAATCCGTGGAATACAGGCATGATGGAAAGCATCGCATGCCCTAAATGTATGCAGTCGCCTGCTGTTATGGTCTGCATTGAAAGTGCATTGAAATTCAGGTTGGAAAGCAGTATGCCTTTTGTCGTTCCGGTCGTGCCGCCGCTGTAAAGTATAACAGCAGGGTCGTTGCCTTTTCTCTTGACGGCATATTCACCCTTATATTTTGCGCCAAGACGCATAAAATCGTTGTAATCGACGATGTCAGCATCCTTTGGCACTTTCTTTATTTTTCTGCCCTGTGTAAGCCAATAACCTGCAGCCATAGGGATATTCAGTTCATCTTTTATGGATGTGATAATGAGATACTCAAGTTTATAATTATTCCTTATAGCTTCAAATTTAGGATAGAACTGATCCAGAGTAATAGCAGCCCTGCTCTTGGAATCCTTCAGAAAGAACTCTATTTCGCCTTCTGATGACAGCGGATGTACCATATTGCCGATAGCTCCTATCAGGTTCAGACCGTAAAACATGAAGAGAGCCTGAGGGCTGTTGGGCATGCAGATCGTTACCTTGTCGCCAGGCTTTATCCCCATACGTACGAGCGCTTTTGCACAGGTATGTACTTTTTCGACAAATTTCCTGTATGTGCATTCTACGCCCAAAAAGTCATATGCTTTTACTTCGGGGTGTTTCTTTGCACATTCCTCTACCATATCAAACATGGAAACATCAGGATATTCCAGATGAAATGGTATGTCTTTGTAACTGGACAGCCATGGAGCCTTAATCGTTGTATTCAATTTTTTCACCTATAGGCCTTTCTAGTATTGTCGGATTAGCAATAATATATTTCAAAAGTTTTGCGGTCCTGGCAAAGTAGAAGCCATCGCCGATCCTTTCGTCCAATGTTATACCGAAATTGACAACATCCCTTATAGCCTTGTTGCCGTCATTGTCTATGAGTTCTTCCTTGTGTATTTCTCCTATGCACAGTACGACTGAGTTCGTTCCATAATTATTGAGATGATGATATGGCGCATCGCATTTGATGCTTCCAAGATTCGATATGAGCACCGATGAATAATTGGTATCGCCCTTCTGGAATCCCTTCGGATACAGATCAAAATAGATCAGGATCCTCATGAGGCCGCTGAATATGCTGTTGACCCATCTTGGCAGTTTTTTAAGAAAATCCAAAGATGCATCCACAGTATTGGTTCCATCGTTGCGGACTTTTGATACGTCCCCGACGATAAGTTTTGATACATCCTTAAGCGTCTGGTCAGGTTTTACTTTCATGGATATAAGGACCTCGGCGGCTTCTTCCTCGAATTTCCTTTTAGCCACGAAAGACAGGATTATGTCATGTCTTTCATAATACTTGTTCGCTATTATGTATCTGTTGAGCAAAGGCCTCATATATACGACTTTTGCTATCGCTGTGACAAAAGCATGGAAATATGTCGTCTTCTGCCCGGGATTCGCCTCATTGAGATCCTTCACATACTTCATGAGGTCGGTACAATCCATTTTCTCTTTTATCCAGACTTCGGCTTCCGTTCTTTTAGGCATAATATATGGGAAGAATGCATGACATCCGTCCAATTCATTATTCCTGATCCTGCGGGCATCGTTCCTGTCGCCTAAACGGCGCTTTACTTTTTCTTCACCACTCATAAACTCCCCTAAATCCCATTCAGGTATTTCCCCAAACACCCGGATGCGTTATTTATTTTTCAGATCTAAAACCACTATGCAATATATTACTATCAATATATCTATATATCAATAATAATCAGTATGCCCTAAATCAGTATTTTTGTTCTTCTTCTCGGCTTATTCTGTTTCTTTCTGATTATCAGATCGCAGTATCTTTCCTCCACATCCGGTATTATCTCATCCCATGATATAGGTATCGTCTTCTGAGCGTTCCTGCCAACTTCCTTAGCCATTCCGGGATGATCGAAAAGAACATCAGAAAGCACAGCTTCAAGATCCATCGGATCATTGTCGCATAAGAATCCGTTCTCCTTATGTCTGATCCCTTCTGCGGCACTGCTTCCCTTAACGACTATAGAGGGAGTGCCCATTGCCGCTGCTTCCCTTACGACCATGGGTCCGTTATCATATATGGACGGAAATGCAAAAATATCAGCTGCCCCGTATAACCCGTCAAGTATCTGTATATCCGTTATATGCCCTGTCATTTCTACCCTGTCAGACAGATCCAGTTCCTCTATCTTCTGTATTATTTCATCAGCATGAGGTCCCTGCCCTGCAAGGATGAGTTTAACGAGCCTACCCTTTGTTTTCAGTATTTTTACGGCCTGAAGGATGCATAATATATTCTTTTTCCAGTTCATCTGACCTACAAACAAAACAACGGGCACTGCGGAAAGGTTATACATCGTTCTTACTTTATCGATATATTTTTTATTAGGTTTTCTTATCTCAGTGCCATTCCTCATCACCTTTATATCGCCTTTATATCCGTAACTCATAAGAGACTCGGCAGAACCCTCGCTGACTGCCCATACTTCATCGCATTTCTCGTAAAAGTCAGAGACTAGTTTGACACCGGCTGAAGCAAGCTGCTGGAATTTCATTACCTGCAGAAAATCATCGTAATATTTGGAATGGAATGTTCCCACGACAGGAACTTTCAGTTTCTTTGCTATGCGGATGCCCTCATATCCTGTCATGAACGGGCTGTGTACATGTACTATATCAAAGCTGACGGTTTTTATCCTTTCGTGATAATGCATATCCCAAAGCGGCATCCCCGCCTTGTACTGGGGAGTGTCAGGTACGCTTATACCGTAGAAGTCGATTACTTCAAAAGGGTATCTGCCCCGAAAACCCATATCCGTCATAGGCGTTATCACATAACACTCATGCCCGCGCCTGCTCAATGTTTCCGCATAGCTGTATACTACCCTTCCTACACCGTCAACTACCGGCAGAAATGAATCCGTGAATTCACCTATACGCATGTTTCAACCTCTAATCTATGCTTTTTGCATCTATGCATTGTTGCATCTATGCATTGTTGCATCTATGCATTGTTGCATCTATGCATTGTTGCATCTATGCATTGTTGCATCTATGCATTGTTGCATCTATGCATTTGCACTGATATCCTTAAAACGGTCGACCATATCCAGTTCCTTGTCGAGTTTCTTAAGGTCTTTCTCCAGATCCTGTCTTTTTTTAATTTGTGCTTTCAGTTCATCAATGGCATCGGATACTTTGCCTATGTATTTTGTTACGACTTTCTTGCCTTCTCTGTATTTCAGATACCAATACTCACGGGTACCCATTCTTTTCAGAGTAAGGCTGCCGCGCGGGAGCTTTGCTATCTGTTCACAGCAGCTGGCTCTCATTTGCAGTAATTGATATTTGTATTGTTCTACTATTTCGGTAAAAGCTTTCATACGGCTGATTATACCCAACAAAAACCGTAATGTCAACATGTTGTGGGGTAAACCCTACAGCACAGGTCCTGCAGGTCTGTCTTTTATGATCGCATCCAGTATACTGTCACATATCATAAGGCATCTTGGCAGATGGAAAGGGCCTTTCCACATCGAGCCTTTCTGTGTATGCGATACGGTACCGTCACGGTGAAGATACCCATACCATTCGCCATATTCTGCATCAGAAAAATGGGTGAGAGAGTAATCCGTTATCTTTTCGAACCATTCGGAATATTTCTCCTGCTTGGTTATCGCGTATGCATATAAGGCAGCTATCATCGCTTCATTGTGCACCCACCAGAGTTTCATGTCCCATTCAAGCTGTTCGCAGGGACGGCCGCTGATATCAGTGAAATAGTAAATGCCTCCGAACTGCTGGTCCCATCCAAGTTCCAAAGACCAGTCCAGTATGTTCAGAGCTTTTTTCATGAGTCCGTCATCATGGCGGTACAATGCTTCGTTCATCAGAAACCACGCGTTCTCGCATGAATGCCCTGGATTAACGGTCCTTCCCGAAGGATTATCTATAAAGGAACCGTCTGCCGACACATTTTCAAGAACACAGTGAAGATCCGGTCTATAATGCAGACTTATCATTGCATCAGAGATCTCCTTTGCTATCCTTGCATAATATGAAGCCTTTTTTGTATTGCAGCGCCTCAATATCTGAGCCGTACTCAAAAGCACCATCAGTATTGCCGCCGCTCTTTCATCCCTTGTCCCGCTATATGTTTTTGGCGTTATCCTGTATGGATCATTTCCTGGGGTCCTGTACAGCATGAGGATCGTTTCAAAACACTTTTCTGCCTTTTCCCACGCTTTTTGGTCTTTTGTGACAGCATAATATTCAGCCATGCCTGCGGCATAAAAGCTTTCAGAAAACATGTATCTGCGCTTTCTAAGAGGTTTTCCTTCTCTTGTGACAGTAAAAAACATTCTGCCGTCGGTATCGACGCAGTATTTTTCAAGGAAATTCTTCCCTGTAACGGCAGCATCGAGCCACTGCGGTCTGGTCCCGTATTTTCTGCACAACGCGCTAAAGGTTATGAGCCCTCTTCCCTGGAACCATACTGATTTGTCATTGTTATAGCTTTTACCGTAACGGTCAACGGATGTTATATATCCGCCATGCTCCCTGTCTATAAGATCGCTGTTCATCCAGAAAGGCATCACATCGGTCAACAGGGTATCATGTAATTTTGCCTGATACAATTTTGCTTTTGATACATCCATATACTGTCACCTCAGGCATCATAATCGTGTTTAAAGCCGCAATTCCCGCAGCAGTATGTTTTTGTTTTCTTGCCCAGAGCTCCGCCTACCAGGCCTACAGGTCCGAATATGACCGCGCCTAAAGCGGCTTTACCTACACTGAAGCCTTTGTTGGATGTGTCAACAAGCTTCCATTTGTCATATTCATTACACATCGGGCATGTGAAAGGTGCTTTTGCCATGATCATTCTCCTTATTTGTATATCTATATATATATATTCTGCTGTAAAATTATGCAACATATTTTTATGGTCGCCGGACATGCGGTACTACCCAAACCATATGTTTCGTGATATTATATGCAGTAATCAAAATGTATGGAGCGGATAATGATCAGGTTTGAGGATATACTTGCACAAAGTGACAAAGAGATCACGAAATTAAGCGAACAGGCTTATGCATGCGACATTATAGAAAACGAATTGTTTGAAAAATACAACGTTTACAGGGGTTTACGTGATAACAGAGGCGTAGGCGTCATAACAGGCCTTACAGAGATATCCGAAATGAACGGTTTTGCCACAAACGAAAAGGGTGAAAGAGTGCCGATCGAAGGAGTCATGTTCTATAGGGGCATAAACATATATGAGATCATTGACGGATTGATGAAAGACAAACGCTTCGGATATGAGGAATGCGCTTATCTTCTTCTTTGCGGGAAACTGCCGGATACGCAGGAGCTCAAGGATTTCTGCAGCCTTCTGTCAGGCTTCCGCATGCTTCCGGAAAGCTTTGTCAGGGATGTCATTTTAAAAGCTCCTTCAAAGGATCTTATGAATGCGCTCTCAAGAAGCATCCTTACACTATATTCATATGATGATAATGCTGATGACATATCAATAAAAAATGTCTTCCGGCAGTCCATACAGCTCATAGCGATGATGCCGCTTCTTGCCGTATACAGTTATCAGGCATACAAGCATTACCATCTCAACGAGAATCTGCATATACGTCAGCCGGATCCGGCATTGTCCACCGCTGAAAACATACTTTACATGCTTAAAGGCACTGACGGTTATACAAAGGAACAGGCACAGATACTTGACATATGCATGGTACTTCAGGCTGAACACGGCGGAGGCAACAACTCTACGTTCACTACTCATGTCGTCACATCGTCAGGCACCGATACCTATTCATGCGTATCCGCATCATTAGGTTCATTGAAAGGCCCGCGTCACGGCGGCGCTAACCTGAAAGTAGTCCAGATGATGAATGACATACTGGAGCATGTTGATGAACTGACTGATGATAATATATGCGCATATGTCCAGAAGATACTTAAAAAAGAAGCTTTTGACAGATCAGGCCTCATATATGGCCTGGGGCATGCAGTATATTCCCTGTCCGACCCCAGAGCAAACATATTACGCGAACAGGTCGAGTCATTCATGCGCGACAAACCCAAAGACAGGCAGTATGTGCTGTACAGCAAACTTCAGAAACTTGCTCCGCAGGTGATCATAAAAAACAGGACTCTCACAAGAGATGTGAACATCAATATCGACTATTATTCCGGTTATGTATACAGTATATTGAATATCCCGCAGGAGTTATATACTCCCATATTCGCCATATCCCGTATAATAGGCTGGTCAGCCCACAGGATCGAGGAACTTGCAAACAACGGCAAGATAATACGTCCCGCTTACATCGCCGTTGCTAAAAGGAAGGACTATGTCGCTCTCGAAGACAGATGATATCTTCCTCTTTTTAATGTTGCAACGTCTGTCATTTAAGGTATAATACCGATATTATGGTTATTGTGTTGTTTATCATCATGTTAATAGGGTTGCTTCTGGGCAAAATGAAAGTCGTAAGCGGTGAAGCGAAGAATTGCCTGTCTTTCATTATAATAAACGTTTCCATGCCTATGATGATAGTATCCTCATGCGACTTTGAATTCACCGATGAAACTAAGGCAGCTGCTTTATGGGTCGTCATCATAGCGGCTGCGATCTTCATATTTTCAATACTTCTGGCCACGATACTGTTTAAAAAAGAAGCGTTAAGATGCGCCACCGTATTTTCGAATGCAGGATATATGGGACTGCCTGTGCTCGATTCCATTCTAGGACCGACAGGCCTGTTTTTAGGAGCTATATTCCAGATGGTATTCCATCTTTTCCTGTGGACATATGGTATTTCGTTATACACAAAGTCAAACAGATTCTCTGATTCACTGAAGAAGATAATAAACCCTTCCCTTATAGCCGTAGTGATAGGCGTTGTTATAATGTTCACGGATTTTGATATACCCGATGCGATAAGCACGGTGCTTGAGCTTATGGGCGGGCTTACGACTCCCCTTTCCATGCTCCTTATAGGGTCCACTCTGGCTGAGGTAAACTTCAAAGAAATATTCCGTATAAAGGAAATATATATCGTCACGGCTATAAGACTGATAATAATACCGGCATCGGTCCTTCTGTTCCTTTTATTCCCTAATATCCCGAGGATCGCTATATATATCGTGTTCATAATAAACGCGATGCCTTCCGCCGCTGTTTCAGGGATCTTAGCCCTCAAATACAAAAAGGATGAGAAACTTGCTTCTTCGATAGTTGCTTTCTCCACCCTTGTATCTATCGTTACGGTATTTCTCATCACGGAAGTATTCGATTTTGCATCCATACTGGCTCTGATATAGGCTTACTTCCATGCTGTGTAAATAAAGTAAATACTTATCTTGTTGTATCATATGATCGTGTTTGGTATATGAAAATCCCTGTTTTCTGGTTTTTTCAGATACATCATGTTTTTTATTCATATATGCACCTGTTTTATTCAACAATGTTTGACACTTACCGATTAAGATATATAATTTAATTAAGGAAAAAAAGTTAATACATCCATATTTCTTTACAGGAGGATAATATGAGAATCAGAAAATCTATTAAGCTAATGGCACTGCTGCTGGCTCTTTGCATGTTTATGACATTTTTCGCCGGCTGCACATCAAACAAAGAACCTCTTACGATCTGGGTAGGTGTAGAATCCGTGGATTTCTATACTGCAAAGATGGCGGAGTATGTCGCAAACTACAAAGCAACGACCGGTGAAGCATTCCCATACGAAGTGGTCGTGCAGGGCGTTGACTCAGCTTCGGCTGCAGGAAAGGCCTCCGATGACCTGGACGCCGCTGCTGATATCTTTACTGTGCCCCATGATAATATCGGAAAACTGACGGCAGGTTCTTCGGCTATCGCACCCGTAAGGAGCGAAGCATTGCTCGCACAGATCAATGCGGACAATCCCGATGCCTTTCTGAATGTCATAGACATGACCGTTCAGGGAACAGAATATACATTCGGTGTCCCATATATAGCCCAGTCGCTTGTTCTCATGTACAACACCAAGTACCTTTCCGCTGAAGATGTAAAGACATGGGAAGGCATTTGGAAAGTCGCAAAGGATAACGATAAGCAGTCATTATCCCTTATGGGTACAGGCGGATACCTCGACTCTTTCCTCACACTGGCTACAAATGCCGCTACCGGTGAGTCAACCGCTAAGATCTATGCTGACGGTTCTACTGAAGACTGCTATTTCACAGGTGATGATACAGTAGCGGTAATGCAGTGGGGCCAAAGATTCTTCACTGACGATAACGGAGGCGGGATGCCTACGGACTCAGGCTGGGAGATCGAACTAAGGGACGAGATATCTTTGAGCCTTATAGGCGGAGCATGGAAATACAATGCGGCAAAGGCCGCCCTTGGTGAAAACCTTGGTATTGCCATCCTTCCGACATTTACAGTCACGGAAGCGGACGTTTCCGGGACATCGATCGAAGCAGGTACAGTATTCCAGAGCGGCTCTTTCACTGACTGTAAGGTTTTCGTAATGAAAAAAGGCAGCGACAAGGCAGATTATCTTGAAGACATCCTTCTTTTCCTTTCAAGCAAGGAGGTTCAGGAACAGTCGTTCATAGAATGCGCAAACCTTCCATCGTACAAGAATGCTATGAATGAATTCGCTTCCATGCAGGCGGACAGCATTGAAGCGGTTCTTGCAGCAAGACAGCTGGAAATGTTCGAATACGGGATCCCTCAGCCTTTCGGACCTATGCCTCAAAACTTCTACTTTTACTCCAAGGGAGCTCCCGACCTTATAAAAGAGATCCTGGAGAACAAGGACGGACTGTTCGGAACGACAACTGCAATAAAAGCACAGCTTCAGGCAATCGAGAACATCTGGAAAACAGGGGAAAAATAGAGGTTAAGGCCTATACGAAAGGGGGCGTACATGGAAAAACTTATAAAACCGTTCGTGAGATTTTACAGAAGATTTATAGACGGCAGTATCGGTACTAAAATGTCCCACTTCATAATGGGTGCGGGCAACATATACCACGGCCAGATAATAAAGGGGATCATATACTTCCTGATACAGGCCGCATATGCGCTTTTCATGATCACCTGCCCGGAAGTCAACAGCACGCCGCTGGGATACAAGGCATTTATCAACATAATCACCTTAGGTACTAAAGAGGGCGATATTTTCACTGCTGCTGAAAACTCCATGCTCATGCTTTTATTCGGGGTCGTAACGATAGGCATCACTCTTATGTATCTGTTCGTATATAATTCAGGTATAAAGAGCTCATATAAAGCCGATAAAGATATAAAAGAACACAGCCGCGTGACCACATTCAGACAGGACTTAAAGGAGTTGTCCGGCAGCCGTTTTTACATAACGATGCTCACTCCTGCTACATTAGGTGTGGTCATGTTCACTCTCCTTCCTACCATATTCATGATACTCATTGCCTTCACCAACTACGACAAGGAGCATCAGGCAGGTTTAAAGCTGTTTGACTGGGTCGGATTCGATAACTTCATAGCCATATTCACAAACCCCGGCGGTGAGATCTCAGCAAGATTTCTTCCCGTACTTGGATGGACTCTTATCTGGGCATTCTTTGCGACCTTCCTAAACTACTTCGGAGGGGTGCTGCTTGCGCTGCTGATAAACAAGAAGGGGCTTAAAGGCAAGAAGATATTCCGTGCGATATTCGTACTTACTATAGCCATTCCGCAGTTCATTTCGCTTCTGGCAATGAGAAACCTAATAGGTGAATACGGACCGATGCAGAATTTCATGCTAAAGATCGGGTTGCTTTCGGAACCGATGTCTTTTCTTGCGAATGCGTCAAATGTATGGATAGCCAGGATAACGATCATACTCATCAACCTGTGGGTCGGGATCCCTTACTCGATGCTTCTGGCATCAGGCGCGATAATGAATATTCCGGTAAGCCTTTACGAAGCGGCAAGGATAGACGGGGCGAGGAATTTCACGATCTTAAGAAAGATCACCATGCCATATATCATTTTCATAACTACGCCTTATCTTATCTCTTCGTTTGTAGGAAATATAACCAGTTTCAATATCATATATCTGCTGACGGCAGGACAGCCTAAAGTAACAGGCGGGTATATTGCAGGAGGCACCGACCTTCTGGTGACCTGGCTGTATAAGCTGACGATCGATGAGCAGCAATACAACTTAGGAGCCGTTATAGGCATACTTACCTTCCTGATCACATCGACAGTGACATTAGTGACTTATCGCAGATCCAAATCATATAAAGAGGAGGATGCTTTCCAATGAACAAAACAGCAAAAACTAAATTTCTTAATCAGACAAGAACAGAGAAAATATCGAGGATCGGTACATATATACTGCTCACGGCTTTATGCATAATGTGGCTATATCCGATAATATGGATAGTACTCAATGCTTTCCGTACCGAGTTCAATGCGGACGGCACTATGGTAGGGACTGTCGTGTCCCACTACTGGCCTAAACAGTTCGGTCTGGACAACTTCAGAGAACTGTTCACAAACACGTATTTCCCGAAGTGGTTCATGAATACTCTCTTCGTGGCAGTTTTCTCCTGCATACTATCGACAATACTCACGCTTTCGGTAGCGTATGTGATGAGCAAGATGAAATTCAAACTAAGAAAACCATTCATGAATATTGCGATAATAATGGGCCTGTTCCCCGGATTCATGTCCATGATAGCCATTTACTACATTCTGAAGGCTCTGGGACTCACACAGACTCTGGCAGCGCTCATACTGTGTTACTCTGCAGGTGCCGGACTGGGCTTCTATGTAGGAAAAGGCTTCTTCGATACGGTCCCGAATGCGCTCGTTGAAGCGGCAAGGATAGACGGAGCTGATGAAGCACGTATCTTTGTGTCTGTCATCTTACCCATAAGCAAACCCACCATCGTATACACAGCCCTTATGAGCTTCATGGCGCCCTGGATGGACTTCATATTCGCAAGAGTAATACTTGGAGAGCAGAATACTGAACTGCACACCGTAGCCGTAGGCCTGTACTACATGATGTACGGCCAGATAGTGGATACCTCACGGTTCACTGTATTTACCGCAGGGTGCGTATGTGTCGCTATACCTATAGTGGCGCTGTTCATGTGGCTTCAGAAGTACTATATAGAAGGAACAACGGCAGGTTCGGTGAAAGGATAATGAATAATAAAGCAAAAAGGATTTTATGCATGCTGGTGAGCATTTTAATGATGCTCACCTTTTGTTCATGCGATCAGAATGCATTGAACCGCGAGAAAGCCATCAACACCAAAGGCTTCACAGTAAGTGATGCTCCGGGAGTGTATTACGAGATATTCGTTGGAGGATTTTCCGACAGCGACGGTGACGGTATGGGCGATCTTATGGGGATCGTGAACCGTATGGATTATCTCAATGATGGCGATCCTTTAAGCGGTAAAAGCCTTGGCGTGGAAGGTCTTTGGCTGATGCCTGTCATGAAGGCCGGTTCCTACCATAAATACGACGTTATAGACTATTACGAGATAGATGACGATTACGGCACTATGGAGGATTTCACGAAACTGATATCTGCATGTGATGAAAGAGGCGTCGATGTCATAATCGATCTTGTGCTCAATCATACTTCCGAGTACAACCAGTGGTTTTTAGACCTTAAATCCGCCATCACAGAGGGTGACACAAGCTCCAGATATCTGGACTGGTACTGCATCACGACAGATGCTTCCAAAGGCTGGCACAAACTGGCGCAGGACCCTGATGGGCTGCAATACTACTATGAAGGCAACTTCTCGCCTTCCATGCCTGAACTCAACATGGATGAGCCTGAGGTGCTGGAAGAGATAGAAAACATCGTAAAGTTCTGGCTGGATAAAGGCGTGAAAGGATTCCGTCTTGATGCAGTTAAATATGTCTATCTGGATGACGATAACAGAAACATAGCTTTCTGGAAGTGGTTTTCGGATACCTGCAAGAAATACGATGAAGACGTTTTCCTTGTCGGTGAGGACTGGTCAGGCGAAACCCATATCTATGAATATTATGAGGCTTTGGACTGCTTCGATTTCGGTATGGCAACATCAGCCGGTGAAGTCGCTCTCACCGTAAACGGCACATACAGCGTAAACGATTTCGTGGGATATCTCTGCAACTACAGGAGTAAAGTTATAGAATCAAATCCCGATGCTGTATTAAAACCATTCATTTCCAACCATGACATGGACCGAGCCGCGGGCTACCTTTCGGTAAAAGAGGGTAAGATGCAGATGGCTGCCAATCTGTACATGCTCACATCCGGAACGCCTTTCATATACTATGGAGAAGAGATAGGCATGAAAGGAAGCAAAGGTACTTCCTCGACCGATGCCAACAGACGCCTTGCCATGCTCTGGGGAGATGACGATACCGTTACCGACCCGGTAGGTTCGACTTACGATCCCACTCTTCAGAAGAATGGCACCGTAAGCGATCAGATAAAGGATCGAAACAGTCTGTATACATATTACAAGAAACTGATAGCATTAAGAAGATCTAATGTAGAGATCATTATGGGTGATTATACTGCTTTGAACTTTGACGGATATACGCTCTTCGGAGGCTTTATAACCAAGTACGAAGGGGTCACTAAAGGCGTATTCCACAACCTGTGGGATGAATCCGTCGAAATTGACCTTTCCAAATATACTGATATAACATTCAGCGAGATATGTGGGTATATCGGACAGGGAAAAGCGGAATTATCAGGTACGGTGCTTACACTTGCTCCGATGACTTCTGTGATATTGAAATGAAATAGTAATATTGAAAGAGTACGGATATTTGCCTTCGGAGGGTTATTTATCACCCACATTTCATATTTGTTCAAAATTTTGCCACAATCTGCAGTAAACCGCTTGACTGGATTTCCCTTCGTGATAGAATATAATTAATTATTGGTAAAAAACCGAACAGCATAAAAATATTAAAAGGGGGACTAATTATGAGAAAAATCAAAGTTGTTGCTATTA
>Ga0172381_10000165_pt1 | contig 78575 bp, 126 predicted proteins | sample Leawel6488metaG_FD_119754 | JGI IMG/M metagenome (GOLD analysis project Ga0172381, IMG submission 119754) | Leachate microbial communities from a municipal landfill in Southern Ontario, Canada - Leachate well 64-88 metaG | ecosystem: Engineered > Solid waste > Landfill > Unclassified | place...
AAGTGGATACCGACTACCACAATAATTGACAGGATAAACAATAAAGCGGCATGAAAAAGGCTGATGAAGCAAGGATTAATAGTAGGAAGACATAATCAATAAGACAACCAACACAAAGGAGGGATAAGTTGAACGAGTTAGCAGCAGCAAACATTATTAATCAGGACAGTACATTATTAACACCAATTGAAGTTATGTTAGGGGTTGACGAGCAGGGCAGAACAACAGCAAGAAAATTATATGAGTTTTTAGGGCTTGCAGTAGGGCAATTCTCGAGATGGGGCAGAACAAATATTCTCGAAAATCAATTTGCGGTAGCTGGAGAGGATTACGAGGGGTTCGACATCAATGTCGAGGGGAACATGACTAAAGATTATAAATTGTCAGCATCGTTTGCCAAAAAGTTGGCAATGGGTACGCATAACGAGCGAGGGGAACAGGCTAAAAATTATTTTATTAAAGTCGAGGACAAACTTAAGCAAGTTGCAATTGATATGTCAGCATTAAGCCTGGAAACGCAACTATTACTTAAATTAAGTCAGTCAATAGCCAAAAATGAACTTGAGCAGAAAAAGCTACAAACTGAGGTAAAAGAGACTAAGGAAGAAGTGCAAGCCATCAAGGACATAATTATTATCAATCCCAAGGCTGAATGGCGTAGGGAAACAAACAGGATATTAAACACGATAGCTAAAGACTCAGGCCAGTACAAGGAAATTAAAGAGGAAGTTTACATGGCGCTTAAAGAGCGTGGCAAATGCAGGCCAAAGACTTTAATTAGCAATTTACAAGATAGGGCAATAAAAAACGGTATGGCTCCAAGTAAGGCAGGTGATCTTAACGTCCTAGATGTGCTGGAGAATGACGCAAGACTTAGAGAGGTCTACATTCAGATAGTTAAAGAAATGGCTATAAAGTACGGAGTAAAGGTTAAGCAAGAACAGGCATGCTAAAAACAATCAAGCAGCTAGAGCAGAGGAGAGCTAGGGAAATAATGGGAAAGGAGGTGAAAAAGATGGAGGATATGAAAAAAGAGTGTATTAACCAGGGAGTGGAAGTCCCGGATCAGTACACATTGAGAAATAAACAATTAAAAGACATCGAGACTGAAATTTATAAACTGTTTGATGAAAATGAAGTTACTTTTTTAGAGTATCAAAAGATTATTTCATCGATAAGTTTCAGCCTGAGAGAAGCAAGTGTTTTTACACTTAGTAAACTGAATAAATAGCTTACTTTTTAGATTGTTCTTCAATTAATTGATTGTAGACTTCAATGTAACGCTTGTAGTAATTGGCAGTTAAAGCTTTTATATCATCAGCTTTGCATTCGTTATACATGTTGTATTTACTTAAAATGCCAATGGCAACGTCATTGAAATGTTCATGATTTATTTTAGTAATTTTGTCCATAATATGCACCTCCCTTCAAACAAATTTTACCACCAATGGGAGGACAAGCAAATGGGAAAGGAGGTGAAAAACACGATACATTCTATCATTAATCATGTTACCTTGTACGGTTGGGAATGGTTCGTAGAGATGTGGATACCAAAGCGTATCGGCAGTATCAACGCCGGTTACGGCAGCAGACACAGCAGGATAGACAGGTTGTTATCTCTAGGGCATCGGTGGCGGGGAGACGTCTTATAAAAAATATAAGGAGGAATATATAAAATGGCAAGTTCAAAAGTGAAGGAAGTAATTGAAATACCGGCAATAAATATTAAAGAGGTAAATTTGACAGTGGTTGGAGACTCAAGTCTTATCGTTCATAGGTTTGATGATAAGAGCAGGAGACAGATACTTGAAAAGCAAATGAAAAAGGCTACTTCAAAAGCTAAACAGCATGAAATAAAAAATCCAGTTTTGGATTTTATCAACAGCATGTACTGGTTAGAGGGTAAGCCAGATGAAGAAGATTGCAAGACCCCGGAGGATGCAGAAAAGGCATTTAAAAAGGCAATAGAAAATGGCGCAAGATTCGGTTTCCCTTCGATAGCTTTTAAATCAGCGGCAGTATCAGCGGGTTATCGGTCAGGTATAACAAAAGATAAAGTTTCATCTTATGGAGCATTTCATATTGATAGTGAATTCGCAGAAATACAAGGTGTACCAGAAATAAGAGAAGATATGGTACGCATTATGGGTACAAGCGCTGACATAAGGTACAGAGGTGAATTCAAAAGGTGGAAAACGATTTTTAGTGTTAAGTATGATGCTGGAATGTTCAGTCTTGAACAGGTAATAAATCTATTTAACCGTGGCGGTTTTAATTGTGGCATAGGTGAATGGAGACCTGAAAAAGGCGGCGAGCATGGTAAATTCCACATTGAATAATTAATATAAGGTACATGTTGGTTTTGGCAGGCAAGGCGCGGCGGGGTTTGGTGTGTTCGGGTCTGGTGTGGTCAGGTACGGCAGGCTAGGCGGGGTCCGGCAAGGTTTGTTGTTGTGAGGTAAGACATGGTGTGGCAGGCGTGGCGAGGTGAGGTACGGTATGGTGCGGTGCGGTTTGGTTTGGCATGGCGGGGTATGGCAGGCATGGAGTAAAGGGGGTGAAAAAATGATTTACCAATGGAAAACGGGTTTTAATGTTAAGGACATTGACGCACAAAGAACAGGTGAATACTTTGATAGCATTGAAAAAAGGGATGGTCATGTTAACCCAAAAACAATTATAGACGAAGCAAAAGACGAAAAAGCTTTATTACATAGTTGTTTTGAATGGAATAATAACGTAGCGGCTGAAAAGTATAGGGTTGCACAGGCAAGAAACATAATAGGCAACATAATAACCGTACAGGTAAAAGAGTCGCCCAAAGAAACTCTATACGCTAAAGCAGGAGTTAAGGAAGAACCAACTCAAGTAAGCTCAAGGGCATTTGTAAACGTTAAAAATGCAGAGGAAAAGAAGATTTATGTTTCAATTGCAACTGCATTGAATGACGATACTATGCATGACAATTTATTGGAAGAAGCAAAACAAGAACTCATAAACTTTAAAAACAAATATTCAAAACTAAGAGAATTTGCAGAGCTATTCAGCGAGATTGACAAGACACTTGGAAAAGTAAGCTGAGGAGGTAACTATTTTTGAGCCTTAAGCAACTAAGGGCATATATAAACTTCTGCATGAGCAATGGACACGAAGCTACATGGACTGGCCTGAAAATATGGAGGAGGAGTATGCGTGTATAAATGGTTAAAATCACTGTTCAAGAGAAAAGGAGGAATTACTGTGAAGGGTAAAAAAGTTGATTATACCAGGACTTGTGTTGAGGAGAGAATCGGACGCCAGCTATCAGATGAGCAGTACCGGAGGGCGGTTGAGGCATCGTATAAAGAAGATGAGAAATGCCGGAACTTGCAGGAGCGTATTAATACGATTGCGAGGTGCACGAGATGATGAGCATAAAAGTCGGCAGCAAGGTTTTGGCTAAATCGCCAGATGATGCAACACCTCACGGCAGGAGAAAAGTGGTTAAAAGCGGTATCGTGTTAAAAGTTTATGACAGGTTTGTACTTGTACAGTTTCCACAGCGTAAGGAATGTTTCTTTCTAAGTGATCTGGAGGAGGTAGCGGATTGAAAAAGTATTATTTCAGCAAAGAGAAATTTAAGGAGAGCGGTGATGGGGCCCTATTGATGGGCGGAACAGATGATGGCGAGGAAGTAGTTTTCAATGGCACTAGGTTTGGCAGAGCAGTTATACATGGCGATGTAATTAATAAGGAATGGTGTATTGAAAAAGGCAACAGAGAGTTCAAAGTTGGTGACAAGGTACGTATCCGGCAGTGGGACGACATGGTGAAGGAGTTCGGGTTAAGGTCACCTACGTATATAAACTGCAATGGAACTTTCACAGGAGATATGAAATATCTTTGCGGTAAAGAAATAATAATAAGGAAAATTGATGAGGATGGTTGCATTCAAAACATTGATGGTTTCAATATTGCGACTGACATGCTCGAACATATCGAAAAAAACGAACTGGAACCACAACCTAAAGGGTTTAGTACAGCCTTTATGATGCAGCAGCTTAGTAACTGCAGGGACAAGGTATTCAAACGCACGACTGACGACCAGACGATGAAAATAGGTAGAAATGAGAGCTTTGAGTTTCAACCTGGTTATAAAAGACTAAGCCCCGATGATAGATGGGTTGAGGTATCGCAAGAGAAAGAAGTGACTTTTATAGAAGCTGTCAAGGCGTTTGATAAAGGGGAAACCATTGCCTGCAAAAATAATGGATTGGAATGTATATACTCCCTTAAAATTGCAAATGGGAATTATATGCATGATCATAATGGATACTCAATTAGTTCTGCTGAAATACTAATGGGCCGATGGTTTATAAAAAATGATTAACATTGATAAAGAAAATATTCTGCTCCACGAAAAAGACATATTAACGCTCAACATTGAGAAAAGGGCGCTACAAAAGAAAATTGAGAAGATTGACAGAGAAATTGAGAATATAAGAGGTTACAACCGAGAGATGAAGGGTAGGCAGACGATGAGCGACAAACCTCTGGAAGATTAGGCATAGGCTGTAAAGTATTGCATACCTTTAGGGGTGCAGAAATGGAGTGAATTTAATGAATAAGGGTTTTAAATCATTGATAGAAACAACAGTAAAGGGATTAAGGGAAAAGACTGATTTTACAGGCAGATGGTGTGAAAACTTTACAGAGGAATGTATTGATAAGCTTAAAGATTACGCAGGAAAAGGAACGGATTGCGGTAAAAAATGTGAATATTGTGATAAGTTCAAGTGGATTATAAATAGGGCAAAGCATTATGGTGAAAAGTTAAATCTTAATTGGGAAGATATACTTGATTCATGGGAAAAGGATAGACGATATTGGTATTTGAATTATTACCAAGAATCCAATCAACCCGAGATTAAAGGCGATAAAGTTAAAGTATTTGAATCCGTTGAAGATATGCTTAAAAGCATTGGAGAAAGGAAATTCCGTTGCCCATCATGCGGTGGCATTACAACAGATCCATATAAATGTAATAGCGGTATTAAAATAGGTAAGGGTAAAAATACTAAAGTATGTGACTGGAAAGTTTATGGGTTATTTGGTGATTTAGGTAAAGGTATTTATGTATATTGCAAAGATAAATTAAAAGGACAGACAATATTTATACCTATATCTTGGGAAGAAAAGTAGTACACATTTCAAAGTTTAACCGGAGATGTCATAAAATTATGAGAATAAACATAAAAAAAGGGCTTATAAAAGCCCGATAATAAAAAACCCACTGCCATTATAACACGGCAGAAACGAATTTAAAAGGAGGAAAGTAATTGTCAAAAGTTATCATTCTTAAACAACTAAAGCTAAAGAACTTTAAGGGCATAAAAGAGTTTGCTCTCAACACTGGAGGATACGACATAAATGTCTATGGCAATAACGGTACCGGCAAAACAACACTGTTTGATGGATTCTTATGGTTGCTATTCGGCAAAGACAGTGCAGATTTAAGTAAGTTTGATGTACAACCACTTGACAGCCAAAACAACGTTATCCACATGCTTGATACTGAGGTTGAGGGCGCATTAAGCATAGACAACAAGAATATGACATTTAAAAAGGTGCTGAAAGAAAAATGGGTAAAAAAACGTGGTGAAGTTAATGCAGAACTAAAAGGAACAGAAACATCATACTATATCGACGAAGTGCCAATGAAAGAAGGTGAGTATAAGCAACAGGTAAGCAACATTACAGGCGGTGAGGATATATTCAAGCTTATAACAAATCCTATGTACTTCAGCACAGTCTTGAAATGGCAGGATAGGCGTAAGATTGTTACTCAGATAACAGGCGATATATCGGATGAACAGGTTATTAATTACAAGGATGAGTTAAAACCGCTGGCAAAACTGCTACATGACACCGACATTGAAAAACTGAAAATAAGCATTTCCGCAAAGTTAAAGAAGCTTAAAAAGGATAAAGAGGATATCCCGGCAAGGGTGGATGAACTCAACATGTCCATAAAGGATATTGACTTTGACGCCCTGGATACTCAAAAGCGCAGCATTATGTTTGGAATGAACAACATCGACGACCAATTAGCAGATAGCAGCAAAGTTGATGAAGCGGCCCTACAAGGCAAAAAGAAGCTGTATGAGCTGCAAAGCAAACTGCTGGTATTAAAACAGAGCATTGACAGCGAAGCTATAAAACCACTTGAAGAATATAAAAAGCAAATTGCAACAGAGGAAAAGAATTTCTATACCGTTCAATCAGCAATGGACAAGATCAATTATGAAATTCAAAGCAAGGAGGTTGAAGTCTCCAGGATTCAAAAGTTGAACGATGACCTAAGGGACAAATGGAAGGTTGAGAACAGTAAAACTTTTGAAATGCCAGAAGATTCACTTGTGTGTCCTACTTGCAAAAGACCCTTTGATGAAGACGATATTGATGCCAAGCGTCAGGAAATGGAGGGAAACTTCAATCTTCGTAAAGCGGATATTTTAAAAGGCATAAATGCAGACGGTAAGGCTAACAAAGAGAAAATAGACAAGTTAAATGCTGAGGTAGCAGAGCTGCAAAAGCGATATAAGGAAATTGACAAGGAACTAAATAATATAGCCGATAAGAAGATTGCTCTCCAGGATGGCATTGATAATTTTAAGGTGGATATAGACTACAGCTCCAATTCTGAGTATGCAGCAATCCAGGATGGAATAAAAGCTATCGAAGCTAAATCAGATAAGAAAGACGACAATGAGTTATTGCAGGTTCAGCAGTTGAAATCAAAGAAGGCTGAACTTGAAAAAGAACTGGAAACAATCAATAATCAACTCGCCTATAAAGAAACCAATGAAAGTGCTAAAAAGCGTATCAAAGAACTACAAGAGCAAGAAAAAAACCTTGCGCAGCAGATAGCAGATATTGAAAAGACAGAATATCTCACAGAGCAATTTACAAAGGCAAAAGTTGAACTACTGGAATCTAGTATAAACAGCAAGTTTAAATACGTAAGATTCCGCATGTTTAAGAATCAGGTAAACGGGGGCATAGAGGAAGATTGTGAGCCGCTTATAAAAGGTGTGCCTTTTAACACAAACCTTAACAGCGGGGCTAAAACCAACGCGGGAATCGACATTATAAATACGCTATGCAATTACTATCAGATCAATGCACCTGTATTCCTGGATAATTGTGAGTCAGTCACAGAAATAATACCCACTCAGGGACAGATCATAAGATTAATAGTGCCAACACCATATGAACGATTAGACTCTACAACAAAACAAGCATGGATAGATAAATACAAAGATGGGGCTGAGGCCGCTTATTACAAGAGTATTAATACTTTAAGAATAGAAAGGGTGGATGAATAATGGCAAATGTAAATAAGCAAGAAACTGCAACAGTAGCAAAAACTATACAGGAGAAAAGTATAACTGATGAGGTATGGACAAGGATAAATTCTCTGCAGGAAAAAGGAGAACTCCAACTTCCTAAAAACTATAGCGCCGCAAATGCTCTTAAAAGTGCATGGCTGATATTACAGGAGGTAGAAAACAGAGAGCACAAGCCGGTACTCCAGGCTTGCAGCAGAGTTAGTATTTGCAATGCTTTACTTGATATGACAATTCAAGGGTTAACCCCTGCAAAGAAACAATGCTACTTTGTAGCATTTGGTAACAAACTACAGCTTATGCGTAGCTACATGGGCGATATTGCCGTTACAAAGCGTATTAAAGGCGTTAAAGATGTTAAACCTTATTGCTTATTCGAGGGTGACCAACTTGATACTGAATATAACGTTGATACAGCAGTATTAAAAGTAACCAAATATGTTCCTGATTTTAAAAATATAGACATAGCTAAAATAACCGGTGCTTTTATGGTTGTAGTTGGTGAAAACGGGCCTCTGCATACTGAAATAATGACTATGGCACAGATTAAAAGAGCATGGGCACAGGGTGCAGCAAAAGGCAATTCAGGAGCACATCAGAATTTTACCGAAGAAATGGCAAAAAAAACAGTTATACATAGAGGGTGCAAGGCTTTTATTAACACGTCAGACGATAGTGACCTACTCACAGATTCATACAATAGAAGTCTTTCAGAGGATGACGAAAACATCGTACAGGCCGATTATGAAGTATCAGGGGAAATAAAAGAAAATGCTAACGTAACACCCATTGATATAAAAGCTGATAGCAAGCCTACTGAATCAGAGCCTGTAAGTGGGGCTGCAAAATCAGATAAACAGCAGCAAAACAAGCAACCAGATAGCCAGCAAATGGCAATGGAACAACCTGAATTCTGATGCGACTAAAGGTTTTAGGTTCCGGAAGCAAAGGCAATTGCTATGTGCTGCAAGGGGAGAAGGAAACCCTTCTCCTTGAGGGGGGGATTAATTACAAAGAGATTTTAAAAGGATTGGATTTCAATATATCAAATGTCAGTTGCCTAATATCGCATGAGCATAAAGATCATTCAAAGGCGTTGCAAGAATTGCTTAATAACGGTATAGACGTTTACACAGGCATGGAAACGGCAAAGGGGCAAGTACACTATAGACTCAAATTTATAAAAGCAGGGGAGCAATTCAACATGAATGAATTTATAATATTGCCCTTTGACCTGCAACATGATGTGCCAAACTTAGGGTTTCTTATTCAGCATCCGGAAATAGGCAAGTTAATTTACCTTACTGACACTTACTATTGCAAATACAAATTTAACAGCTTAAATTGCATCATGATTGAGTGCAACTACAGCAAAGAGATACTCGATGAGAACTTGTACAGTGGGAACCTTATCCCGGTATTGCGAGACAGGATAGTTGAAAGCCACTTTTCCCTTGAAAATGTAAAGGAGTTTTTAAAGGCAAATGACCTATCGCAAGTCAAGAACATAGTTCTACTGCATTTGAGTGACGGCAACAGCAACGCAGAGCAGTTTAAGCAAGATATAGAGGCATTGACAGGCATACCAACATATATAGCTGTAAAAGGCTTAGAGATTGAGTTATAGGAGGTAAAAATAATGTGGATTAGAAGCCAGAACAAAATAGACCTTATAGATATAACAGGCGAAAGATTCTATATACGTAATCAATGTGTTTGGATTGATTTTCTTGATGGTAGTGAAGACGGTTGTCTAAAGTTAGGCATGTATAACTCACACGAACGAGCATTACAGGTACTTGATGAGATACAGAATCAGTTAACCAGTATATCTCATATACAAGCAAGTCAAGCAGACACTTCTGGTGGATGGCTTACAACTGAACACAGTGAAGTCATTTATCAAATGCCAGCAGAATAGGAGGGGTTAATATGAGTATAAGCCGCAAGCAAATTAATATTGTTGGTGATGGTCAAGACATTACAGTTTATGTATGGGAAGATAAAAACCCTGACTTTGAAGAAGATAGATTTTCTATAAGCATTGAAACCGACGACGACGCAGGAATTTCTGAATTTACGGTTGATGATGCCGGAAAAATTATAAAAGGCTTACAAGAGGCAATTGACTTTATAGAGAGCAATAAGGAGGCGTAGGCGTGAGAGATATAAAGTTCAGAGGTAAGAGAATAGACACTCATGAGTGGGTGTATGGGTACTATTCAAAAAGTGTGGAAAACAAAAGCTATATTTGTACGGACTTTTCATATAGAGATCATGTGATGCCATTCATAACTTTATATGAAGTTATCCCTGAGACAGTAGGGCCATATATAAGCCTAGACGATAAAAATGGCAAAGAGATATACAAAGGTGATATTGTAAATTGCAGTTTTGAAAATCGTGGAATAGGTGTAATCGGTTTTTCCCTCAATAATCAACAGACAATGATATATAAAAATTGTAGTTGCGACATGCCTATATGCGATTTGGATTACTTAATTGCTTCATTTTGTGAAGTTATAGGTAACATCCATGACAACCAGGACTTGCTAAAAAAATAGCCCCCATAGGGGCATAGAAAAATACACATATCTATTTTACCACATTTGATGGATAACAACCACCCATGTGGTAGTAAAGGGGGATTATGAAGATTAAAAATTATGGAGCATTGATTATAATAGCCGTTTTTCTCTTTATTGTTATGATCATTTACTCATTCAAGCATAAATATTCATGCAGGATCGTTGATACAACGATTGTGACTGTGAGAAAAAGTGATACCCTCTGGAGCCTGGCGAGGAAGATACAGACAAAGAAAGATATACGGGAAGTAGTGGCAGATATAAAGGAGATAAACGGCATTACACCAGCAATCTATGAGGGGCAAAAGATAAAGATACCGGAATATGACAAGTGATATAAAAAATATGAAAGGATACCCACTCTATGAGGGGTTAAGGTTTAGGAGGATTTTTCTATGAGATTGAATGAAACAGTAGAAATGATGAATAGTGAGGACTACAAAGAAAGGTTTAAAGCTGAGTATTTACAGTTAAAGATTAGGATGATAGGGTTGAGTGCTATGCTTAAAAAATATAAGTCTGGTGAACTTAACTTTACACCATCTTGTAGTTATGATTTGCTTAACGGGCAATTTAAGGCTATGGATATGTATGCTTCCTATCTGGAAGAACGTGCAAAAATTGAAAACATTGAGTTGTAGGTTGATGCCGCATTTCAAAGTTATTATGATGCAAGAATGGAGGCATAATGGAACTTTATCATGATCATTTCCAAAATTACAAACGATATGACATACCAAAAGCACAGTTAATAATTGCTGATATACCCTACAACATAGGAGAAAATGCATATGCCAGTAGTCCGCAGTGGTATCAAGGCGGTGACAATAAAAACGGTGAGAGTGAACTGGCAGGCAAAACATTCTTTGATACAGATAAAGACTTTAGAATAGCTGAATTTATGCATTTTGTCAGTACAATGCTCAAAAAGGAGCCAAAAGAACCGGGAAAAGCAGGATGCATGATAGTATTTTGCGAATTTGAACAGCAATTTATGCTCATACAGAAAGCTAAAGAATACGGGTTCAATCACTATATAAATCTTGTTTTCAAGAAAAATTACTCAGCTCAAGTATTAAAGGCAAACATGAAAATAGTTGGAAATTGTGAGTATGCAGTGCTTCTATACAGGGATAAATTACCTAAATTCAATAATGATGGGAAAATGGTGTTCAACTGCATGGATTATGTGAGAGATACTGCTACACCCAAAATACATCCCACGCAAAAGAGTATAGAGGTTATAAAAAAACTTATTATGATTTTTACAGACATTGAAGATGTAGTAATAGATCCCTGTGCCGGGAGTGGGGTGACTTTGCTTGCCGCCGAAACATTAGGCCGGAAATCGTATGGTTTTGAAATCAAAAAAGAATATGTTGAAGCATTTAATTCCCAGCTGGCACAGAATGTGCAAATTTCAATCTATCAAAACAAAATAGAGCAAAAGCGGTTAAACAATATTAAAATCCAATCTAGCCTTTATTCACCTGAAGAAGGCAGAAAGGAAGCAGGTGAGTAAATGAACTATGAAAGGCTATGGTACAAACTGAAAGACGCAGCTATCAGAAGTACAGACACATCGCTTGTAAAAACCATGGACAGGCTAGAAATTGATATGGTGCAGCGTGATGGTGTCACTGAAGTAAGGTTAGGGGAGTTAACGGTTGTTGACAGGGTAGAAGCTCTGAATACTTATTTAAATGAGTTTAGAAAGGGTATTGAGCAATACAAGAAAGCAAGCAGACTAAGCAGGTGGTAAATGCGGAGCGGCTTATAACCGCTCTTGTAAAGGCAGGTGATAAATAGGCATGAACGAGCTAAAGGATTTAACTATGGAAGAAAAGAGACAGACAATCATGATTCAGATGGAACTGCTAAAAGACATGCTGATGTCTACTGGTTTAGCTATCGGCTTTGATAAGACGAATAATCGGCTCTTGTTTTTAGACAGAGAATTATATATCACAGCCGGTAAGACCGAAGGGTTCGGAGTCAGCATCGAAGAGCTAAGTTATTGAACATACAAGCAATAAAGGCAGGTGATGTAATTGTATGTCAAGAAACGCAAAAGGCAGGCTAATACATAGAAAAATTTCATATTGCAAGCAATTAGTAAGAGTTTCTGTATTGGCAAAACTTCTATTTACATGGATGATACCTAATACTGATGATTTAGGACGAATGGAGGGAGAACCAGAAGTAATAAAGGGCATGATATTCCCATATGAGGATTTTACTATAGATCAAATATATGCTGCACTTAAGGAACTATCAGATGAGAAACTCATTCTTTGGTATGAGGTTGACGGCAATAGATATATACAATTTCCTAATTTCAACAAGTACCAAACTCTAAGAAGAGATCGTGAACATATTTCAGATATACCACCGTATTCTGCTGTTGGCATACCAATGACAGACAATGACAGCCATTGGTATGCCAATGACATACCAACGGCAGACATTGGCATGCCAATGGCAACCAATGACGGACAATGTCACCCCGAAGAGAAAGAGAATAAGAAGAGAATAAGAATAAGAAGTGAAGTAGAAGAAGAAGAGAAGAAGAAAGACGGTGGTGAACCACCGCTCTCTCTCGACCTTCAAGCAAAAGATTTATGTGAGTATTACGAAAAGCTTAAACCAGGACAATCCATAACGGCTCATTTTGATTATATGAAGATAAAGATAGATATGTATGGTTACGACTGGGTAAAAGAAGCAATGCAAAAATGTATATCTTCAACAGGAAAATTTGTAACTGCATGGATGGACAAGGTTTTAAAGAGTTGGCAAAACGAAGGGAGGGTAGAAGATGGAGCAACTGGGGCCAATGGGGAACCTACTGAATCAAATGATAGAGAAGGAATCGGCTTCTCAGTTTGAACTACTTGATAAAATATGTGAAGTATGCGGAAAACCTTTATATAAGCAATATGAAATACTTGGAAGAAAACGAATCCTCCCCGTAATGTGCGATTGCAGGGTTGAAAAGTTTAATAAACTTAAACAGGAGGATGATGCTAAAGAAAAACAAATACAGTTGGAGGCATTAATAAAAAATAGTCTGATGGATGAACAATTTAAAACTAGTACATTTGAAAATTGGAATTTTAGTAAAGGGAGCAGAGGAATGTATGAACTTGGCAAGCGTTATGCAAACAATTTTAAGGAATGTAAAAAGAAAGGTTTAGGACTATTGATATATGGGGACCCTGGCAACGGGAAAACATATTTAAGCAGTTGCATAGCGAATGAGTTATTAAAACAGTTTGTGTCTGCAATATGTGTAAGCATAAATGGGTTGCTAATGCGGATACAGGAAACGTACAGCAAATTCGGAAAAGAAGCGGAAACAGATATAATAAAAGGTTTATATAATGCAGATTTATTGATTCTTGATGATTTGGGAACTGAGAATAAGACACCATGGAGTAAAAGCACCATATATAACATAATCGATAGCAGGTACCGAAGTAAATTACCGCTGATAATTACAACAAACTTAGATGTAAACCCAAAGCAAACAAATGGCATATTGACAAGACTATATGACCGGAGAACAGAGGACAGAATACTTGAAATGTGTGTACCGATGCAGAATACAGGAAAAAGTATAAGGTTAGAAGAAGCCAAGGTTAACACTAATCTATTGAACGAAGTTTTATATAAGGAGGGGCTAAGCTTGTAAATGAAATGTTTAATATGCCGGAGAGAGCTTAAAGATCCGCTGAGCATAAAACGGAAGATAGGGCCTATATGTTTCAGTAGGCTTGTAAAGATAAAGATTAAGAAGCTGATAAAAGTAAAGCCGGAGAATGGGCAGATAAGTTTATTTGATGAGGAGGGAAAGAGTGAACAAAACAAAGATAGATTGGGCTGACTATACTTGGAATCCTGTTACTGGTTGCTACCATGGTTGTGAGTATTGTTACGCAAGAAGGATAGCTGAAAGGTTTGGACAAGTGCCTTGCCAAAATGGCAATTGTAACATATGCGGGGACTGTGAAATGGAACCATCTTTTAAATGCGAGAGATACAGCCAATATGAGAAAATCCATGATTTAGAAACCCCGGTATACACTTTTAACCCCAAACGGATGCAACCTTATCCATTTGGATTTGAACCTACGTTTCATCGTTACAGACTTGATGAACCTAAAAAGCTAAAGAAACCATCAAAGATATTTGTTGTCAGCATGGGTGATTTGTTCGGGGATTGGGTACCGGATGAATGGGTAGGAGAAGTTCTCAAAGCCTGTCAAGCAGCGCCACAACATCAATATCTGTTTTTAACTAAGAATCCTTATAGGTATGGTGAGTTTAAATTTCCTAAAAATTGTTGGTGCGGAACCACAATCACATGTATGAAAGATATATTAAAAGCACTACCAGTATTTAAAAAGCCTAATCATTTTATAAGTCTTGAACCTTTACTTGATAATGTGGATTTCAATGTATTTGAAGGTGGCTACAGTGGGTTGGGCTGGCTAATCATAGGTGCACAAACAGGACCCGGAGCCGTACCACCAAAGCCAGAATGGGTACAAAACATAATTGACCAGGCCAGGGCTGCAGGAGTACCGATATTTTTAAAAGATAATCTTAATTGGCCAGAGAAAATACAAGAATGGCCGGGGGGGTTGAAATGAAAGAAGTAAATGCGGAGCTATACCAGTTTTTAAAAGACAATGAGACTGGGCTTTACATGGATCAATACGGCGAAGCAATTGCATATGTGCATATACATTTCTCTGATTTGGATGATTTTACAAAAATTGTCGGAGCAGGTACTTTTGATGATGGAGGTCTTGACATCACAATGTTTAAAACAACAATATGCGTTGAACTAAACGACATCATCGAAGCCGAAGGGCATAACTTGTCAAGCTATAAAGCTTGTTTTAACAAAGACGATTGGGAAGATTGCGAAGAAGCTATTTTGAAATATGAAAAAGAATATGAGGATTAATAGGAGGGGGTAGCAATGAATCAAACATTATGGAATGAATTTCTAAGCGGTAAAGCAGTTGTAAATTGCAGGACAGAGAATCAAGCAGAGAAACTGTTTAGACAGTTGAGAGAAAAAGGGCTTAAGTGGGCTGATGGGAAATGTTTAGAAAGAACGCATTGGAATTGGGCTAAAGAAGCTACATGTTATGGATTTGATGAAAAAGAATTAAGATATGGAACATGGAAAGGGTTTGAGAAAGAAGACATAAACTTAATAACTTATAAGCAACTAATGGAACCAGAACCAGCAGAAACAACGGGAGCCGACAAGCATTATATGGGATGGGAGATCCTCAAGATGATCGAGGACGGGAAACTCAAAGAGGGAGATACGATTGTTTGGCATAATGGCATAGACTCATTACAAGGAAAATTCTGCATAAATTCATTTAAAACAGTTGTTGATGAAGCAGGAGAATTTATTGATATATCATATTTCTGCCATCGTATAAAACAGTCTTATTTTACAGCAGAGCATAAAGAGGTAAAATACCTCACCTTTGACAAGGCAAGGCACAGCGGTAAAAAGTTTAAACTTAAAACATGGGAATGCGACTATAAAAGCCTAAGCGACGTATTAGCAACATTATATACGTGTTATTTAGAAGACAAAATAAACAGCCTTTTAGACCAGGAAGTTTGGGAGGTAGAAAAATGAATAAAATAATAATCATTGGCAGGCTTACACGCGATCCTGAATTACGTTTTGCTGCAGGATCAGGAACAGCGGTTGTAAGCTTTACGGTTGCAGTAGATAGACAGTTCAAGAATAAAGATGGGCAGAAGGAGACAGACTTCATCAATTGCGTCCAGTTTGGCAAAGGAGCAGAGAATACAGCTAACTATACGGCAAAAGGAAGTCTTGTAGGAGTATCAGGCAGGATTCAGACGAGAAACTATGAGAACAAAGAGGGGAAAAAAGTATATGTAACTGAAGTTGTTGCAGACGAAGTACAGTTCTTGGACAAGAAAGATAAAGGGGCAGGAACATCATCACCTGCACCAAATCTTGACAGTGATCCAGATTTCGGGCCGGCAGACATAAGTAATGATATTCCATTTTAAAAATGATAGGAAGTGATTAATTGACCAAATTATCAAAGGTTCAATTTCTCTCGATGTACAAGCGTGACAGGGACATAAAAGAGCGAGCAGAGCGCGATATAAACAACTATATATCGGATAGAACGGCAATGATTAATAAGAGATGCCATGGTACGACAATTAAGGGTGCTTGGAATAAAAGGAGTTGATAATATGCCGGGTGGACCTCATCTAAACTGGGAAGATAAACGAATACTCGAAGCAGGCAGAACAGTTATTAACAAACTGTATAATAAAGAACTTAAAAATCAATTCTGCCTTGAAATAGAATTTAAAAAATTAACAGGATACAGGCAAAGTTACCAATCGATATTGAAACATATAAAGGAGGGCGGAAAAGTTGGGTAGAATATGGACGAATGAGCAAGATGAATACTTAAGCAATAATTGGGGTAAGATGTCATTTCAAAATATTGCAAAGAAATTAGAGAAAAGCGTAGTTGCTATTGGAATACATGGGAAAAGAGTATTAAGGCTTGGCCCAACCAAAGATGCTCAGGGCCGCATAAATGCTAACCAACTTGCAAATATATGCAAAATAGATAGGCATGTTATAACTGATAATTGGATCACAAAACGTGGATTAAAAGCAACAAAGAAAATAACAAAAAATGAATTCAAATTTTGGCTAATAAATAGTAATGACTTTTGGAAATGGGCTGAAAAAAATAAGGATGCAATCAACTTTTCCAAAATAGAACGGGATGAATTAGTTCCAGAACCTCCATGGGTTGAGCTTGAAAGGAAAAGAGATTATAAGGAAATTCCTAAAAAACAGTTTAAGTTATGGACGTCCGAAGAAGATAGGCAGTTAATAAATTTAATCAGATCCGGAAAAACATATAAACAAATTGCAACAATTATGGATAGAACATCTTTTAGTTGCGAACATAGATATTCCAGATTGGTTAAAAGGCAAAAAGCAAAGTTAAAGAAAATTCAATTGCCTTGGACAAATACGGAAAATAATATGATGCTTGACATGGAGAAACAGGGATTGAGGGATGAGGAGATAGCTTATAAACTTGGCAGAGAGCCGGACCACATAAGAGATCATCGGCGGAATTTAAGGGATAAGGGACTATATAAAGGCTATAAATATTAGTTTGGGAGTGTTAATGAGTGAGAATAGATGAGCTAACAAATGGCATAGTAACCCTCTATCAAAGTGGAATACCTGCAAGACAAGCTATAGCAGCAGTAAAAGAAATAGGAAATAATACGGATAAGTTTGTACAACCAGATACCAAAAATTCGCTCAAATTAGTGCCTAGGAACCCGCTAAAATGTAAAGAGGTATAAATACATGTATCAAAATGGTATATGGCAAAATAAAGCGTTTTAAAAGGGGCAGAAAAATAATGGCAATGCCTAAAGCACATATTGATATTGACGTACTTAATAAGATGATGGCGAACTATCAAAGCAATAAATATAAACGAGCTAATAGAAAGAAAGCAGAAGAAGAATATAGAAAGGCAACTGGATATTTATATTCATACGGAACTTTGTACAGGTATTGGAAAGGAGCGAATATTAAATAATGGCAACAAATGGCCAAAAGGAGTTACTCGAAAAGTTATATGAAGAATTAGGGCAGGAACCAGAAGACATTGATAATATGACAACCCAAGAAGCTTCAAGAGCAATCAAAGAACTTCTAGAGATAAAAAAGGATAAGAGGAAGTTTGAAGCACATGAAGATGATTGCTATTACTACAAATAAAATAAAAGGGGATTAAATCATGGAAAAGAAAATGTTATTAAAAATCACCGATGAAGAAAGAGAACAGGTACTTGATATTGATGCTAAAATAAAAAGTTGTTCTAAAACAATAGAAGAATTGACAGATATAAGGGCTGACGCATTAAAAGCACAATATAAATGGTGGAGAGCAATTGAAGTTAAGCATTCAGATGAAATTATGGATGCTTGTGGAAATTTTAAAAGACTAACCTATAATCCGGCGACATCTGAGGTTTTTATAGAAGAATGATAAAAGGGTACTGTGGTAAGTATCCACAGTACCCCAGTGAACTCAAAACGTGCGGGAACACGAATCAAAGTTCAACAACAGTATACAACGATTACCGATATGAGCGAAAGGAGAATAGATGTGTGCGATTGTTTGAAAGAGCTTGAGGAACGATTGAAAGATAAATTCAGAGAAGAATATACAAATGCAGGAATTAAAAATTCTTATTTTGAAAATAGCGCATTAATGCAACGTGGCAAAAAAGATAATAAAGCATTTATGAATTATGAGTTAACATCCTGCTATCAGATTAAATATACGGTCAAAAGCGCAAAAGGCAAAGAATTAAATAAGAAAAAAGATTATTATGTTTGCTTCAAATACTGTCCCTTTTGTGGAGAAAAGTTAGAAAAGGAATGATGGAATGTACATGACCGAGGAACAATATCGAGAATACTTAAAGCGCAGGGGAATAAAAATTGCAGATGAAAAGTCTAAGAAAAAGCCTAAATATAACAACAAACATACATGGGTAGATGGGGTATGTTTCGATAGTAAAAAAGAGGCTGATTATTACGGAACTTTGAAATTATTACAGAAGGCAGGAGCCATAAAAGGCTTCTGCCGACAATGCGAATTTATATTAAGTGAAGGCAATGAGTCAACAAATGCAATTAAATATATTGCCGACTTTATAGTTTTTAAAAGTGATGGAACCTTTGATATTGTTGATACAAAAGGCATCGAAACAGATGTATTTAAACTTAAACATAAGATGTTCAAAACAAAATATCCAGAGTTGAAATTAAAAATTGTAAAGGAGTAAATCTATGAAATCTTATTTAAATAAAGCAGAGCGAGAGAATTACTGTGTTATGGCATTATCTGCAGGAGTAGCAGACGAAATATTAAAAAACTGGACTAATAACCTCACAGCGGACGAACATAAATTTTTAAAAATGGCACAAACATATATCTATAAGTTTATGGACTCAATAAAAGCCAGAGTCGACAAAGATTTTGTACGGCAACTTTTAAGAGATGGCCATAGCAGCGAGATACTTGTCCTGCCAAAACTCAGGGCACAAAGGGAGTTTAAAGAGCGGAAACTTGATGATGGTTTTATACAAGTAAACAAAGATACAATCCTTAACCTTGCTGAACATGCCTTGATAGGGTGTGAAGGCTGCACAAAAGATTATACAAAATGTGACCTTAGACAAGCCTATATGGAACTTGAAATAGAAGCATTTAACCCTGATGCAAAGGACAAGTGCCAGTACAAAGTTGAAATTGAGAAGAAAGCAGTGTGATGGATTTTGAAGAATTTTACAAGGTATACGGTAAGGGCTTTGATGATGCAGTTTTGGGAAAAGTTAGAGACATTCCAGATACGCAAGAAAAGATATACAGCATGGGATATAACGATGGGCTAATTAATCTAAAAATTCATCCCAATACTATAAAACTTATGTACGATTTTTCAATTAGAAAAAAGAGAGGTTAAACAATGAAAAATAAAAATAAGGATAATCACTGCAAAGAGTGTATGAGTAATAAAGTTAACGGCGGTACCTGTAATGGGATGCCGCTGCAGTATCCAAGCTGTGGAGGGCTCAAAATAAAGAAATAAGACATAGTCTGTTTATTATGCGGCATAAAAGGAAGGTGAAGAATCTGGAATATAAATATAAAGTCTTATATCTCTTCTGCGGTATTGGTGGAGGAGCGTTAGGATTTCAACAGGCTAAAGAGGAATATAAGGGTATACATGGACAATTTGAGACAATATGCGGAATAGATTGTGATCCAGAGGCATGTAAGGATTTTGAGAGTATTACGGGTTCAAGAGCAGTACGAATGGATCTGTTTGATAGACAGCAATACAAAGCCTACCATGGAGAAGAACCTCCTGCAGATTGGCATGAAGTTACACATCTGGACATAAGAGAAGCTTGCAAAGGAATTGCTCCAGATGTGATATTTACATCACCACCCTGTAAGGGATTCAGTGGTTTACTGTCGGAGAAAAATGCAAAGAGTGAAAAGTATCAAGCATTAAATCAGTTGGTTATTAGAGGTTTATTCCTCACTTTGGAGGCTTTTAGGGATGATCTACCAGCATTGATATTGATGGAGAATGTACCGAGGATAAAGACACGTGGGAAGGCTTTATTATACCAGGTTAAGACAATGCTTATGAGTTATGGATATCAATTTTCAGAAGGATTCCATGATTGTGGAAAAATCGGGGGCCTTGCGCAACATAGAAAAAGGTATTTATTGATATGCAGAAATCCAAAGAAGATTCCAGGGTTTATGTATCAACCACCAATACAGAAAGTGAAAGCAATAGGTGAAATTTTAGGACTGTTACCAATGCCAGATGATGAGAAGGCAGGCCCTATGCATCGGCTTCCAAAACTCCAATGGAAAACATGGATAAGACTAGCCCTCATTCCAGCGGGTGGAGATTGGCGGGATTTAGAAAAAGAATGTTATGCAAATATATATCAAGTGGCAAGCTTCAATAAGCCAAGTGCTGCAGTAACCGGAGCAATAAGGCCTAATAATGGTGCAATATCAATAGCAGATCCAAGATTAGATAAAGTACAAGGATACGCTAATAAATTTAAGGTAGTCAAATGGAATGAGCCATCCGATACGATTACCGGAAGTAGAATAGGTTCAGGGGCTTCTATGTTAGCTGATCCAAGACTTAATGAAAGAAAGAAAAGGTATCCAGGACTATATAAAATCATTCCATGGAATGATACTTCCAGTACAATAATCGGGCAAACAGATTTACAATGTGGAGCATTAAGTGTTGCAGATCCAAGATTAAATTGTAAACCTAGAAATGGCACATTAGGTGTAATGAATTGGAATCAACCGGGTAAAACGGTAGTAGGTAATGCGGATATTGGAAAGGGATGTGCAGCTGTTGCAGACCCGAGAATACCCAAAGAAAGTGAAAGCGGCGTGTTTATAATCGAAGCGCTTGATGGCACCTGGCATAGACCATTGACTACTTTGGAGCTTGCAGTTCTCCAGGGGTTCCCGACAAAGTTTTCTGACGGTAATCCGTTAAAGTTTGCCGGTAATTCAGATGCACACTGGAGGGAACGGATAGGAAATGCAGTACCGGTTGCTGCAGCACAGGCCATAGCAGAGACAATATTGAGGGCAATGCTTCCGGTATTAAAGCAAGAAATAGTCTTAGGATGGACACCAATATGGGTACAACCAACAAGCTTAAAAATAATTAAAGAGATTGTAAGTTAGGTTACTGTAAAAAATGCGTCTTTACAATGTATTTACAAAGTAAATAAAGAGGGTGAAGAAAATAGCTAAAATACTAAAGAATTATAGATTTTCAGAGGATACCGTTAAACAGCTTGAGGAGCTGCAGGTCGAGAGCGGAAAGACGGCCACAGAGTTGGTTGAAGCAGCAGTAAATTATGTTTATGAGGAAATGACCAGGGCACTATCCGGGAGGGATCATGACCGGCTGTTAATAGCCCAGGTACTCGGGAAAAGAATTGATAAGGTGAGTTGAAAGGAGATAAATATGGTTCATGAATTAAAGACACTTCCAAAGTTTTTTAAAGAGGTTGTGGAAGGTAGGAAGCCTTTTGAAGTTAGAAAAGATGATAGAGATTATCAAGTTGGTGATTTACTTAAGCTTAATGAATTTGATCCTGAGAAACAGAAATATACAGGATGCTATGCATGGCAACAAATTGTTTATATTCTTGGCAGGAATGAAGATGAAAAAATATTTGTGCCAGATGGATATGTGATATTGAGCTTAAAAGAGGGAACACCAGCAGATGCATCCAAATTCCCGAGGTCAGAAATAAAAGATATGCTCTATTACAGAGGGAAAATAAATAAACTTTTGGATAATGCAAAAAAGAACGGAATTCAACTCGCTATAAGAAATGTTCCTGGTGATGGAATAGGAATCTATTTTGAAGACGTAATTTCAAAGGAAAGCTGTAAAATACGAAACGAAGCGATAAAACTGTAAAGACAATATCTTAAAAGAAATTCTGTAAATTATGCAAAGGAAGGAGGAGCCTCTATGGACCCTAAAAAAATTCAAAAGTATATAGATGTTTTAGATTGTATTCTTGCTGAGGATGTAACTGCCTGTAGTGATTGCCCTGGTAGAGATAAATGCGCTTTGGGGCACAATGATCTTTGCAAACATTTTACTTTAATAGATTTGCAAAATGATCTTAAAACGATGCAGGGCTAGGACGTAATACAAAGTTTATGTGAATTAGGACAAGTTTAAGAGAGGAGGGGGGAGAAATGGGAAGTTATAAAGATAATGTATATGCTCTGCTCTATGCCATATTTAGCAATGATGCGGAAGAAGTTGCAGTTGATGTAGCACTTTTATACTTTCATTTGTTACCCTCAGCCTCCTATAAAATAAGAAAATTTACACAGGAAGAACTAAACGACATGCAACAATTGTATAAAGAAAGACATATGAAGCTCAGATATATAGCAGAAAAATATAATGTATCTACGATGTGTATATGGCGAAAATTGGAGAAGGGCAGGAGTTAGATTGAGAAAAATTGCGTTTTGTGAATATCATGAATATTATATTACCTACAGAAAACGCTTAAATGAATGCAAAAGAAGGCGCTGTAAATGGCTCAGATTGTGTGTGCAAAAATAAAACATAGTCTGTTTATAATGCGTAACTAACAAGGAGGTGATATAACTTGAAATTCGTTGATATGTTTTGTGGAATAGGCACTATAAGAATGGGTATGGAGCAGGCAGGTCATGAGTGTGTCTACTCAATAGAATGGGATAAACACAAAAGGGGGATTTACAATGCTATCTTTGGAAAATATCCAGAAGGACAAGATATTCGGGCAGTACGAGCAAGTGACATTTCTCAATCAGATTGTTGGACATTTGGCGCACCCTGCCAAGACTTCAGTATTGCAGGAACAAGAGCAGGACTTGAGGGAGACAAAAGCTCCCTTGTCAGAGAAGTATTTAGACTTGTCAGGGAGACTGAAGAAGAATATAGACCCAAATACCTGCTCTATGAAAATGTTAAAGGAATGCTATCTTCAAATAAAGGATTTGACTACCTCGAAATACTGCTTGAAATGGACTCACTCGGGTACGATATCGAATGGCAATTGCTTAACTCAAAAAACTACGGAGTACCTCAAAATAGAGAAAGAATGTTCACTATCGGACATCTTAGAGGAACAAGTACCAGAAAAATATTTCCTATCGTCTCCACAGTGGGTTGCGAGAATCCAGGCGTCTCTATTACGGCACGTGGATATGGGAGCCAAAGGAATGGGACTTATGTTGTTGAAAACCCCATAAACCTGAGGTTATTAATACCTGGCGCAGATGCTCAAAGGGTATATGATGGCAGGATGCTTGGTAGAACATTAAAAGGTGAAAGTGGTGGTCAAGGCGGCAAGATGGGGCTTTATCTTATAGATGACAGGATAAGGCAGCTTACACCAAGGGAAACGTGGAGGATGCAAGGTATACCCGATTGTATAACAGATAAAGTTTTACAAGCTGGCATAAGTGACAATCAATTATATAGGGGTGCAGGTGATGCTTGCACAGTTAACGTAATATATGAGATTGCAAAGCGACTTTAGGTCGCAATTCAAAGTTATTGTGGCGTAAAAACAACTAATTTTGTTACTGGCATGGATATAAAATACAACTGCATTAGGTTTAACGGGCGATATATTTGTACAATCTATGCTGTCTGGAGCATTGGCCCGGTGCTCTGGACAATAAGGAGGGCAATAATGAAACAGCATGTAACGCCAACACAGATGCAAGAAATTACAGAAGAACAATTATATAGTTTGTTTGATGAGATAGTAAAAAGAAAAGATTGGGCCAATTATCATCACAAGAAAATGACTATAGGCAAGATGATAGAGATATTGCATAAAAGATCGTGCGATATACGAATAGAGAGCGCTGGTCAAGTTTGGTATATAGATAACAATATACCTAATGCGAATGAACATGGATATACCGAACTATGCGACGTCTTATGGCAAGCGGTAAAACAAATACTGGAGGATGATAAATAATGGCTAACTTGAAGGTTAAGGTTGATTTACTAAATTTAGATAATGTTAAAAAGGCTTACGAAATAGCAAACAATGCTATCTACTTCAACGATAGAAGCGATTATAAAACTGCTTTATGGGAAGTTTGCAAAAGCTTATGTCCTAATATTGAAGATGAAGAAATAGGTAAAGAGTATATTGATTTAGGCAATAGAACACAGGAGGAAACAAAATGAAAATAAAACTCTTAGATAAGAATTGTATGCCGTTTAAAAAATACGAAAAGGACGCAGGATGGGACTTGAAGAGCCGGTACATGGTTACATTGAACCCGCTGGAGACAAAGAAAATTACTACAGGCGTATGTATAGAAATCCCTACAGGATGTGCAGGCGATATAAGGCCGAGAAGCAGTATATCCGAAAGGGGTATACAAATACATTATGGGACTGTAGATGTGGGCTACACAGGCGAGGTAGGAGTTATTATGACAAACATTAGCGGTGAGCCTGTGACCATAGGAGCATATGAGAGAGTAGCACAATTGGTGATAAACAAGCTGAGTGAGGACAACAAACTTGAAGTAGTAGACGAACTACCAGAGAGTGACCGGGGCAATAACGGCTTCGGCAGCACAGGGAGGGTATAGGATGGTAAAAACTATAATATGTATGCTATGCCTATACGGGTTATATTGCCTTTACTCTATTTTTAGATGCAATTTAGCATACAGATATTGGGTATATTGGGCTGATTTAATTCGTGATTACTCAATTTATTTGATACAGCAAAGAGAATATGAAAAATCCATGATAAGTATACAAAATGAAATAACCCCATCTTATGAATACTGCAAATATCTCTTTGAATTCAATCGTGATGCAATGGTAAAAGATAAAGAATTACTTAAAAAGCTGAAACAATTTGAGAGAGAAATAAGACAGAAGGAGGATATAGGATGAAAACAATAACTATATGGCAACCGTGGGCGTCGCTGATAGCCATAGGCGCAAAGCACTATGAAACAAGGTCATGGGCTACAAATTATAGGGGGCCAATTGCGATACATGCAGCGGCGCTTAACCCGTTCAAGGCAATCAAACTGATTCAGAATGATACGGTTATGGAAATGCGGAGAGTTCTTAAGGATAGAGGGATACTTACGCCGAGTACCGATTTCCGTATGTTACCTCTCGGTTGCATAATCGCCACAGCAAAACTTGTAAACTGCTGGCATATCGTATGTAACCCTGGCGTGGATATTGATGTTGCAAAACATATACCCATTGGAGCAGAGAGCATAACAATAGATAAACATGCGCCGGATTTTGCTGATTATTTCATTCCAACGGAGCAGGAACAGCTATTTGGTGATTGGACACCCGGGCGTTATGCATGGCAGCTTGAGGATGTTGTAATGCTCAAAAAACCCATACCGGTAAAAGGGCAGCAAAGATTATGGAACTTTGACGATAGGCTATTGAAGGGGGCATTTTGATGGACGAGTTGCCAGACAAGATAATTGATATAGACATAGTAAGGGCAAACTGGAACTTCAAGAAAAAATGTACATGCCAAAATAGAACCTTTGTGGTTGACCCGCGTAATAGAGAGATACATTGTGGTCAATGCGGTGAAATAGTAGACCCATTTGAAGCCCTGCTGGAATTGTCAAACCACTATGAGCGAATTAATAGTCAACTACATCAAATATATGAGCAAAAGGTTGAACTAAGCAAATATAAGCCGCATCTGTTAGTAATTAAATCTTTGGAGAGTCAATATAGAGGGGAAAAGATGTTGCCATTGTGTCCCGTTTGCCATGAACCATTTTACCTTGAAGAAATAACTAGCTGGACCGGATGGATCTATGGGGAAGCGAGGATAGCACAAAGAAGGGAAGAACGGAAGGAGGATGAATAAGCAAGTGAGAAAAATTATCGTAATAGACACAATTTTCATAGTGGCTGTAATGCTTGTAATGATAATGATGGTTTCCTTACGTCAAATGATAACGACTCAGGATGAACTTAAAGCAAACCAGCAGCAACTTGAAGACAGAATCAATAATTCATCTCATATAGAAGTAGAAAAGCCACATAAAGTAATCGGCAAATGGCAAATAGTCCTTTTCAACGCAGGTATTATCCCAACCAAAACTATAAAAACTAGTTGCTTTTATGTGAAAGAAAAAGTTGTCTGGTACGCTGATCCACTCACAGGGGATGAGCTGCCACTACCGGAAGAAGCAATGGTTATACCAGACGATGGTCGGGAACTTGAACAATATGGTGTATATAAAGATATTCAGCCTTTATATGAAGGGCGGTGAAAAAAATGAATAAAGAAACATTTAGGAAAACAGAAAGAATGTTATATGAATACTACCATAACATACAGGAGATAGAACGCCTAGAAAATAAATGTAAAATTCTTGAAGACCAACGGGAAAAGATACGACAGGATATTAGAGAAACAAAGGTAACGATTGAAACAGAAATGAATATGGGGATAAATTATAATGCGGAGAAAGTACAGACATCAAGTAGTGGTACAAGCTATGCAGAAGCTGAAACAATCCGGCAAGTGCAGAAATTAGAAGAAGAATGGAAATACACAAGAAAGTTGATATTAAAGGTTCATGCAAAAATTAGAGAAGTAAAAAAACGTAATATTGACCTCGAATGGTATATTTCAAATATGGCTACAGAATACCGGTTTGTTGCTGAAATGAAATATAAAGACCGTCTAACGTTGAACGAGATAAGCCAAAAATGCAGAATGTCGATAAGTGCAGTTGCCCGCAGCAGGGAAAAGATTGTTTTCTATGCTTCAAGATATACCTCGAAAGTAGTTGAAATGTAAAAAAGGCAGAGTAACAAATATGCAAGATGCAAAATGGTCATAATCGGTATAACAGAGCCAAAAGGTAAAAATCTATGAGGGTTGAATATCATCAACCCTCAACCTTAAAAATGGAGTGAACATATATGAATAAAGAAATAGAAGGGATTATTAGAGCAATAGCAGATAATGATACTCAAAAGGCAAAGACATATGCAAAAATAATTATAAATGCAGATAAAACAATAGCAAATAAGGCATTTTGCAACGCAATGAAGAATAAGCTTCAAACATCTTCAATGAATCTACTGGAACTGCCACAGAATGTAAAAGAATTTTTAATAATGGAAGATGTTTCGGTATCATTTAATGAAAATAGATATTTTCTATCAGAACGGGAAGAGGAGGTTTTTGAGGAAGTTAAAGGAATGTATGAAACAAGCTTGAAATTGTCTGAAATGGGAATACAATACCTTAATTCATTGATGCTTCATGGCGAGAGCGGCACAGGGAAAACATTGTTCGGCAAATATATTGCTTACAAATTAAGGCTTCCATTTGCATATATGAATTTTTCAAACACAATAAGCAGCTACTTAGGGAGCACGGCAAAGAACATATCAAAAGCATTTTCATTTGTCGAAAATCAAAAATGCGTCTTTATGCTGGATGAGGTTGACGCTATAGGAATGTCAAGAGGTGACAATAAAGATGTTAGTGAAATGTCGAGGATAACAATAGCACTCATGCAGGCCCTTGACTGTATTAGAAACGATACGATAATCATAGGGGCAACAAACAGAGTCGATATGATAGACAAGGCATTATTAAGACGGTTCACGATGCAACATGAAGTAAAGAAATTTAAGACAGAAGAAAAAGAATCAATGATAGTAAAATTTCTTAATAATGTAAAAGTATCTTATGAGCTAAACGATATATACCAATATTGTGTAAACCACGCCGAATGTCAAGCCTATATTATCAATGATGTTATTAGAGCAATTGCTTCAAGTGTTAGAACTGGGAATAAGTTTAAATTATCGGAATAGGCAGGTGATAAGAATTAAAACGGAATTAACGCTAAAGCTTGAAAGAGACATATGGGGAGCCACCGCAAAGCAAGGCGTGTTCGGATGCTTTGAGGTTACTATAGGATGGTTTGGAGAGGAAAGAGTAGATTATATGACCTATGATACAAAAGGGATATGGCGTTGCTATGAAATTAAAATATCAAAGTCAGATTTCCACAGCAAGGCACACAATACCTTCATAGGACATTATAATTATTATGTTATGACGCAAGAATTATATGAACAGATAAAAGAAGAAATTCCAAACCATATTGGTGTTTATATTGGCGATAGTTGCGTTAAAAAAGCTAAGAGACAGGAATTAACTATTGATGAACAAATACTCAAAAACTCTTTAATACGCTCATTATATAGAGAAGCAGAGAAAACATTTAAGGGCGGGAATCCTGCAATTGTAGAGTCATTGGCAAAGAATTGGAATAACGCTAGAAAAGATGCTGATAAATGGAAACATTCATATTGGAAATTAATGAGAATTGGGCAGGAAAAGTATGGTACGAGATGGGATAAAGAAAGTGAGGAGGTATAACCTTGACGGATAAAAAGATAGTATTTCAAGCAACCGGCAAAGAAATATTCAATTTTCTTGCATGTGAAAGTCAAAATATAGCGAATTATTATCATGTTGATTGGAAAGAGCTAACGCTTGAGCAGGTAATGGATTATTATAATTCTCCTGAACGGCAAAAGTCCGTGTTTATGCTGAGAGAATGGTAGGAAGGAGCCTAAAATAATGATAAATAAAAATGATTGTTTTGACTGTGCAAATTGCATTATACGTAAAGAGGATTGGTTTAAAAGGGATAGAAAATGGTTTTGCGAAGTAACTGGAGAGCCTATCCCCAAAGATGGGACACAAGAGAATGATTGCGTAAACTTTAAATATGAGGAGTGATTGTATGAGTGAAAACATAATAAATACTAAGAAATTATGTGAATGGTTAGAAATAAGTGAAAATACTGCTTATAACTGGCGTAAGTATAATGGCCTGCCATATAAGAAGATAACTAAGAAAACAATACAATATGATCGAGAAGAAGTAATAAATTGGTTAAACAAAAATTCAATGCCTGATGATATTCTGTAGGTATAAAGAAATACTTAAAAGGATTGGCGACGATCCATTGGATATATGGCAAGAATTGTTTGCAAATATTTTGGTATAACACAATATTACGCTTTAAATATTTAAAGCGTAAATCCATGAAATCTTTATAATATTAGTGAGGTGAGGACATGGGCTATCAATTTAAAAGTACCGACGGATTATGCCAGAGTGATAATATTGACCTTATAACATCATGGGATAATATAGTAAATAAGCAAAAGAAAAATGAGAATGATTGGATATCTATGCTTAGAAGTAAAGGAATAAAAGCTGCTCATCCTGATGATGGGTGGGTTGATAGAAATTTGAACAAAGCATATTTACCTTATCCCCAATTTAATGACGGGGTAAGAGAAGGTGATTTGATAGCATTGGGATGGTCTAACAAATGGAGAATAGTAAAAATAACTAAAGTAGAAGAAACCATGTTTGGCATGAAGTATTATTGGTCCAGAAAGGAGTGATTATATGGATTTTATAACTGCAGAACAGTTCTTGCAGCAGCCAAAGGAGGTACAGAAGGTATTTATAGATTGGTGGCATAAAAATATAAAGGCATATGATTTGTATAAACCAAAACATGTATGGGGAGATATCATATGCCTCAGAGATGATAAAAAATATATCGAAGCTGTTAAAATGTGCATTGATGATGCTGCTATTCCATTGCTCGCAGAATCCCAATTGCGGCATTTTATAGAGGACAAAACGGACTGTATTATCCGCAGTAATCCATATAAAAATCATGAATACAAATGGGTGTACTTAATTGACTTAATACCAAGGAATGAAGATACAAGGGCATATAGCTTTAAAGAGATACAGCTTGAGGATTATTTACAAACATTATGGCAGGTAGCCTGCAAGATAGCACTTTAAAATGCAGAAGGCAAATACATTTAAAGATAAATATTTCCGAGGTTATAAAAATAATTGCTAGTTTGACATCGAATAAGCCCCTAACCAGGGCTTCTTTTTTATTCCACGAAAAATAGCGGTAAAAAATCGGTAAAAAATCGGTAAATTTCACGAGAAAAGCTGTGCTACAATAATAGCATGAGAATTTATTTAAAATAGAAGAATACTCTTGCAAAGATCCCCAATACTCCAAACCGGAACTGGGGATCTTTTATTTTAACGAAGCGAGGTACAACCATGAAGCGTATAAGCAAAGCAGAGTATATGAAACGGCTTAGGCAAAGACAACCGATTGCAAAGACCAAACATGGATACTGGGAGATAGGATATAAGTTTTAATTTGTGGTGGTGATGGAATAGGTAGACATTAATCAGACATAGTGAGAACTCTGCTGGTAAGACGTGACTGTCCTTGTGGTGAAATTCCAAAAGGTACGTTGACAGTCTGTTGCGGTAAGGTAATGGTATTAATTCCATTTAATTGCCTGAAGAGAAGGGCAGAAATGCCAGAACTAAAACGAGGCGTCAGTACACGCCTATCCTATGCTATGTATGGTGCGAATTCATACCCACTACAATCATGAGAATATAAGCAGATTCCGATAATAATAAAAAATACGGCCAGCAGTCATCATAAGAACCCTGACTGGCCCGTGACCTGCTTAAAATTTGTTTCCTTTGAAGGTGCCAAAAGAACTGAGTAAAAACTTGGTTCTTTTTTTATTACCGGCATTTCTTGAAAATGTCGCTAGTGGCTAAAAGTTATGCCTTAAAACTGAAAATTATAGGCTAGGCATACGCTTAGTCTATTTTTTATACCTAAATTTAAAAGGAGCGTGTTATTCATGGAAAAAGTGAGTAAACAAGTCAGTAATGTTAAAGAACAAGTATTTGTGGAGTCAAAGACAATGAGAGAAGAATATATCGGGAATGTTGATGTATTAGACAAAATAAAGGCAATCCAATATTTAACACCGGATATGATATTGAGCGTTGGACAGGTGGCAAATTATTATGAGGTTTCCACTAATACTATTAAAACTATTATCAATAGAAATAAAGAGGAACTTGAGGATGATGGTTTAATGGTATTGAAAGGAGAGCAATTAGAAGAATTCGGTAAACAAATTTGTGAGTTTCACGGTGAAGATGACAAAATAAGTAATAAAACAAGAGCATTTACTATTCTAACGAGGCGAGCAATGTTAAGAATAGGAATGTTATTGACTAATTGCTATATTGCTTCAAAAGTTAAAAACTATCTTTTAAATATTGAAGAAGAAGCAACTCCGGAACAAAAAAGATGGGCTATACAAAGAGAAGCAGCAATAATAGATAGAAAAAGAATGACAACAGCGATAAAAAACTATATCCCGGAGACTGAGCACAAAGGACTTGCATATCCCAATTATACAAATATGATATATCGCATTTTGTTCAAAATGGATGCAAAACATTTAAGAGTAGAACGGAACGTAAAAGACAATGATGCGTTAAGAGATAGTTTTAAAGATATAGAATTAGAACAGGTTGCTGAAGCAGAAACAATTGTTACAGCATTAATAGCACTTGGATTTAGTTTTGACTATATAAAAGAGCAGTTACAAAAGAAATATATGGCAATATTAAATTAAGTCGTGAACATTATAAAGTCTTGTAAATGCAGGGCTTTTTTCTATAGGGCAGGTTTTACCTCCTTCCTGCCCGCTCCATTGGGGGTATGGATATGGAACAAAAGAAAACTGCATATGAAGAAGCTGTAGAAATGACAGAACAATATAAAATAAAGCTTGAGACATGCCGCAAGTGTGTGTGGTCTATCAGACAGGAAGAATTGATATACTGCCCTTTTAGCGGTTGTATAAATATGCAGTATATACACAAATAAAAAGTAGGTGAGCTCATGCCGAAGCTAAATAAAATAAAACCTGACTGCCATAGATGCAAATACCTTTATAACGATTGCGGCACTAAATATTGCAAGAAGAAGACCTGCCATTTTAAAGAAAGGGAATGTAAAAAAGAATATCTATCTTCAGACGATTTTGCAAAGATGATGCGGCATGACAGCTACAGCCGAGAGCATGGGGCAATAAAACAGAAGAGATGGAGTTAATGAGGTATAAGAATAAATGCTCATGCACATCTTTTGATGCAAAAGTTAAAAAAGATAATATTATAATAAGATGTTTCAACGGCAATAAAAAAGTTGGCGAAGATAAAGTTAATATAGACGATTATTTAAGTAACGATATGCAGTTTGGCAGGAGACTATTTATAATTGATAGGGATATAAATAGTCTCAAAACGGATATGTTAGAGTTTACGCCAAGTGTAATTGACATAAATGCAGACTGCATAAAAAAGGCAATAGATGGGGCTTTAAAAGATGCAGGATTATATAAGTTAACATTGTCGGGGAAAATGGAAGAATTTATGAAAAACAAGAGGCTCTAAAATGCCCTATACCGTTTTAGGACATATAAAAGTACACCACCCAAATAAAATAGACGCCTTATAGGCCGTTTTAGAGCAATAAACATATGTACTTGTTTAGTAAAATAATGGGGGCTTAATATGGATGTTTTAAAAGCAATACATAACTACATAAACGGCATAGAGATAGCATACAAAGGTGGAGCGGCAATAGCCGACATGTTGGTATGGGGCTTTTTTATATTTTCACTTGTAGTGGAGATATTAAAGAAAATAAATTGAGGGGGAATAAAAATTAGGTATAGAAAGAAACCGGTTGTTATTAAAGCTGAAGTATATAAGCCAGGCATGGAAGATGGATTCAGGGCAACAGATGAATGTTATCAGCAATTCGGATCGGATTTAGATTCTTGCAGCAGACAAGAAAATGAGGGGTGCAAAGGTTGCAGATGTTTTAAACCATATGTGAACACTCTTCACGGTGAATATATAACTAAAGAGAGTTAGAACAATAAGAATTTAAAGGCTGAATAGGCCTTATTTTAATTTAAGGAGGAATATAAAAATGCAAGTAATATTAAGTGAAGAAGAGTACATGGAATTAAAGGAAAAGGCCGATGGGTTTGACACAATTTCGTCTACAATAAACTACAACTGGTGGAACCTTAAAGAGCATAAAATAGATAAATCAAGACCGCTTACAATAGAACTGCAAAAGATGCTTGAAGCAGTTGGAATAGACGAAGATATTGTTCAGTTTATACCGGAGAAAGTGGAAATAAAATTTAATACAAAGGAGCAAATATAAGAGATTGTTATGAGAATACTTGGGTGGATAGGATTAACATGGATGGTACTATGCTTGATAACTGATTTAATAAAAATAATAAACAGCAACAGAGTGTCTGATAGGGCTGCCTTTTTAGTTAATAGCATTTTATCTGGAATATTTGTGTATTTCTTTGTTATGTATTTAAGATAGGCAAAAGGAGAAACCGTATGAAAATATATTATATTGTTCTGTTAATATATTTTGGCTTTTTAATTGGTTACCCTCTAGGCTATATAAGATCATCTATTCGTAATATTAAATAAAATAAGCACTTGCTTTACAAATAATCGTTTCGCCCCTTAAGCTTAATTAAAAAAATATGACATTAGGCTATTAATACCTCAGACAACTGTAAGGAGGAGAGAGGGTAGGGCCCCTACTCCGACTGGAAGGCGTCAGCATGCAAAGTAACTATGATATGGATGTTGGAAGAAGAAAAAACAAGAGAAAAGAAACAGGAACAAATTTCAGCAATTTGGTGCGACTACACTATATATAATATAGGGTTATGACACCAAAAATATAGGACTTAAAATCTTGGACACGGCATAACTACTTGATTTAGGAGTAGTTTTTTATTTGCAAAAAAAGTGTGTATTCTTTGCAAAAACATACAAAAAAAGTGTAGGTGATTTTATGGCTAATACAGCTAAACAAATTTTAAAAACAACAAAATATTTAAACCCATGCACAGGGGAATTGAATGAAAAAGAATCGTGGGTAGATACTTATTTTAATGATGATGGATATTTATTTTATAACCGTAAAATGGGATATAAGATATTTACAGAAATTTGTTTGCCAGAAGAATTCACATGGTCGGAAAAGGGGCGTATTCAAGAATTACAACATTATATATTAAAGGACAATCAACTGCTCGTGTACCGCAGCAATGACAAGATAAAACCTATCGGTGGAAATGAAATGTGCCGTATATTTGATATGAGTGGAAGACAATGCAGAACTTTAATAAATAAAATGAAAAGCCTTAAAGTTATTAAAGAGGTTTCTATTGATGGTATAGAATATTTTGCATTTAACCCATTATACGCCTTTAAAGATAAACGATTAAGCGTAGGTGTTTACTTAATGTTTCAAGAAGAATTAAGGAGTGTTCTTCCTCAATGGGTAATAAAAAAGTTTGCAGAACAGATACAAGAGTTGAGACCATCTATTAAAATTATTTAGCATAAACAAACCAATATATTGCTGGAGATAGAAGAAGGTGTATGATTATGCAAGAGTTTAAAGTAAATATAAATGATGCCGTTAGAGTCAAGCTAACAGAATTTGGCGTGGAGATATTAAGGAAAAGACATGAACAGTTAAATGAAGTATTACTACGACATGGGGCTAAAATAGAACCTTTTGTATTGAGACTTGATGATAAGGGATATTACAATACTCAATTATGGATGCTGATGAATATATTTGGACCTTATAGCAATATTGGGTTTCCTATTATTTTTGACAATGGTATCATCTTTGAAACAACTGAATAGGCTAGCAATACCAACAGGAGCTTATAGATAGGCTCTTTTTTAATACTTAAACATATATAAATTATTATAAAGGTAGGTGAATGAATATGTATGACCCAAACAGAGGTGGAAGACCGTTAAAGTTTAAAACCCCGGAAGATTTAGAGAGGAAATGCGAAGAATATTTAGAGTCATGCTTTGAGGATAAGCCAGTTATGGGCAAAGACGGTTGGCCTATAAAAGATGAAAACGGCTGTGCAGTTATGGAGAGAACGCAGATTACACCCATTACTGTAAGTGGATTGGCTGTAGCACTTGATACGGATAGAATAACGTTATTGAGATATGAAAAGGACGAAGTAATAAGTGTTAATGAAGAGCAACGCAAGCGGTTTTCTAACACCGTCAAAAAGTACAAGGCTATTTGCGAACGGTTTGCAGAGGAACAACTTTACAAGCTCCGTAACCCTGCAGGTGCTATCTTTTCACTCAAAAATAACTGGCAATGGGTTGATAAGACTGAGTTTACAGTCAATGATACCCCTGATAAACTTAACCCTGACGATGTGTCGAAACGTGTTAGAGAGAAGTTGAAATTGGAAAATAAAAATAAGAAGTAATTATGCTGTGCTGTATACAATGGGTGTAAAGCGTTGATACTACTGGCTTAAGGCCTACTATTGAAACTGTATATACTATGCATGAAAGGTATCTTTAACGCAGTGTATATTGGTAAAGTGTAGAAGTGTTAAAGAGGCGGGGGTTGTTTTGGCCTATACTTTTGGTCAGGTACGTTGTTTAGTCCTCTAAAAATATCTACCAAAACAAACGGCGCCCTTAACCCCACAAATACAAAATAGCCTTAAATATGTACTTTAAGGTTTTAATGTTACTCAAAATTAGGGGGTTCAATGTGGACCTCCTTTTTATAATGCTGTAAAGTTGATTTTATGAAATATCAATTGCCCTATAACCCGTTTTATAAAAATTTTTCCTAAAAAATAAAACGGGGACTTTTGCATGTTTTAAAATACTTGATATAAAAGACCATAGAGGAATACTAAAATTATTAGGCCCATGTATTCCTGCATAGTACATACCTATTGTGGCTTTTCGTGGTTAAAACCTTAAACCCTTTGATAATATAAGGCTTACATAGATTTTGCAAACGTCATATACCCCTGTTTTTAGAGGGTATTTTTACATCTCTGGTGACGTAAAAAAGAGGTGATATTTTTGTATAAAAAAACAGTAATTTATAATGACAACGGTGAAATAGTAAACGATAAAACATTGAGATATAAAAATAAATTCGACGAAGAAGAAGGATATTTATTTTGGAACCAAAGGAATTTTGTTAAAACATTTTCTGATGTAGAATACCCTAAAGAAATGAACGACATTGAAATAGGACGGATGGCAAGGCTATCAAAGAAGGTATGGAGCAATACAAACATGCTTGGATATAGAGGAAATGGCGGGATAAGGCCTTATGACATAAATTGCATAGGCCAAATTATAGGGATACAGCAAAGACAGGCAGAACGATTTATATCGAAGATGATTAAATTAGGAATAATGGCAAAAGTCAGTATAAAAGTAGAAGGGAAAACAGAAGTACAGTATTACCTCAATCCTATCTACTTTTTTTCATCTAATAGAATACCATTAAACTTATATTTGATATTTAGAAAACAATTAGATGAAGTTTTACCCAAATGGGTTAAAGAAAGCTATGATACGCAAGTACACGAAGATTCTAAACATGAAGCAAAATTAAAATAAGGAGGCAATAAAATGCCTGACGAAATGGTAAAAGAAAAATTATGGAAAGAGTTTAGATAATCTGGTCTTTTATGGTGGATAAATATGATATTACATACTTTTGGCTGGGCTATTGTTATTGAGATTGATGATAAAGGCGATATAACAAATGCTTATCCGCCGAGGGTAAAGTACCGTGGCTTTGATGAGAGAGACAATACAGAAGGATATATAGAAGTATCTGAGTATCTCAAAAAAAATATAGAACAAATCGAGAAAGAGAGTAAGGAATAAGACAACAATCTTTTATAATTCAAGGAGGGCTTATTAATGAGTGATTTATTAAAAAGAAAAGGCCAATTTGAAATAACGAGGCGTTTGATTAAAGAAAGTCCAGAAGGAGTATTAAAAGTGCTTAAAAATGTATTGGTTGTCCACATAGTAGACAATTATATAAATGACAGCATGATTTATTTTGGCTATTCGCCGCATTTTGATATTGTTGAAGATTTTCAGGACCCGCCCGTATATAGGCCAATAATAAATAAATCAGACGGCAATATCAGCGTTGAATGGATAAGACAAGATACATATTCTAAAAACGAGGTTAAATCATTGCTGGCTGAAATTAAAGAAGAAATCAAAAATACGAAAGCCTAATGGCGTAAAGGAGAAATTGCTATGAAAGGGATAATAAACTCATTAAATAAAGTGGCACAGTCTGTTATTAACTTTAGTTTAGCCAAAACTATAAATAACATGAAAGGACGTAAATTTACTGAATTTAAAAACATATATAATGTTGAAAATAATTTAACCGATTTGCCAGATGGAGCACTTTTAGTTCGCTGCCCTGTATTTAAATATTGTTCAGAAGATAATATGCAAAAAATAGCTGAATTACCGATAGGTTACTATCTATAGTTAGGAGGGATTATTATGAAATACGAACCAACAATGGAAATGAGCAAATTACGAATTAAAGATATATGGGTGAAAGATGGGAGCCTTTGCAGAATAGTACGATGTGGAGAAAAACCATTTGTATCAAATGGAGAGACAAAAACGGTATCAAGTATAGTTGAGCATATGGATAACGGTATAAGAAAATATGTTGTGCTTACATCCAGTGAGCAGATAATATGCACCGTTGAACCTTCCAATGTTGTTTATGTACATTATTTTGATAAATAGCAAAAGCTTTTACTTCAAAGCAAGGTGATTCTATGGACGAGCAGCAGAAAAACTTAATAGTAGATTTTACATATAAAAATCTTAGCAAGTTTGGCATAGATAGAGATATGTCCGATGATAAAAAGGTTGCAGCAGTTGAAACTATTCTTGACGAATATCCTTTAACAGGGCCGGGAGGTTTGCGCCGGATGCTTGGAGAAATAGACCCTGAGTATTTCTGCAAAGCTTATCTGTCAGATCAATTTGATAGGGAGTTCGGAGATTATGCAAGGGAGATACTAAATACATTAAAAGTCGTTATAGAATCAAACACAAGAGAAAAACAGGCTACCGTTGCTCCACGTGGCCATGGTAAAAGTACATTTTCAAGTTTTGCGGTACCAACATGGTGTGCATGTTATGAAAAGAAAAGGTTTATACTTTTTATATCAGCAAACGGAGATACAGCAGCAAACTTCTTAGAAAAAGTTAAAAAAGCCCTGGAATCACCTGCAATTGTTGAAGATTTTGGAGTTTTAAAAGGCAAGGTTTGGAACGCAGACAATATATGCACATCAACAGGTGTTTGGATAGCTTGTACAGGCTGGAAGTCAGGAATAAGGGGCATAAATAAGGACACAAGGCCAGATCTGATTGCATTAGATGATCTTGAAGATAAGTCGGTTATGGAATCGGACTCTATGGCTAAGAAACTTGAACAATGTTTTAACGAGGAAATAGGACGTTTGGGAGATTACAAGACTGACATGTTTTATATTGGTACTCTTTTATCAGAAGACAGCTTATTAGCAAGGACGATTAAGCAATCTTCATGGAAAACTCTCTTTTTCAAGAGGGTTATTTCATTTCCAGACGATGAAGGAGAAAAGCTATGGGAGGAATGGCGTAAAATTTACCGAGACATGTCAAATGAAAACCGTTTTGACGATGCATGGAATTTTTACCAGAATAATATAGACGCAATGTTAAAGGGTGTAAAGGTTTTATGGGAAGATAAAGTACCAGCAGATAAGACAAAATACCCGGGGGGTTACTACAATGTAATGCTAGACCGTGAGGCATTTGGGGAAAACTCATTTTGGCAGGAGGATCAAAACGAACCACGGTCATCAAGCGATAGACCGTTTAAACAACTAACATATTGGCAGGATTTATACGAAGAATACCCAAAGGTAACAAATTTAAAGCTTACAATAGACCCTGCAGAGGGCAAAAAACAAGATAATACCTCATATACATTAGGCGGAAAGTTGAATAATGGCGTGTGTATAAAAGATGGACAATTAAAGGACCATAAACTCAATGCAATAATGGAACATACTGCATGGTTTATACAAACCTACCCTGAAATAGATGAGGTGCTATTTGAAGAAAACACATATAAGGAAGATGGCACAGAGCAATTAAGGAAATATCTTGTGAGCAAAGGTCTATATCGTAAAGTCACAGGTTTTAGATCAACAGAAAATAAATACAATAGAATACTGCAAATGGAACCTGACATTAACAATGGCCAGGTTCTTTTTAATAAATTGAATGTCCAGTATAACAATGAGGTTTTAGGCTTTTCTCCAAGTTGTAAGCATGATGATGCCCCCGATGGATTACATATCCTTTGGAAGCGTCTTAAATCTCCTAATTTCTATATAGCATTTGGCTAAAAAGGTGGTGATAAATTGAGCATATTTGACAGATTAGGCATGATAAAAGCAGCATTTAGTAGCAACCCAAACAATTTTATAAAGGAAACGGCACGACAACTTTTTACGCCTATTTGGTCCGCACCTCCACGCAGAGCTACGAGCGCATGGCTAGATTTGTATATGAAGTCGCCACGTATGGCACCTGTACACAAGATTGCTACCGATTTGGCTACGTCAACATACAAATTAAGGGTTAAAAATACTAATCCTGTAAGATATATAGACAATCACCCATTACTCAAATTACTTAAAAATCCATGCCCTCAACCAGAAATAACCGGTTATATAATGCTTTACCTAACGGAAGTGTACAGAGATTCTCCGGCAGGTGAAGCATTTTGGCTAATAGAGCGTAATGGGCTTAGGGTACCAACTGAATTATGGATTATACCTCCACATTGGATTGTACAAACGCCAACTAAAAGTATTCCGTATTTTGAAGTGCTGCCGCAGGGAAACACATCTTACAAAATGATATATGTTTTACCTGAAGACATTATATGGTTTAAAGAACCTGATCCGCTTAACCCATATGGAAGAGGCAGAGGAAGGGCCGAAGCAATCGGCGACGAGATGGAAACTGACGAATATATGGCAAAATATTCAAAGAATAAGTTCTTTAATAATGCCGAACCCCCTGTAGTCGTCCAAATGCCTGGAGCAGACGAACCAATGATTGATAGGACAAGAGAAATGTGGAACCAAAACTATGGAGGAATAAATAAAGTCGGCAAAACAGCATTTGTAGGATGGGATGCAAAAATAACAAAGCTAAACGACACAGAAAAAGATATGGACTTTATTGAAGGCCGTAAATTTTTGCGTGATACAGTCAACCAATTTTGGAACATGCCCCCTGAACTATTTGGCATACTTGAAAACAGCAATAGAAGCACAATAGATGCTGCATATTTTATCTACACAAAAAATGTGCTGTCTCAGCGTCTTAAATCATTTGATGAAGTAATAAATACACAGCTATTGCCAATGTTTGACGATAGATTAGAGCTTGTCCACGATAATGTAGTACCTCAAGACAATGAATTCGAGTTGAAGAAAGCTACGGAAGGCTTGAAATATGGTGGTGTAATGGTTGACGAATGGAGAAGGAGCCAGGGGCTTGACGATTTACCGGACAATAAGGGGCAAATGTTATATATTCCATTAAATATGACGGCTTATCCAGTTGGTGCAGACCCAAAGGGCCTTCCTAATCAAGAGGAAGATGGGAAAATGTTTAAAACTATTAAACTCCCAAAATATACAGAAGATAAAAAAATTGCAATATGGAAAAGTTTCGACAATGCCGCAACTAAATACGAGAAAAAACTTGAAAAAGACTTAAAAAAGTATTTTCAAAACCAACAAGATAAAATCACCAAGCAGCTGATGAAAAGTTTAAACAATATACAGACGAAGGATGCATCTAAAAATCCTGATGATTACCTTAACTGGAAGGCAGAAATAGCCATTTTGTACGCATTGCTTCAACCTTATTGGATGCTTGCAGGTGAAGAAGGGTTTAATATAGCAACTAACCTATACAGCCTTGACATAGAATTTGATCAAATAGTAAAGCCTGAGCTTACACAATGGATAGAACAATATGGACTCGATAGAGTGACAGGCATAACTGATACTACAAAAGAAGCATTGCGACAGAGTTTGAGTGAAGGAATACAAACAGGTGAAAGTCTTGTAAGTCTAAGGGATAGGGTATCAACAGTATTTTCAGAAGCAAAGAATACGAGAGCAACATTAATAGCACAAAATGAAACAATGGCAACTGTAGATGTTGGAACTTTTGAAACATATAGGTCTGCAGGACTTGAGAAAAAAGAGTGGCTGAGTAGTAGAGACAGCGTCGTGAGAGATAGCCATGTGACAATAGACGGGCAAATAAGAAAAATGAATGAGCCATTTAGCAATGGGTTAATGTATCCACATGACCCTAACGGTTCAGCAAAAGAAACAATACGCTGCAGATGTACATTGATAATACCAGATGAAAACGAAGAATAGAGGTGGTGTAAAAAAATGGATATAAACAGTATGACCCCCGCAAGTGGGCGAATGCTAAAGGAGAATGGTGAGATTGTGAATATTGCAGAATTATTAGCCTATATAGCAGGTGGGGCAGGACAAGTAAAACCCACCAATTTTTTATATGTGGGTAAAAACGGCAGCGACACAGAAGGCGATGGAAGCGCGAACCTGCCATATCTAACGATACAAAAGGCTATAGATGTGGCAACACTAGGAACGGCAATATATATATTTCCAGGGACCTACGCAGAAAATATAACGTTTAAAGCAGGAGTTTATTTAGTAGCTCCGTCAATATTTTCAGTATATATAACAGGCAACCATATAGCCAGTTTTACTGGTACGGTTGTATGTGCAAATATAATACTTAATTCGGCAAGTGGCAATACATTAAGCTTTACAGGGGGCAATGCACAAAATTTTCAACTGTTTAATTCAAGTGTTAATGCAACTGCAGGAGATGCTATAAATTGGACAAATACAAACGCAAACAGCAAAATTTTATTTCAAGATGGCACATGTAATGTTACAACTTCCGGTGCTAGTGCTAGATGTTTCTATAGCTCATCAACCGCAAAAGGTTCATTCATTGCAAACCGTGTAACGATAAGGTTGCTCGATAACCCTAACAATACATGTATAGCTCTAGGCGGTGCAGTAGCATTTACGCATACATCAGACCAGATAGTAGGACGTGTTGTAGTTAGCGATTCGGCAAGCGTTTTGATTGGCAGTGTGGCAATGGTTACCACATCAGTATCGGTATTGCACACGGCATCAACAGGTACTGTAACATTTTTAAATGAAACCATAACGACTACTGCAACACCTTCGGTAACCGGCACGGGCCTAGTTTATCATGTAGCATTATTATATACGTCAACTGGGGTAGGCGGCGCATCAACATTAAGCGGAGGATTAGGACCAATAGGACTCCCAATGAGTAGTATAAAAATTAGAGCAACCGACTTAGTCCCAAGCGCACAGATTTTAGCAGGGCTTAACACAGGCGCATTTGAATTTACAGGTACTGACTCCTATTTTACAATAGGGGCAACAAGGTATAAACATATGCTTTATCCAGAAAATTATCCTTCGCACATTTTATATGTCGATAATTCACGAACTGATAGCTATACACCGGATGGTAGCGCATCTAAGCCATACAAAGATGTACAAAGTGCGCATGATGCAATCGGCAAGACTAACTATTTGACTGACAATCAAAATAGTGTAGAAACAGACTTAACCGGTTTTACATCTAAATTGAGTGCGACACTAACAAGAGATATAACAGAGCATAGATTTGGATCTGCATCATTAAAAGTTGTTACTCCCGGAACCGTGTCGGCAGAAGGAGCTACATTAACAGGCGCAGCAGTTGCAGCGTCTACTCAATATACAGCAGAGGTTTGGGTAAAAGGTTCTGGAACAGCTACATTAGCATTGCAAGAACAGACATCTACAGGCACAGTTGTTGGGACTACAACAAAAGCAATAACTCTTACAGATATTTGGACACGCTATGAAATATCGCGAACTTTTGGGGCAACAGGGGTTTCAGCAGTTGTTTTACTTTATACAGCAACTGCACAGGCAACAACTTTTTATGCTGATGGTTTTAGAGTTGGTCTGGCTTCTGAAATACCAAGTTCAACAAATATGTACAGTATTTGCGTAGCTTTGGGTATGCGATATACTGGAACGCTAGATATTTGGAGAGATTATTTAACCATATATGGACAAGGTGCGACAAAAGGTGCGGGGTTTAAAGGAACTATAAACAATTGGTCACCACATTTAACATTACAGGGAATTCATTTAATGGGAACTTCAAGTGCGACTAGAGATTGCTATTTTAATCAGGTTATGAATGGCGATTTCCTTGTTGAATTTAAAGATTGTAGGGCTTCATACTGCACAATGGTGGTATCTGCATCCGGTACTACAGCTCAAAAAAATAATGCGTATGTGCAAGCAACTGGTGGTACTACACTTTGGCAACAAAATACTATTGCTTGTACAGGAGTAAATGGGACTCTTGGATTAATCAGCGGTATACACGCGGTAAATACATTCACAGCAACTGGATGTTACCTTGTTATGGGGTGCGCTACAGTTGATAGTTGCATAACGAACCTTGAGGCAGGAACCGTAGCGGAATTTATGGGAATGAATGCTGTGAGAAATACTGTGAATTTAAAAACCGGTGCTACATTATATGCAGATATTAACGCATTGAATAACTTTAATAATACGCTTAATAATACAGGAGGAACTTTAATTCGAGTATCAGATGCACAGGTATTCGCGGCTTTACAAACCTTAAAAGCTTCAGCTATATCAGATCCGTCTGGTGGAGATACAATTGATTCTGAATCAAGAACAGCTATAAACGCTATTCTTGATGTTTTGCAAACATACGGAATGATTGCAACGTCGTAAAAAACATTTAAAAATGATGACACACTCTTATATTAAGAGATAAAAGGAAGGTGAAATAATGGACATGGTAAGAAAACAATTTAATTTTGAAGTTAAACAAATCGGCGAAGAAAAAGACAGGACATTGCGACTTATAGGTTCAACCGAAAGCATAGATAGGGACAGCGACATAATTGAGGTTGCTGGATGGCAAACAAAAGAATACATGGCTAACCCTGTATTTTTATGGTGCCACACATATGACATTCCACCAATAGGTAAATGCTTGAAAGTAGAAAAAGATGTCCAAAATAAGAAGCTTGCATTTGATATAAAGTTCCCCACTATTGCAGAGCTGTCCAGTGACGTAAACAACCCTGCAGATCATGCAAAATTTGTTGACATGGTATACAACATGTATAAGGGCGGTTACTTAAATGCTACATCCGTAGGTTTTAGAGGCATAGAGTCAAAAATAAGGGATGACCCGGATGTTTTAGACAAACCGGATTGGGCCAGAGGAAGAAGATATATGAAACAAAATCTGCTTGAATTGTCAGCGGTTCCAGTTCCGGCTAATCCCGAAGCATTGCAGGAGGCCAAGTCAAAAGGCTTGATTTCAGATGTTGAGATTAAGTCTTTTTTTAATGCTGAAGAAAAAGGCGCTATACCCTATAAGTCATACCCCACAATGTCAGAAGATACGGCTTGGGACGGACCTAAAGAAGTTGCGGCAGCAGAGGTAGCCGATCTTAAAATTATGTGTACATGGTATGACTCTGACAATGCAGATGTAAAAAGCAGCTATAAACTACCTCATCACCAAAAAGACGGCTACAAGGTTGTTTGGAATGGTGTTAAGGCCGCTATGGGTGCGTTACTCGGAGCAAGGGGAGGAACAAAAATCCCTGATGCGGATAGAGAAAAAGTATATAACCACCTTGCAAAACACTACAAAGACTTTGATAAAGAAGCACCTGAGTTTAAGAAATATACAGACATTGAGCTAAAATCTATGTTTCCAGAAACAAAGAAACTTGACTTAGACGGCAACCCATCAACATTTGACATCATGAGGGCTGTTTATAATGCCATAGATCCTGCAAACGTATGTTGCGGTATATGGATAGAAGATTTATACCCTATCAAATATCCTGATGGGCATGTGATTGTATACAAAGAAGATAAATTCTATCAATACGATTACACATACAAAGATGGAACAGCAACATTGCAAGGCGAGGGCAAAGAACTTGAGAATATATATGCAGAAAAGCCCAAGTCATTTTTAAAACCCATAGATAGTAAATCCGGTGCCAGGCTGTCAAGGCAAAGCAAAGAGAAGCTAAGCAGTGTAATTGAAGAAATGAAGAACATGGAAGGCACATGCAAAGGTTGCAGAGATAAGATAGCCCAGTTCATGGATGGCGATGGACCGGCGTCTGAAGAGGATGACAGAAAATCTTCTACTGATGCACCAGCAAATACGCCTACACCTGAAACAAAAATGAAGCAGGAAGATATACAAGCAATCGCGGCAGAAGTAGTCAAGCTGCTGCCGCAGGTTCCACAACAAAAGCAGGAACCAGAACCAACCCCAAATGATGCAAACGAGGTTGAAATAGATCTCGATGCTATAGATATCCCAAACGCTGCAAAAGAAGCTGATAACAACGAACTAGATATCAAACCAGAGGAAATCGCAAAAATGATGGAAGACCTATTAGAAAAGAAACTAAGACAATTAACAGGAAAAATTGATTAAGGGAGGAAATAATAATGACACATGAAGAATTACAAGCAATGATGGGGAAAATGATGGATGAATCATTTGACAAGAAATTAGCTCCAATACTCGAAACACAGCGTAAATACGCGGATATATTCAATAACCCGCAGCCCAAAGCAGAAGACAAGGGAGAAAAGCTTGAACCTGGTATTAGATTCGCTAGATGTGCAAAATTAAACGTAATTGCAAAAGGTGATATGGAAAAAGCACTTGCAATAGCAAAAGGCACAACTGGCAAAGATGTAAACAGAGCAAAGGCAATGTACCCCGACGATTTAGTGTTACATGAACAAATAGGAAAAGCATTAGGTACGACAATCCCCAGTGATGGGGGTTTTTTAGTTCCCGAAGTTTTAGCGCAGGAAGTAATTCCACTCTTATATGCTAAAACTGTAGTTATGGAATTGGGCGGCAGAAGAGTTGATATGACAAATGCAAACTTGACAATTCCTAGGCTGTCCCAAGGTTCAACAGCATACTATGAAGGCGAAAACCGTCCAGCACCTAAGTCACAGCAGAAGTTTGACGCATTAAATTTGCGTTCAAAGAAACTTTTTGTGCTCGTACCGACTTCTAATGATTTGATAAGAAATGCAAGTGTTTCAGCGGATGCATTAATAAGGGACGATATGTTAAGGTCCACAAGATTAAAAATGGACTACATGGGATTATACGGACCTGGGACTCAGTACACTCCGCTTGGAATAAAATACACTAAAAATATTTTGTCAAATTCCGCATCCGCCAAAATTGATCAGGATGATCCGGTTACTATGGTATCTGCCTTGAAACATAATAATATCCCTATGGTGAGCATGGGATGGGCCTTTAACTCCATTATGGAGGGTGCATTAAAGAATTTAAAGACGACCACAGGCGCTTATATCTATAGGGAAGAAATGAATACAGGCAAATTACTTGGATTCCCATACCTTACAACGGAACAGATTCCAATAGGGGCTGATGACCATGGTATAACTGATATATTCCTTGGCGATTGGTCAGAGTTCATACTTGGCGAAGAAGTTGCCTTTGAATTATCCGCATCTACAGAAGCGGCATATACGGATGAAAACAATAACATTGTATCTGCATTTACAAATGATCAAACTGTAATCAAAATATTGTCTAAACATGATATGGGTGTAAGACATGCTCCTGCATTCCTTGTATACAGCTACTACACTAAATAATCATAGGGTGGCCATAAACCCACCCTATCTATTTTAAATCGAAAGGATGGTAATATAAATGTCAATAAGAAGGATGTACGAACGAGTTAAACATGTACCAGGCATAAACGCTGCCGCATTGGCAGCAGGTGCTACAAATGGAATTGTAATTGATAGATATGGCGCACTTCCTGCACAACCGTCAGGAATTACAGCATATACAGCCTATACACAGGCAGCTGGGATATATCTAACCGGCAATATACTTTTATCAGTTGGCGCAGCTTCCGGCGAGCCTACAGCACAGTCGGTCACCCTTAAATTGCAAGAAAGCGACGCTTCGGATGGCTCAGGGATGGAAGATGTAACCGGTGCAACGATATCTGCCTTAACAGCAGACAATGCCTATTCTGCAAAAGATTTTGACCTTGCAGGACTAAAGAGATATATAAGAGTAGTTGTAACTGTTGCATTAACAGCGGGTACATCACCTAAAATTCCAGTCGCAGTAGCGGTTGCCCTTGGTGACAGCAACAATGATCCTGCTCTGTAAAGGAGTGATCTAATTGCATTGCAGTAACTGTCAACGGCCATATGACCAATGTATTTGCAAAAAAGAAAAGTTTACAGATAAGATTGACAATAAGATGATTGAACCAGAAAAAGGCAAAAATAAAAGCAGCAAAAATACCATAAAAAAGTAACAAAGAAATAACTGAGTAAAGGCTTTGCAGGCTGTGCCATAAACAACCTGTTTCTCATATTATCATTGAATTATACAGAATAATTCTGTATAATATAGATAAGGAGATAAGGAGATGATATTATGGGAATGGACACATTGGGACATGATAAACAAAGAAAATGCGAACAAATAACGAATAGAAAATATACAGCTTGCTATACTAATCATGGAGAACTTGGTCCACATTGGGCAGACTGCATATTAAAAGACGTAGAGGGTAATGTAATTTACGAAGATTTTGTGAATTACAAGACAACCCAATGGCAGGAAAACATACAGTACATAAAGAAAATACCGATGAGGGAATTGACTGCAGAAGAGTTAATAAATTTAACCGCTATTGAGCGACTGGCACAGCAAATATCAAATAAGGTTCATGTACCTTGGGAAGAAATAGTTGGTTGCTTTAAAGTTGAAGACCTTGGCGAAAAAGAAATGATGGATGAAACAATAGCAAAAATGAAATTAATTGCAGATACAGACTTTAAGACAGAAGGAGAAGATATTATGCCACGGTTAGACTTTATAGTAAGCGAAGAAATTAAGAACAAGCTCAAGGATGTAGCAAAGGCAGAAAATCGGAGCATGACAAAAGAACTGGAATTTATCATAGCAGATAGATATAGGCAGCTATGCAAGGACATGACACAGCACAGAGAAGATGGTCTATGCCCATGCGAAAAGTGCTTTAATGGGAAGTATCATTCCCAAAGTAAACTTACAATACCAACAATAACATATAGCAAGTCAGATGCAAAAGTTATTCTCATGACATATGAACGAGTGAAGAAAAATAATGACGATGGTACCTATATTTATGAATGGATTGAGGTTAAGAATGGTGAAAATAATGCCTAATCATGGCATTGAAATGGCAAGGTACGCAAAGGATTAATAAAACCACGCATAGATAGGGGGTAATTATGAATAAAGTTCAAATATCTTATAAATACAAATGCAAAATTTAGGCCACGTTTATGTGGTCTTTTTTATTTAAGTGAATTTAAGAAATAAATTAGGCGGGTGATAATATGCTGGAAGACAACGCATTAACCACATTAGAAACACTAAAATATGAGTTAAAACTATATAGCACAGTCACAGCAACAAATGAGACTTTGACAGATAGTGGGGACCACCTCACTTTTTTATTTGCAAAGAAAAACATAGTATCTGATTCGATAGTGAGCGTAACCGAAACAGTAGGTGCTACGACAACAAATGTAACAGCACTAATAAGTGCCTATGACTATAAAAATGGTGAAATAACATTTGCAAGTGCAAGGACAGGCACAATAAAAACAACGCAATACCAATATAATAAATTTGACAATAGCAAGGATGAATTTCTTGAGAGAAAAATAAATTCGTACTCGGAGTGGCTTGAGGGCAGATTAGGCCGCAAATTAAGTAAAGATAACTATATTGAGAAGTATTGTGGTAATAGCAGACAATATCTTTTGCTCAATCAGTGGCCCATAATCATCGTCAATAGCATAAAAATTGATGGTGGATTATTGGATAATACATCATATGAAACTTCCACAAAAGATAAAAAAGCTGGCATGATATTTAAAGAGGATGGATGGCCTTGGGATGGGTATTTGACTGGACTTGTAGGAGAGCCGTTAAATGCCCGCAGAAATATTGAGGTTGATTACGATGCAGGGTATATACTACCCAAAGATGCAACAGATGAGGAACCACGAACCTTGCCATATGACATAGAGGAATTATTGATAGGTATTATTGCAAGTGATTATTCAAAATATGGGAGTCAAGGACTAAAATCTTTTAAAATATCTGATGTAGAGTGGCAATGGGATAATGAACTAAAACAACAGTATAAAGAAATTATGGACAAATATATAGCAAGGATAGTATAAATTATGGCAGTAAAAATAACAGATAAGACGAATGTTCCTGAGCTATTGAACATAATCAATGAACTAAACTCAAAGAAATTATTAATAGGAGTTTTCGGTGGTGTGGACTCTTTTTTAGTTGAAATAGCTTATGCAAATGAGTTTGGACTGACTATCACCCCTAAAAACGCCAAAAACCTTGCAATACCTGTAAGCAGGAAAAGTAAGGGCAAAAGGCCAAGAGATTTTTCTAACCTTGAGTTTATAAAAGTTGGAGATGAAAAGTTCCTCGTACAAAACAAAAGAAAAAGAAACGGAGTGGAACGGTTTGAAGTTTTATTTGTGCTTGTACAAAGTGTAAATATTCCAGAACGTTCATTTATACGAGCTAGTTTTGATGCAAACATGTCAAAAATCGAGAATTATGTTGATAGAAGCTTATCACAAATATTTAACTTTCAATTACCTGTATCAACGTTTTACGAAGAATTAGGTGCATATTGTACAAGTTTGATTAAAAAATATATGACTGATTTAAAAAGTCCACCAAACTCATCTTTAACACAGTCGATGAAAGGATTTAATAATCCATTAATAAATACTGGTAGACTTAGAAATTCGATAACCTTTAAAGTTATTTAAAGGCAGGTGATATAACATGTTTCCAACAGCAACAATTCCATTAGGATTAATGAAAACACATACAAAAATAACTCAAGGAGGTGATTACGGCAATAATGGTAAATGGGTGGCAGATGGGACAGAAGTGCAGACACCATTTGAGGGTGTTATTTTACCTGTGATATCATCCGATGTAAAAAGTTTAACATTTGACGATGGAGGCACTTATTCTGAAGATGCTTTAAAAATGTATGCTTATGAGCATTTTACGGATGGACAAGAAATGTTAACTGATGAGGGGAAAAGGTATACAGTACATGGTGGTAAAGACTATTCAGTGTATGGGGCAGAACTAAAAATTTACCGTATTGAGAGAGTTGGTGAAACCGTGTGATTGACTATGCACAAATAAGGGATGATATAATAAGCGAATTAACTACTTTTTTAGGCCATAAGGTTATAGTTATGGATGATAACCACCCTAAGCCTAAATACCCATTTATGACGTTCAACATAATAAACCCATATACGCCTGAGTCACCACATGGAAATGAAACATATATGGCAGTTGCAAGTACAGACCCTGATTGGGAATATGACATAATAGAAATACGTAGCGAACAGCCAACTATAACAATTTCAATGACTGCATATAGTTGCGAGTTAGACGAAGCAGAAGAATTAGCATTACAAGCCTTGAGCTGGTTTAAATTTTATGGTCTTGACTACCTTGACGATAAGGAGATTGTCATTATTGAAACTACTCAAGTGCAGGAAAGAGATACGCTTTTAATAAATGACTATGAGAGGCGTAAAGGCTTTGATGTAAAAATTAGAGTTTTAAGTGAACTTGAAAATAGAATATCAACGATTGAAACAGTGGATTTAAAGCGCAAATAATAGCGCTTTTTTATTTTACGAAAAGGAGTGAGTCAAATTGATAAAAGATGTAATTGTCAATATAACAAGGCAAACGTCACCATTATCTACAGCGGGTTTTGGACTACCCTTAATTTTAGCAACAGATAAAAACAATGAATATACTGAATACTCTGAACTTGCAGATGTTGTAGCCGACTATGCGACCGCAACATCTGCATATACAATGGCAAGCAGATTGTTTTCTCAAAACCCACGGCCTGAGAAAATAGCAATATTAGGAGTATCTTACACAGCTATAGCAATGGCGAGGGCAACATTAACGACAACTATAGTGGCTGCAAACAGTAATTTAAAATATACATCAAAGGTGGCAGGGTTAGCAGGGACTTATATCCAGATTAAATATACAGATCCTGCAACTACAACTGAAGCGACAACAGCAGCAGTGACCGGGACAGGTACATCGGCAGACCCATACATTATAAATGTTACTTTATCTTACGCCGGTTCTGCCATAACAGCTAAAGCAAGTGATGTTAAGACAGCAATAGAAGGGGCTACAGCTGCAGCCGCACTTGTAAAGGTTGAATATGCTACTGATAACGACGGTACAGGGTTGGTTACAGCGTTAGCGGCTACGGCATTAGCGGGCGGGGTAAACGGTTCAAGCGCAGCGGTACTAGTAACAGCGTTGAACACATTAATAAACACCCAAAACGATTGGTATTATCTGCTATGTGACCAACACGGATACAATGAAATAGTTGCCCTGTCAGCATGGACAGCAACACAAAAGAAGAAATACTTTGCAGTAACTAAAGATGATAACATGATAGATTTTGAAACTATAAATTCAGAAAACACAATATTAATATACACTGACAAAGACACTGAATACCCAGATGCCGCATGGGTAGGAGTGGGCGCACCTACAACACCTGGAGAAATTACATGGAAGTTTAAGACTTTAGTTGGCATTAGTGCAGCAACCGTTTCAGACAGCAGAGTGTTAGAATTGCACAGCCACCACGTGAATACCTACGTAAAGAAATTCGGAGTATTGCAGACTTCAGCCGGTTTGACAACATTATCACCGTCTGAGTATATTGATACACTCATAGGGCAGGATTGGGTTGAAACAAACATAACCGAACAAGTGAGTCTTGAATTATTTTCCCTCCCCAAAATACCTTATGACAATACCGGCATAGCAATTGTATTAAGCACAGTATTAAAAGTTCTCAAACAAGCATGGGTAAACGGCATAATTGCGACAGACGAAAACGGAAACGGTATGTATAGCGCAAGCGCACCGAATAGGAAAGATATATCATCAACAGATAGGGCAACCAGGCATTTGCCGGATGTAAAGTTCACATATACAGTTGCCGGGGCTATAGAGGATATAACCATCAACGGCGTAGTAACTGTTTAAGGGGGGGGATATAAATGTCTACTACAAAAGTATTTGATAGCAAGGATGTAAAAGTAAAAGTTGACGGAACGATTATAACCGGATTCGGTGAAGGCACATTTGTAAAATGTGAGAAAAACGAAGATAGCATAAAGCCTTATGTGGGCGCACAAGGAGAAGTAAGTTTCGGAGAAACAAACGATCCGACAGGCAAGATAACGGTAACAATACAGAATACGAGTGCGTCGTATTCTTTTTTAATGGAACAAGCGGACGTAAAAGACGTTTATCCGACTTATGTTATTGACCGTAATTCGGGGCTAACATATGGCGGCACAGAGTGTAGGATTATGAAACCGTCGGATGCGGAATTCAGCAATGAAGTAACTACCAGGGAGTTTGTAATATATGTTGCCGATTATGCGGTTGAATAGAAGGGAGATAAAATACAATGGCAGAGAAACAGAAAACAATTACAGTTGGAGGCAAAGACTATCTTTTACAGCGTCCTAAAACAAAATGGTATGTAGAAAATAATGACAATTGCAAAAATCGTTATGGCGTTCTGCAACAGGCTAAATATTTTAATAGCCTACTGGAAAATATTGTTGTAGATCCCCAAGGGCTGAAAATGGATGACTTTGAAAACATAGGAGATTTGGAGACGCTAATTGGCGAGATAGAATCTTTTCTTAGAAGCTAATCCAAAAACAACCGAACATATAAAAGCGAAGGCAATGCGAAATTATAACAAGTTTTGGCGACTTGTCTTTGAAGGCGGTATTGCTCCCTCTGAATTAGGATTCGATCTTACAGATTTAGAATATTTAGAGGAAGCTAATGCCGCCTTTGATATTTACGTTGAACGGGTGAATAAAGCTATACACCCGGAGAAAGGCAGGTGAGCAGATGGCAACAGCACGTGAGTTGACTTGGAAATTAGGATGGCAGATATCAAACGGACCGATAAAACAAGCGGACCAGGCAACAGATGATTTAACCGGAAAAGTTAATAAACTTGGCAAAGAGACGCAAGGGCTTGGGAGTAAGGCCAAAACGGGGTTTGGTGGGTTTGGCTCAGCTATAAAAGCAGGATTAGGCATTTTTACGGGCATGAGCATAGGTAGCATGATTAAAGATACCTTCCAAACAGGGATAAAATGGGGATGGGAATTTGACAGCACTATGCAACAGAATCAAATAGCCTTTGAAAGTATGCTAGGGAGTACGGATAAAGCAAAAAGTATGCTGAGTACACTACAAACAATGGCTGCAAAAACGCCTTTTGAGTTTCCAGAACTTGCAACATCAGCTAAGAAAATGCTTGCATTTGGCTTTGAAGCTGATAAGATACCTGGAATATTAACAAATATTGGAGATGCAGCAAGCGGATTATCGTTAGGTTCGGCAGGGGTAGATAGAATTTCGCTTGCTCTTGGCCAGATGAAAGCAAAAGGGAAAATTTCTGGGGAAGAGATTCGCCAACTTACAGAAACCGGAATACCTGCTATACAGATATTAGCGGATAAATTTGGCATAAGTACAGCACAGGCAACAGAATTTGCTTCAAAAGGTATACTCCCTGTGAATGAATCTTTGGATGCACTAATTTCCGGAATGGAAGACCGTTTCCCTAATGCTATGGACAAACAGTCAAAATCATTCTCTGGCTTGATGTCAACACTTAAAGACAATACGCAAATGGCTTTAGGCAAAGTAATGAAACCTCTATTTGACGATTTGACAAATAATACATTGCCAGGGCTAATAAACAAAACACAGGAGTTTTCAGACACCTATCAACAGACAGGGGATTTATTTGGATCGCTAAAAAAAGTTATTGGAGAAGCATTTGGCCCCAATACGGCAGAAGCTATAGATATAGTAAAAGGTGCTTTTGATGGGTTAAAGGATGCCGTAGGGTTTGTATCGGACAACTTCAATGTGTTTGGGCCAATTTTGGCTGGTGTAGTGTTTGATATAACTGCTATGGAGGTAATTGGTATAGTAACGGGACTAATGGAAACGTGGGAGGCTTCAACATTCGCCCAAACATTAGCGCAGGAAGGTTTAAACGCAGCACTAATGAGTAATCCTATAGGGTTAGTCGTCGGACTAATAGGGCTTGCAGTAGTCGCAGGAATAGCTCTTTACCAAAACTGGGATACAGTATCAGCACATTTAAGCAGCGCATGGGAGAGCATAAAAAATAATTTTACGATAGGTGTAAACTTTGTTATCGACAAAATTGATTGGCTTATTAACAAATTAAATAAAATACCAGGCGTTGAAATACCTCTTATTTCTAGGTTGGAGGAAAAGGTATCTCCAGGTAAGCAGATAGATCATGGCATGACGGAAAGTACAAGTATCGTACCGACGCAAAACACTGACATAATGGGTACTGGATTAGCACAAACAATCGGTATCAGAGGGGCTGCAACAGGAGGTACTATACTTGGTTCAGGCGCATATTTAACCGGTGAAAACGGCCCGGAAATAATTACCGATACCCCAGGGGCAACAGTTATCCCTAACAAACAAACACAGCAAATATTGAGTGCAACAAACAACAATACAAACAGTTCTCCTGTTTTTCAAATGGCGCCTATAAGTATCAGCGTTAGCGGTGCAGGGCAACCGACAGAAGTAGCACAAGAAGTTAAGAAAGTCTTAGGTGAAGAATTATACCAGATGCTGGAGGATTACTTCTATAAATTAAGCGTAAAGACTCCAATGCCAGCAGAACGGTAATATTTAGGCATATTGTATGATAAATACCATAGATGTATAATATGCCTAAAGGATATTTTAGGAGGGATTTTATGGTCTGTAAAAAATGTGGCACTGAGTATAAAGAAGGAGACAAATTTTGCAGTAAATGCGGTCAATTAGTTGATCAAAGCAACGACAAGGTGAATACTAAATTACCTCATAAAAAAAGCGGTAAGAAAACAATTGCTGTAATTTGTTTCTGGTTAATTTTTGCATGTATTGCATTAATAATCGGGATCTCAATTTTAAGTAGCAGCGACAAAAAAAGCTCTGCAAACAATGCAACATCTAACTCAAAAGCTACCATAGCATCAGCAACACCGAAGCCAACAAAGCCGGCGGCACCGACAGATTTAAAAGGATTTTTGGAGTATACAGTAAAATATGATATTGGCGAAACGACGAACCAAAAGAAACCAAAGTTGCATGATGTTTCTATAGGTGATGGAGAAATATTCCTAAACCTTAATGCTAATGACAGTTTTACAAATAGCATGATAATAAGTGAAATGAATGACGATATATTTAAAGTATTAAAAGCATTAGCACAAAAGGACTTTGATTACAAAAACATACTTGTTGCCGAATATATGATCTTGCAGGATCAATATGGAAAAGAGTCTGATAACATGGTGTATAATGTGTCAATCAGCAAAGAAAATTTAAAAAAGATTGTTTGGGATAACATAACATTTTCTAATGTGCCTAAGTTTGCAGACCATGTATTTATACATCCGGTATTATTAAAGAAATAATTATTTTAAGAAGCACTTTGTTTTCAAGAGTGCTTTTTTGATGCCTAAAAATAAAGGGGCGATAATATGCCGAGGGCAATGTTAATGAGTGATGATGATGGAATCGAACTATCAGTTGTAGAGAATGAGGAACCATCGAGAGACAATCAAATAACCGATAATCCTGTTGAAAAGGGCGTAAATATAGCCGATCATGTAAAGCCGCAACCGCTTGAACTATCGTTAAGCGGTGAAATAATAGGGGCAGACGCACAGGAGAAAGAAGATAAACTCATAAAGTTTAGGGATGAAGGTACAATATTAACCTATGTAGGGCGAAACACTTATTTTAACATGGTTATTGCAAGTTCGGGCATACCTAAAAGCAAAGATATAGGCAATGGCTTTAAATTCAGCCTTAAACTCAAACAGATAAGAATAGCAGAACTTGAATTTGTTGACCTTACAAATGTTCCTATACCAGCAAGACCAAAGAAAAGTACGGGCAAACAAACTGCAAAAATAGCAAATACTGCAAAACAGGCAGAATTAGCATTAAAATATAATGCTACAAAGAAAACAGAGAGTCAAAATGATGTCGCATGGAATAGTGGAAATAGATAGGAGGAAGCTTTAATTATCAAAAGCATAGACAAATATGCTCATATGTGGTAATATATACTCAGGGAGGGACGCATATGAGTAATTATAAACCAAAAGAATTTGCCAAAATGATAGGAATATCCGTAAGAACACTCCAGCGTTGGGACAGAGAAGGAAAATTAATTGCCTTTAGAACTCCGACTAATAGAAGATACTATACTGATGAGCATTTACAACAATTTAATAAAGGGAGGAAAGAAATTTGCTCAGAGCTTACAAAACAGAAATAAATCCATCCTCTGAGCAAATTCAGAGGATTAATCAAACAATAGGTGTATGTAGGTTTATCTATAATTTCTATCTTGGACACAATAAAAAAGTTTATGAAAAAGAAAAACGATTTGTTTCAGGTATGGATTTTTCTAAATGGCTGAATAATGAGTTTATTCCTAATAATTCTGAATATAGTTGGATTAAAGAAGTGTCGAGTAAAGCAGTTAAACAATCTATTATGAATGGAGAAAAAGCTTTTAAGAGATTTTTTAAGAAACAAAGTAGGTTTCCAAAATTTAAGAAAAAGAAAAATCAAGATGTAAAAGCGTATTTCCCTAAAAATAATAAAACTGATTGGACTGTGGAAAGACACAGAATAAAGATACCTACTATTGGATGGGTAAAATTAAAAGAATTTGGATATATACCGGTCAAAGATAATATTACAAGTGGCACAATATCACAGAAAGCAGGAAGATATTATGTTTCAGTTTTAGTAGATGAAGATATTCAAATTCAAAATAATAATACCAATCAAGGAATAGGTATAGACCTAGGAATAAAAGATTTAGCTATATGTTCAACTATAGAAAAACCATATAAAAATATAAATAAAACAAAAAAAGTTAGAAAATTAGAAAAGAAATTAAAACGAGAACAGAGAAAACTTTCAAGGGAATATGAGAGTTTAAAAGTAAGAAATAAAAATATTAAAAAAGAAGGAGGAATTGCTACTAGGCAAAATATCCGAAAACAAGTAGTACAGGTACAAAAACTTCATCAAAAACTTGCTAACATTAGAGAGAATTATGTTAATCAGGTTATAAATAATATAGTGAAAACCAAACCTTCATTTATAACAATAGAAGATTTAAATGTTAGAGGAATGATGAAGAATAGGCATTTAGCAAGAGCAATTGCACAGCAGGGTTTTAGTACATTTAGGACAAAACTTCAATATAAATGTATGCTCAATGGAATAGAATTGAGAATTGTTGATAGATTCTACCCGTCAAGTAAAACATGCAGCGAATGTGGAGCAATAAACACTACATTGAAGTTATCAGATAGAACTTATGTATGTAAAGAATGTGGTTGCATAATTGATAGAGACAAAAATGCTTCAATTAATCTTGCTAATGCAAAAACATACAAAATAGCATAATCAAGCTAATGTATGTATGTACCGTGGGCTACACGGGAATTTAAGCCTTTGGAGTGTTGAATAAAACTGTAGTAGGATTTATCAGTAAGATTTATCCAAGGCAGAACACGTTGAAAAAGGAATTTTCTCAATATGGGTATATTTGCCCATATTTTGAGTGGCAGCTGAAGATATGGACTATATTGACATAGACACATCAAAAATACCATATCAATTTGATATAAAACTAGATGGCAATACTTATACATTTGATGTAAAGTACAACAATGCGTTTGACTACTTCACAGTTGATTTATACAAGCAAGGGAAATTGCTTGTATATGGTGAAAAAATAGTAATTGGCAGGCCTATGTTTGATGTTACATCTAAAACAACTGACGGTATAACAACTATAATACCAAAGACATCTGATTATCCCAAAATGATAATTATGCCGTATGATCTTCCACACAAGGAAACGCGCGTAACCTTTGATAATCTAGGGGTTACTGTATTTCTATATATTATAACTGAGGATGATTTAAATGCCTAAATATGGTATAATATATATGTAGCTTGATGATATTCTGTAGGCGTATAGATTATTCATGACGGGGGCTGCCTTGCCCCCTGCTATAAATATTAAACAAGGCAAATACGAAAGGCGGTATTAATATGAACGATGTTACAATTGAGAAAGTAAAGGAAATGGCCCACGATGAATATATGAACGCTTTGAACACAAAAATAAATAGATTGGGTGGTTTAATTACAACCCAAAGAGCAGAAAACAACGAACCGAAAATAACCAGAGAACAATTGCAAGAACTAACAGACGAACAGAGGATGCAAGTTAAAGATTTGCTTAAAATTGATGAATTGGAATTTTTAACAGTAGCACAACTGAAAACTATTGTATTAAAAAAGAATATTTTTATTCCAAACTCTATTGTTAATAATGATGTTGAATTGTGTGGTTTATTATGGCACATAGTAAAAGAGGTGTTATAAGATGATAAAAATTATTGGCATTATTGACGAATCTATAATACCTTATCTAGATGGCAAAACAAATATTATAAAAGAAAAGCATCAACCCAAAAGAGAGGCTGTTATTATATCCGAATGTGAATTAACTATGGAAGAAGCAGAGAAAAAATTTAAAGATGATCTTGGGATTGAAGTATCAAGAGTTGTCTTTTTAAAACTGGATTTTTTTGAAGCTTGGAGAGTTGCGAGCGATTATATAAAAACAAAACATTTTGAGAATTTAAGTTTTGCAGAAAAACACCAGTTTATGCAAAAATATAACATTAGATGCTGATAATTTGGTAGCAATATATCAATTAAATAAAATGTTTGACTTAATTTCGGTCAAGAGCACTCTTAACAGGGTGCTTTTTTAATGCCTAAAAATAGGGGTGATATAACATGCCTAAACTTTTTATAAGGCAGACAGAAGTATTAGTTGCAGGTATAAAGTTTGCCGAACCCAACTATACAATAAATTTTAAGACAAATTTCGATTATGACGAAGACCCAAACGAGGGAGAAATTGAGATATTAAACCTAACCAACGACACAATAAGCAAAATTGAGAAGGGACAGGACATAATTCTAAACGCCGGATATAAGGACGATGTCGGGACAATATTCGCCGGAGCTATTGAAAAGGCTGAACTAAAAGTCAATTTTCCTGATAGGACACTAAAGATAAGTGCTTATGAAGCTTCAGAAAGCTATTTAAATACGAACATAAGCAAGTCATATACAGCAGGTACTAAAGCTTCTTACATTATAAAGGACTTATTAGGCACTGTAGGGCTTGAAATAGGCTATTTCCAATTGAGTAATGATATTACATATCTAAGTGGCAAAATTGTTTCTGGAAGCCTTAGAAACGCAATAAGGGACATTGTGATAAATGATTGTAGTTCAAAAATTTACATTACAAACGGTGCAGTAATAGTTAGACCTGACGGCACAGGGAATGATATTGGATTTGTTTTAAACAGTGATACAGGTTTGATAGAGTCGCCATCCAAAATAGATAAACAGTCTACAGATGGGGTTGATACCGCTGATTATTCGGTTAAATGCCTATTAAATCATAGGGTAAGGACAGATAGCATATTTCAAATTGAGTCAAGGACGGCTAATGGCCTTTTTAGAGTGAACAAAGGGTATCACCAAAAAACTGACAGTGACTTTATAACTTACACAGAGGTGATAGCGGTATGAGTGAAGCAGAAAAGTATTTTAGAAAAGTTATAGAAGGCAGAGTAACAGAAATTCATACAACTATGCCATGCAGGATTGAAAGTTTTAATGAGGTGACGTTTACAGCAAAGATAGTACCACTTTTTAAGGTAAAGTTTAAAGACCAACAAGCTATTGATAGACCACCGATTGAAAATGTACCAGTGCTACGACAGAAAAGGAAAAGCGGCGATATTATAACAATTGAAACACCCTATTATGAACCAGGAGATATTGTCCTGGTTATTTTTATGGAGAGGGCCATGGATATGGTACAAGGTAATTCAACAGTAGATCCAAAGTACAGCCGTAAACATGCACTCGAAGATGCTGTAATCATTGGCTACCTGGGAGGCTGATTTAAAAAATGTATACTTTTAAGATTGATGATACTGGAGACATAACATTTGACGGGCAAAACAGCATTGTATTGGTAGAAGATAAAGACGAACAGGCACAAGCTGTAAAGACGCGAATGTCAACTAATAAAGGTGAGTGGTTTTTAAATACCCTGTACGGGCTTGCGTATAAGTATCTTCAAGTCAAAAACCCTGACTTATCTAGGATAAGGGCCGAAATATTGCGGACGTTTCAGCAAGAGACAAGAATAACCAAAGTTGACAGTCTAGTGCTTAATTTTAATAACAGTACAAGAAAGCTGACAATAAGTTTTGAACTTGCTATGGATGATGGCAACACAGTTAAGGTTGGAAACGAGGTGATAACGGTATGAGTTATGGACTGCTTACGACTGGTTTTAATCGGAAAACATATGAAACAGTAATAGAAGAAATGCAAGCAAGAGCGAAAAGTTTATATGGTAATGACGTTAACCTCGAAAATACCTCCCCTTTAGGAATGTTTATACAACTCACAGCTTATTTTTTAGCTTCAGGCGATACAGAGGACCCAGGATTATGGGAACTTGCGGAAGATGTATACAATTCTGGATATGTAGATACAGGAGAGGGGGAGTCACTCAACAAAGCTGTAAAGTATCAATCATTGACACGTCGAAAGGCTGAAAAGGCTACAGGGCAAATAACAATAACAGGTACAAACGGCACTGTAGTTGCGGCAGGCTTTTTAGGTGCTACAACAGGGGGCATACAATTTGCAACAATTGAGGCATTTACGATAGCAAGCGGTACAGCAACAGCCAATATAGAGGCCGTAAACGGTGGAGCAAATACAAATGTGCCTGCAGGTACCATAACGGTGATTGTAAACCCAACCACAGGAGTAACAGCAATAACAAATGCAAGTACAACAACAGGCGGCTATGACGAGGAAACCGACGAGGAATTAAGGGATAGGTATTCTGCATTAAAGGCAGGCGCAAGCACAGCAGATTCTATCCGAGCAACATTACTTCAACTTACAGGCGTTAGGGATGCAATAGTAAGGGTTAATTATACAAATGGTACAGTTGGCGGCATACCCGCAAAGTCAATAGCACCTATAGTGTTAGGCGGTACAGATGCAAATATTGCAGATGCAATTTTAAGCACAAAAGCTGCAGGCATACAAAGTTATGGAACCACAGAAGTATCAGCTACAGATTTATCAGGTAATATTGAAATAATAGGTTTTACAAGGCCGACAGAGATTAGCATATGGGTAAATGTCACGTTGACTACTAATAGTAGTTTTCCTTCAGATGGCAACGCACAGGTTAAAACAGCCATAATAACGTACATCGGTGGTCAGGACGCAGATGCCGCAGAGTATAACGGATTAGGTATTGATGATGATGTGATTTGGGCTAAATGTATATCAGCGGCAATGACAATATCAGGTATAACAGATATAACACTGACATTGAGCACAGATGGAACAACATATACTGCTGCAAATATAGCGATAACCAACCTGCAGATTGCACGTACAGATTCAACTAAGGTGGTGATTGCGTAGTGGGTTATTTTGAAAAGATGCTATCCAAGCTACCATCCGTCCTAAATAGCGAAGTAACAAGCAACAATGCAAAGCTTTTAAACATAATAACTGAGCAGATGGAAGAATTAAAGGAAGTTTATAAAAAGATTTTACTATATCGGGACATTGATTCAGCCGAAGGTGCAACACTTGACAGGATAGGGGTTAACGTTAATCAAACAAGAAATGGACTGGACGATAGAACCTATAGACTATTGCTTAAGACTAAAATACAGCAGAATATAAGCAAGGGCGACGTAAACACAATTATTGAGATTGCAGCCACATTGTTAAACATTGATTATACGGATATTTACGTAAAAAATTTAAAGGACATAAAACCCGATGCAGAACCGGCGCATGTTGTTTTGTCTGCACCGCAGGATGCGTTTGAAGCCATAGGGGGTAAAATAACTACTAATATAGTCGCACCATATGCAGACATGGCGTATGCAGATGAATTTCCCGACAGTTTTTTAGTACAACTTGAAACAATTGAAACGACATACAACCCAGATACAGAGGGATTAACCTTTAAATTCTTCTTAGAGTTTATGGAGAGTGTTGTCGCCGCAGGAATAGCATTATCAGCATGGAGTAGAGGGACAAAGCAAATACAATTTGAAACATCGAGTTTGGACACTGCCTACCTTGTACCTTATGCAGGGCAATTTCATTGCGGTATGTGGCCTGACTATGGCATACCAACTTTATAGGGGGTGTGAATAAATGGTTGATATTACAACAGCAGGAATATTAAAGATTGCAAATGCAGTTAAAGCAACGTTCAGTACTTTTAAAGTGACTATTGACAGCATAGAAGAGACGGTACCAATTTTCAGCAACATAGTTGTAGATGGTACGACTATCAGAGTATCTTTGAACATTGTCTCAGAAGCGACAGCTAAGACAATAACACTTGTAAAGCTTATCGACAGCGACAGCAATATATTTGCACAGGAAACCATGGACTTTGTAAAACCGGCAGGTAAGCCATGGTACAAGTCTTTTGACTTTAAAATAACAGCATTGGAGGTGTAATAATGGCATATACGCCAATAACATATCAAGCGAGAATAGTACAATATCCAAGGCGGGTTAGGTTAGATGAAACAATACCAGGTAGCGGAATATATGATTTGGTTGCTGTACCTGGTACCGTATCACAGGTAGGTACTAGCACAAGCGCAGTAAACTTGAACCATGCAGAGCAAGGAATTAAGCAGGTAACGGATGATTTAGCGACGCATAAGGCAGAAAATGTGCAACAATTCAATACAGTAACAGCAGAATTTCAGAAAACAAGAATAAGGATGTATATGGGGGTGTAAAACATGGCAGATACATTGAAAAATTTATACAAAGGCACATTGGGAACTTCTTCAGCTACACTTTATACCGTTCCAGCTTCAACAGCCACTATTGTAAAAGAAATTACCATTTGCAACAAAACTGCTACGGATGCGACAGCAACTATAATGTTTGATGGAGCAAATATAGTATGCGGAAAAACAGTTACAAAGAATGATACTTACATTATTGAACTGCACTCTATACTTGAAACAGGAAAGATTATTGCTGGATTAGCAGGTACGGCAAGTGCTATAGACATATATATTAGTGGCATTGAGGTGGTATGATGGGAACCTTACAAGGACTAGACAAATTTAAACTTGATGGCGTATTAAGTTATACTCATATTGACCCTACTAAATTAGTAAATATACCAACGTCTGCCACTGGAGAATGTATTGTAGGAGTATTAGATAATGGGAGTATTGTTGTAAGCCAAGGGGCTGGTTTTTTTGAATTTTATAATGAAGCAGGTACAAGGATTAACTATTTTACAGGTAAAAATGGTAGTTTATACTATGCGTATAAAAATTATTTAATTTCAGGAGGTTTTAATACTAATTATATGTGGGTGTATGACAGTAATGGTACGCTAATAAAAACTATTGATTTACTTGGGAATTTACCGAGATATGTATGGGAAACAAAAAACAGAATTGTCATTGCAGTTGCTACAAGTAGTGACAGTTCTTCTGTGTGCAAATTATTATTTTTTACTAAAGACCTTGTATATGTAAATTTAATAGATAGCTCTCCCGGTACTTTCCCTTTTAACACGCCAATTATTGTAGATGATAAAATTATTTTAGGTGTTTCAATTTATGGTAGCGATGTTTATTTAACTAATAGTAATAGATATTATTACCATCATATAATAAAAGATGATGGAACAATTATAAGCTCTGCAACTAAATATTTTAATAATGTTTTATTTTAGGGGGTGCAATATGAAAATATTAAAAATCAATAATTTGATAAATAACATAGGCCAAATTAATTATAAAGGGTTGGATATAAATTTATTTTTACCAGGAAGCCAGCAATATAAAATGGATTCAAGTGAATGTATACTAGCTACAAACCAAGAAACTATACCTGACAATATAGATATAACAGTAATTATTGAAAATGAATATGTGGCCATTAAACAGCAGTATGATGCAGAGAAGCAACAGGTACAGCAATCAACAAAACAAAGACTTGCTGATATTGAAATAGCACTTGCAAACATAATGGGGGTGTAATATATGCTGAGTTGGAAGAAAAATATATTTGTCAATGCAATAAGAGCAAGAATGGTACAAGAAAATAGAACAAAAGAGGATATTATTGCTGAATATATAAAACTAACTGATGCAGAAAAGACTGAAATATTAGCGGCAATCTAAGACGTATTAGAATAATTATGTGTATAAAGTATGTAATTATACACATAGAATACACATGGAAAAAGGAGACCTATTTCGTCTCCTTTTTGTAGTTTGCTATGTACTGCTTCAAAGCAATGGTAATTAGATTGGACATTGAACGATCTTCCTTTTGGCAAATTTCAATCAACTTGTCTTGAAGCTCAGGATCAATGGTAATGTCCATTCTAACTTTTTTATTATTATTGAGCTTGGACATGGCAAACACCTCCGTGTATATTATGTGTAAAATATAGGCAATAGTCAATAAAATGCCATACATTAACATATAATTACATAATATACCATAATTTTCCTATGAGAATAATTTTGCGTCATAAAGACACATATTTAGGTGTTATTTTTATGTCCGAAAGGGAGTGAACAAATGGCATACACACCAACAACATGGGAAGATAGAATATTAGAACATCCTATGCGTTTCCAGCAAGTTGAAACTGCAACTAGCGGCGTCTATGATTTAGTCGCCGTTCCTGGCACTATAGCACAAGAAGGCACACCACAAATAGCAACCAATTTCAACCATATGGAGCAAGGGATAGAAGATGTTACGGATGATTACGAAGCACATGCGGCTTTAAAAGCATCCGACACAGTTTTGGGACATGTCAAAGTAGATGCGGATACAATTGATATAGATGCAAATGGAGTAATATCAGCAGGAACTTATATGGCAAAAATTGAAGCTGGAAGTTACACAGGCAATGGAGTTGCTAGTAGGGATATAACAACCAATTTTACACCTAAACTTGTTATACTCCAAGCCGTGACAGGTTCATATAACCCGATAATAATTAATTCTACAACATTTGGCAGAGCCGCTACAACAGTATCGACAAATATAAAGATAATAACTAACGGCTTTGAAGTAGGCACAGATTTAAGCAGTAATGTAAACGGCGTGAGCTATGAGTGGACTATTTTAGGATAGGAGGGATTAGATGTTATATACTGTTATAAACAAAAACACAGGACAGGAGATAAGAAGTCATAATGCATTTAGAATCGGCAGTTTAAATCCAAACATAATAATAGGTGAAAATGAGAAGGTTGTCCTTGTACCGAACACATTAATTGCCCAACTTAAAACAGCCTACGAATGTACTATAACCGCAAATACACAAGGTACAGCAACAGCAATTACGGTCACAAAGACGATGGAAGAGTGGGAAGCAGAACAACCACCATCAAGCGAACCAACTGCAGTAACATCAAGTACCATTGAAATTATGCGTAAGACCGAAGCTACGGAACCGGCAGAAGTAACGGTAACGGATATGACTGATTACTGGGCTATCAAAGCCACAAGGAACGTGACAAGCGCGGTAATAAGTGAGGTAACATACTACACATATGAATATGTAGAAATTATTGTTGTGAAGGATGCTAGAACTCAATCAGAAATTGAAGCAATAACATTAGCAAGGGAAAACGAGTTGTTTTCGGATACTGAATACCCTGCATTAAACCTCTATAAATCAACTACCAACTCAACTGACCTGATAAAGCTAATATTTGCACTGATAGACCAAAACAAAACCCTTAGTACAAATATTGCGACATTACAAGGAAACATAACGACTATAAACGGCAGTATTACTACATTACAAGGCAACATTAGTACTATAAATAGTAGCATTACTTCGCTAGATAGTAGAATTACCATGCTGGAGGGGGGCGCTTAAATAATGGCATTTACAGACATATTCATAGCCTTAATAGCAGAAGGAGAAATGACAAAGACTCAATTAATACAAAATTTAGACAACATAAAAAGCTACAATACATTAACGCTTGTTTTAATATCGGATGATGAGTATGCTCAAATACTTGCGATTATTAACGCCTCATCTTTAGCGGCATAAGGGGGCGTTATTTTTATGCAATTTTTAACAACCAATGCAACTCTAATATCCGCTTTTGTTATTTTAGTCTTGGCAGCATTGTTAATCTACAGCTTAAGCAGAAAAGGCATTATCATAAATAAAACCGAACACAAATATGTCCTACTCAACAAAGTTGAGGGACTACCAGAAGAAATGAAAGTGGCGGTGAGTGAAATGAGCAGGAAAAATTTATATAAGCTATTGACTATTTTTATGTGTGCAATATTGGCAGCCACAATAATAGGCTATCAGTACGCTATATTGAAATATGAGGGCAGTACACATATGATACAAACGCAAAACATCAACATAAATAGCAATAGCCAAACACCGGAAAAAATAAACATAAACACAGCCACGAAAGATGAGTTAAAATTACTGCCAGGGATAGGCGATGGAATGGCACAAAAGATAATTGAGTACAGAAGTAAAAAGCCTTTTAAATCGATATATGAACTCATCAATATTGAGGGAATAGGCGAAAAAAACATTAAGGCTATAGAGGGGAGGGCAACGGTATAATGGCTGACGCTGCATTAATTGGTGCTGCACTAACTGTATTTAGTACGGCTTGTGGTGCGATAGGGTGGGTTTACAAAGACACAAAAAAGGAAAAGGAACAGGAAAGAGGAAGAGCAGCAGACAGAGAAAATTATATTATTGAACAGGCAGAAAAAAGAGAAAACCTATTGATGGAACATATACAAAAGTCAGATGAACATATCGAAGAATCAGACCGGGTATTGTCCAATATTGCGGCATCTGTTGGAAGGATATCAACGGATATGGAGCATGTAAAAAACGATATACAGGAATTAAAACAACAGAAAGAAGATGTGAAAGATGCTAACACAGAATAAGAAATTGTGGGACGTATCGGGAATAGGAGCCTGGCAGAAAGCCGGATATACAGGCAAAGGAATAAATATTGCAGTTATGGATGATGCTTTCATACCTCACCCATTTACAAAGGCTATCTGTCCTCTTGATGATAGTATACCTATTAAAAGTGGTGCAGAATTTCACAAACCCAATTCCTGCAGCGTGAATAGGGAAGTTTGTCCAGATGCTAACATTTATGCACTTAATTGGTTTGGCAATGCTGAAGCTACTACAAAATGGCTTATTGAAAATAAAAGGATGATTGATGTTGTTAACTGCAGCTTTGAAAGTCCACGAGATTCCAAGAAAGAGTTGCTTACAGAACTTTCAAAACTGGATATACCTTTTATTTTTGCATCGGGAAATGAAAGCAGCAATAAGCCATGTTATCCTGCTGATATGGGATTTGGTATAATTATGAGTGCATATCATATGCTCAAAAATGAGATACCGGCCTATGCAAACATAGGCCCAGGAGTTGACGCATTAGCATATACCTATGTCTATATACCCAATAGCCAGCAAAAACCGTTTGCAGAAGAAGGTACAAGCGCAGGAGCTTCATTGACAACAGGTATGGTAGCTTTATATATCCAGTGGAGGAAGAAACATGGATTCCCAAAGTTGACAGCTGATATATGCAAAAAGCATATTAAACGTAATGGGCATGGAAATGTTGATGGCTATAAAATATATAGGTTACCATTGGTTGATGAGCTTGAATATAAGGTTGACACAGGGGTATATGCTTATTCGGGTTACCTAAGTGAATATTCGGGAATGTAGGAGGTGCAAAATAATGGAACAGCAAAAATTTATAAATGCTGTAAAGGACGGGGCAATAGAAGCCTATAGAAAATATAATATCTTTGCAAGCTTGACTATAGCACAAGCAATATTGGAGAGCGGTTGGGGCAAATATGCGCCTGGAAACAATTTGTTTGGTATTAAATGGTCAGAAGGGTGCGGCTATGATAAACAATTACTTGATACGCAAGAATGGGAAGGTGGCAAATATGTCACTATAAAGGCTTGTTTTAGGGCATATAATAGCATGGCCGACTCAGTCTACGACCATGCACAATTATTACTTGCAACCAGATATGAGCCTGTAAGAGCATCAAAAACATATATTGAAGCTTGCCAGCAGATAAAAGTCTGTGGATATGCTACAAGCCCAACATATACCGAAAACCTTATCAAGCTAATAGAACAATATGAATTGTACAAATATGACGTAAAGGAGGAAAAGAAAGTGGAAAACCTTGTAGTATATGGCAATGTGTGGTATAAGGATTTAGCTGAAGGATTAGCAGAAAAGCTAAAATGCCCGGTACTGAATGGGGATATACCATACGATTATTCGGTTGTTAAGAATGTTTACTGCGTAGGTATTCCGGGCAAAATGGCATTTACAAGCTACGCAAAACAGGTAATTTACGGCGGCGATTGGACAGAGACTAAAAAATTAATAGACGGTTTTACAGTGTAACGAGGCATAGAGATATGTCTTTTTATATTAAAAAATAAATTTATAGGAGGGTGTAAAAATGTTAGATGCAAAAGTAGTATTGGTATTGGCGGTAATGTTGGTATTGGTAGGCGTGTATGCGGTATCGTTGTATAAAAAGTATAAAGAGCAGGGCAAAGATGCGGCATTACTTGATTTAAGGGAAACGGCATGGATGCTTTTCCAAAAGGCCGAAGAAAAATTCGGTGCAAAAACCGGCCCCGACAAAATGGCCTGGGCTGTAAAACAGTTTTATTTAACAGTAGCGCCGGAAATGGTCAAGCAATATCTACCAGAAAACACAGTTGAAGAATTTTTACAAAAGACTTTTGAATCAGGCTATGAAAAGCTAAAGGATTATTTAGATGATGGGGAAATAAACGATAGTACGCTTACGGATGAAAAATAGCGGTAAAAAATCGGTAAAAGAACGGTAATTTTTCCACCTTATTTTAAGGTACAATAATATTGTGAGGTCGTGCGAAATGCACGGCCTTTTTAGTTCTGGAAATTAAGAACTTGAGTATTCTTACTTGGGTTCTTTTTTTTATACAAAAATTTAATAATAAAGGAGTGCTAGCATGAAATTAACATTGGTTAAGAGCGGTAAATTCCTTGGGACTACCTGTGATTTTTACAGGGATGGAAATGACATCTTTATGAGTAGAACTCAATTAGGCAAGGCACTGCAGTACAAAGATCCTGCAAATGCTATTCTCAGAATTCACGAAAGGCATTACGAAAGATTTGCTGACAAATATATCGAAGAGGTGGGTGCCAAATTGACACCCACCTCGAAGTTTTTAAGCGAAGAAAAAACAATATTCATGTATAACGAAAAGGGTATATATGAAATATGCAGGTGGTCTAAAACTAAAATAGCTGATGAATTTTATGATTGGGTATACGATAAGATACAAAAATTAAAACATAATGGCTACTATATTTCAACAGAAAAAGATGAAGAATGGTTGGGCGTCCGTGAAGAGGGCAAAGAGGTTAGAAAAGAAGAAACAGACGGTATAAAACTATTTACGGAATATGCAAAGGCACAAGGTAGTAAGCATTATGACTGGTATTATAAACACTTTACCAATATAGCCAGGAAGAAGCTTAATATTCCGGACGGTTTAGAGCGTGACAGCATGACGCAGAAACAATTGAGAGATGTTATGTGCCTTGAATCGGTTATGGGTATGAAAATACCGAAAATGATAGAAACTGGTGAGCCATATAAGCAGGTATTTGAAGATGTAAAACAATGGATAAATGAAATATAAAGTTCTGATAAAAATATCAGGGCTTTTTTATTTGGATGCGCCATGTCGTGAGACACGCCTCCATCCTCCTGAAAACTGATGATAGGCCGGGTAAGTTCCGGCCGGTTTTCAGAAAATATTTTTAAGGAGGAATATACATGAATGAAATTGTAAAAACCGAATTATGGAACGGACATAATATAAGGTTTGTTTGGCACAATAACGAATGGTGGGCTGTAGGTAATGATGTTGCAAAAGCATTAATGTATTCAAGACCACATAAAGCAATTGCCGATAATTGTAAGGGGGCACTAACTCAGGACCTCCTCACAAACGGTGGCGAGCAAAAGGCAAAAATAATTTCTGAAATTGATATTTATGAACTTATTTTTGTAGCAGCTAAACAGAGTGCAAACCCAGCAATTAAAATAAAAGCTGAAGAATTTAAAAATTGGGTTTATGGTATGCTCAAAGAATTGCGGTTGGCATCAGGATTGGAAGGGTTCCAAATTTTTAGGATGCTTGATAAAGAGCACCAAAAAAAAATGATGAATAGCTTAAAAAACAGTTTAAAACAAGCTGTAAAAATAGACTATATCAAAGCTAATACTATAGCTAATAAGGCAACCTCTACGATGTTTGGTTATCCTAAATTAGTTAAAAAGGATAAAATGACGCCTGAAATGTTAGTTAAGCGTGAAGAAGTGCTTGCCGATACTGTAGAACTTATGACGGTAATTGATAAATACGATCTTGAATGTTCTACAAGTGAAAAAATATATAAAAAGTATAATTAAACAACCTAACCCCGGATTTCTCCGGGGCCTTTTGTTCTATGTATCTTTAGTATAAACAAGTTAGAAATGTATCTTTAATATAAATAAATTTGAAGGGGGTGAATTTATGACAAATACCGAGATAATATACAAGGCTCTTGGAAGCCCACCAGTAGATGCAGAACCTTATGAGGGACATTGTAAAATATGTGGCAAACCAATTACAGAGGGGATAAAAGAGAAAGATGTTATATCAGGAAGTTTTACAAATTGGTCAGAGCTTAAAAAAATAGATAGTAACCATGTCTGTAAAGCCTGTACTTACTGCATTAAAGATGTGCAGTTAAGGTACAACAATTTTGTAGCAACAGAATTTAATATATATCTACTTAAAAAGAATGACTTGGAAGAATACCTGTTCAACCTAGAAAAATATGTAGCAAGTGATTTTGTATTTGGGGTTACAACATCATTTAAAAAACACAATAGCTTTAGGTGCCGGGTAAACAGCAACCCCAAACAGTTCTATATTCGGCAGGAGGACAAAGAGTACCTATTTGATGTTGATAAACTGAAACCTGTCTACGAAAAACTTAATATAGCGTATCTTCAATTTAACAAGGACGAGCTATTGACGGGCAATTATGGGATGTTGGGTATTGAACAATTTGGGCTGGAAAAATTCCAGGAGTATGAAGCAATATTCAAGCAATATAGAGGGTCCGCACAATATGAATTGCTCATTTTTGCAATGAACAGTGAAAAACGTCAAGAGTATATGCAAGCAAAAATAGAAGCTCAAAAGGCTGAAAAGGCAAGGCTGAAGGAAATTGAAAAAGAAAAATTAAAGGAGGAAAAAGGAAAATGTCAGAAATCAAAATTGAAGCAACAAGAAAAAATATCAGGGACGCAGCTGTCTCTACTTTAACTAACGTGTGGGGACAGATCGACTGGGAGAAAACAGACAAAAGCAGGCTATTGGGTATATGGGATGAATTTGCCGACAAGATAGCGGCAATAGCAAGAACCACAAACAGATACGAGGTGTTTGTCGAGAGATTATGTGGTGAAATGGGAGTACGGTCCTTAAGATTTCGTGATGTTAACGACATACAGCAACAGGACGATCTTTTTAAAAAGGCTGTAGTCAAAATACTCAGAGAGGAAACAAGGCCACTCGTTCTTGAAGTTAGGTTGAATAACCAGGTCCGTAAAGAACAAGCACAGCTGAAAAAAGAAAAGGAAGAACAGGAGAAAAAGCAGAAGGAGCTTGAAACTGAACAGGCTATGAATAAGCAGGTATCATTTACGGAGAAGGGGGATGCTGTAGTTGAATAGATATATACAAATACCACTTAAAGTTACGGCTTTAACGCCAGTTATCCATTTTGATGATAAAACAGGCGGTATAATCAGAACCTTTAAAAGGGAACACATTCTATATGATGGCGATACTGAGCAGGTACCGGTATATTCCGGCAATGCTTTTAGGGGCATATTAAGACGTCAGGCTATGTACGACTATTTGAAGCATTTGGACATTACTGATGAAAAGATAATAGACAAACTCTACTATATGCTATTTAGCGGCGGGGCTTTAACGTCGGGCGCAAGATATAACGAGGTTGGCGAAAGAAGGAGGATGCAGCAATTATGTCCTCCTTTAGCTTTGCTTGGATGTGCGATAGGTTCACAGATACCAGAGGGCAAGGCCAAAGGGTTCCGACTCAAAACAGTATGTAAAGAAAATGAGGAATTCACAGGTGTGCCATCTGAAATATCATGCTGGGATTTGGTTAAAATTGATTTTCAAACGAGAAGGGACGATCTAAAGTCTGGACAGGCTGACTTAATATCAGATGAAAAGAAGGATAGAGAAAAGGACCAGGCCGTGCAGATGTTTTACAAATTTGAAACGCTTATTACCGGTGCAAAACTGGTTGGGAAAATATATATATTATTCCCCACAGAGATTGAAATGTCCTGTCTTGCGGCCACTCTTGAGAGGTTTAAAGAAGTACCTTATATTGGTGGCATGTCCTCAAAAGGGTTCGGAGAAATAAAGCTTGAATACGAACCTTTTGCAGATCCGGAGGTTTATTACAGCTATCTTGCGGAACATAACGATGAGTGCAGGGCGTGGGTCAGGGAGATTGAAAAGGCACTATAGAAGGGAGGTGTAAGTATGAAAAAGAAAATAAAGATCAATAGTGAACCTTTGAAAATCATAAAGGTTGAAAAAGGCAAAGGCGGTGAGCCTGCACGTGTCGGAGAACGTAGTTAAATATAACAGTATGTCCGAAGATGAGAGTAGATATTTTTTACTCTACTCTCATCTGAACAAATACATTAATAAAGTTTTAAGGACAGAAGAAAAATTAAAAGAGCTTGTTAACAAATATAATGCTTATGTAGCCTTTAGTGGTGGCAAGGACAGTTGGGTGTTGCTACATATGCTATTGCAATATAAACCTGATATATCTGTGATGTTTGCAAATAGCGGCAATGAATACCCCGATACTATTGATTTTATTAATTATGTTGAAAAAAAATATAATCTAAACCTGTGCGAAATTGAAACTTCTATGTCAATGACTGAAATGTATGAAAAAGTAGGAGCATATCAATTTAAAGATTCAGATAATACATGGGCTGCAAATGAGCCTAAGAGGATTTTAATTTATGAGCCTGCAAACGAAATGAAGAAAATGGGTTATAATGCGGTATTTATGGGCTTACGAGCCGATGAAAGCAAAGGCAGGGCTTTTAATGCAAAGATAAAAGGCATAGAATATCTTTGCCAATATGATGAAATAACACATATGAACCCTTTGAATTCATGGACACTTGATGATATTTGGGCTTACATTGTACAAAATGGTTTGCCATATAATCGAGTATATGACAAACCTTGGAAAAACGGGAGAAAAGATATAAGGGTTGCAACATATTCGGGCAGAACTTCAATAACTGAAGGGCGATGGCTATTTATAAAGATGTTTTACCCTGAAATATGGAATGAATTTATAAAGAAATTCCCAATGGTAGGTAGTTTTATATGATAAAACAATATTCAAATAATGACTGTGTTCCTGCTCAATTTATCAACGTTTTAAAATACTTTTATACAGATATGATTCCTGCAATGGCTATTGAAACTGTATATAGGCAAAGTTTTGACATAGAGAATGGCACAAGCATATACGCAATTATCCACATAGCAGAACTATTGAACTATTATACAGATTTGCATTTTGAATGTTATACAAGTGACTTTGAAGCACATTTAAAAGATGAATTATCAAGAAATGGAATAGTAATGGTTGTACGGACTTTTAATAAAAATATGCACGTAGTTATTGTCTATAAAATTGAAAATGATATGGTAAAAGTCTTTGATAGCGCAACAAAGTTAGACTCTCAAAGCTATAAAATATCAAAATTGTTATATAAGGCCAATATGATTGTATGTGTCAGGAGGGAAAATTTATGATTCATTTTGTTATTCCTACTTATAACAGAGATGCTTTTATAAATAGATGCATAAAATCAATAATTGATAACGTAAATTCTGAGTTTATCGGATCTATAGTTGTAATCAATCAGAATAAAGAACCTTATAATTTTGCAAACGATGCTATAGTTGAAATAATGTACCCACCTGCAGGTAAGGCTATTTATAAGCCAGGAGTAGAAGCAATAAGAGATAAACTAAGTAGCGAAGATATTTTATGTTTTCTTGACGATGATATAGTTATAAATTCAACATTTCAAAATAATTTTAAGAGGTTAAGCAATAAACTTTTAGAAGAAAAAACAGGTTGTATACAGTTATCTTTTGGAACATGTAAAATACGAGATGATTTTGTACCCATACAATATGGTTTTAAAGGTGGAGGAATAGCCGTACAAGTTAAAAAATACTTTGATTTTGATGGCCATGGTGATGATTATTACGACGATATTGAACTTTATATCAGAGCTTATATAAAAGGTTATCAAAATTATAGGTGCCGTTTTATTAATTCGCAACATGACTTGAATAAGAAATTGAGTGGGGGCATTAGAGGTTATTTTAATGATATTTTGGGAATTAAGCGGTGCGGATATAAATATTCAAAACTCAAAGAAACTTATAAGGGATGGTTGTTACCGGCAAATAATTTCATGGGATTTAGACTTAAAAAGAGGTGAATGCCATGTATGAGTTTGCGCGTGAATATATCGAGCCCAAGCAATTTGAAACAATGTATTATATTCCACCTCATGCAGTAGACGCATTTCGTGAACGGTTACAATGCCCTGACATACCTACTATTGAAGTCAGGGCTATTATTTTGACTGAATTGCAAAAGAAAAAGATAGTTGACTACGAACGCTACAACCACAAAATACAGCCAGTGTATGAGGGAGAATATAACGGCATTAAGTTCCAAATGCCTGTACAAGACGATAAAAAACATAAACAAGGTGAAGTATGGCAGGTAGTACCTACGATATTGCTTCCAGGCATGAAAATATACAATAAGAATCTTGAAACATGCACAGCAATGGAGGTTGCCGTTGAATTTGGGATAGATCCCTCTACAGTTAAAAATTGGCTGTATGATGGGAAAATAAAAGCTAAAAATCATGATTCAAAACATCATTGGCAAATATACAATCTTGAAATAAAACGTCTTAAAAAGGAAGGACTCTTTAAAAAGCCTTATGAAAAGTGGAGCAGAAGTTATACCGACATAGAAATCCAAATAATTGTTAATAACAAAGACAAGTCAGATGAATATATTGCAGAGCTTATAGGCAGAAATGCTAATTCTGTAAAAATAAAACGCTGTCGAATGAGAACGGAGGGTTATGATGTCTAATTTTAAAATAACTATGCATATGGGTTCGCCTGTGGGGACAATAGGATATGTATATTTAGACGGGATACTATTTAGAGCTGCAGGGCTTGAGATGTATGGAGAGGACTATATTAACCATACGATACCGCTTGAAACGTTTATCCCTGCTATAAATGAGCGGTTGGCGACTATATTTGATACTCGATATGGGGTATTATGTGCATCGGTAGGATTCGGGGAGAATAAAGAATACACTGATAGCTGGTCAAAACGGTGGGATGATGTGTACGACGATGTTGTGAAATTTAATGAAAAGACAAAAGCAAGGGTTGACGTGGCATCTGGAAGTTTCAAAAACTACCACATGCCATTTATGAATAAGGCGTTTAAGGACGTAATATTCTACGCTAGGGGCAATGCTACGGAAATTGAACGGCTATTAAGGACGTATATATTTTCGATTGGCAAAAAATGTTCACAGGGCAAAGGAGAGATCCTCAGCATGGGGTTTGAAGAAATGGAGGAGGATTATTCACTGTTTAAGGGTGAAATACCTATGAGAGCCATACCGACAGAAAACTACCCTAAATATATGGACGCCTGTATAAAAAACAATAGGCCGTTTAACATACAAACGCACCCCGTTATGCCACCTTATTGGAGTATAGACAACTTAAAAAGGTGCTATATGCCAGTATGACAAAAAAAGAGAGGGATATATATATCCCTCTAATCTTTGAATTGATCACCATACATAGCCATTATAGCTTTATCTACCATACGCGCCATAGGCACGCTAGTTTCGGCAGAAAGTTTACGGAGTTTAGTCATCATGTCGGAGTCAAGAGTAAGGTTTACCCGTTCTCTTGTAGTGAGATCTGACGGTTCAGCTTCTTCAGGTGTCCCAAACTCAGCTATATAGGCGTCGGTATCGTGTTCCTCGGCCCATTCCTGTGCTTCCTCTGCTGTCATTGGGATAATTTCTTCTCCCCAACCGGAGTTATCGCCGGAACGAGCAGCATATTTTGACATAGCACCACCTTCACCATGGAGAAAATATGCCCCCTTGGTGTTTTTGTAAAGGTCCTCCGAGCAATAAGCAAAATCATTTGTGTAGTGACCGTTTGACCATTGGCCAATACGTTTGGATGTTTCGGTGTTGTAAGTACGGCCATTTATTATTTTACGCATATATACCTCTTTCTCCCCGTTTTGCCGATAGGACAGCATTAAAGACTATTCCAAGTAGCCTATTTTTTTTGCAAAAGCATGTACACAATGATATTCGTGGTCTGACAAACTTGTATTACCGAGCCAGGCACTAATCAAATCTTGGTCTGTATCTAGACGATTAGTGGTAAGGCAGCACCCGTCAAACCCAGAGCTATCATAACTCAATATGACAAGTGCGATATTATCCCTATCAAAAAACAAATTACACCCAACAAGCCATGCACCATCTATGTGGATTCCAATGAATTTTGCACTATTTGCTTCATAATAATCATAAAATTCATCCCACCATGACGGTGTACAAATCCGGCTGTCATTTTCACTGTTTTTGCGCCCAGTGGGCATTGGCAGACATACATTAGTGGCATTATAACCATCAATAAAATTCAAGAGGTCTGCCAAGTCTTGCTTGTTGTTAATATCCATATTAATCTCCTTCTCCCAGGATACTGCCTGGGGCAGATATATATTTATGCTGCCTTTTTAAGTGACTTTACAGCAGCATATATTTCTTTTAAAGCGATGGCAAAATTAGCTGAATAGTTAGTTTCTGGATGAGCGGTCTTAACTTTTTTAGCAAGCTTGTGAGCCCTTTTAAACATTTCAGACTTGCTCATGTTTGCAAGGTTTTCTACTTTGGCTTTACGGCTACGAGCGATAATAACTGATTCGCAACTATTGCGGTTTTCTATCCACCATGCAGCTGATGTTTCGGTAACAATGAAATTAAAACCTTTACCGTTGAATTCGTTGAACTTCTGTGCCCTGATTTTTTCAGCCCATGCTATTTGCTTAACTGAGCCTGCAAGTTCTGGCAAATTTGCGGCTTTTACAGCTTCTATTGCAGCGGCGCGCTTTACTTCCTGTTCAGCTTTGTAACATTCGCTACATGTTCCATATTGTTCAAAATAAGCTATCTTGCGTTCTCTCTCTGATGTTTTACCTACTAACTCAATTACCTCTGTGTGTCCGCAACTAAATGTTACTGTATACTTTGCCATCTTTATATCCCCCTCATCTATCTTATGTATTAAGTATACATCAGCTGATGTATACTGTCAATAGTATTTTAAAAGATTTTTTAAAAAAGGAGAGGCTTTTCAACCTCTCTAAACTTGTCAATAGTATTTTAAAAGATTTTTTAAAAAAGGAGAGGCTTTTCAACCTCTCTAAACTTGT
>Ga0172381_10000166_pt1 | contig 78545 bp, 67 predicted proteins | sample Leawel6488metaG_FD_119754 | JGI IMG/M metagenome (GOLD analysis project Ga0172381, IMG submission 119754) | Leachate microbial communities from a municipal landfill in Southern Ontario, Canada - Leachate well 64-88 metaG | ecosystem: Engineered > Solid waste > Landfill > Unclassified | place...
TAATAGGGCCAAAACCATAGAGGCGCAGATAAACGTTACGCCTATAGAGCCATTATCTTTTTCCTTAACCGGAATATTCGGGCCTGAAAGAACTGACTCAGATAAGGATTTCCGGGATCTGATCGATCTCGTGGCTACATATAAGGTAAACGATAAACTGACGCTTAAGGCAAACTTTGATTACGGATGGGAGAAGAACGGTGGTGATGCATTGGGTCTGAATGATAAGAACGCCAGTTGGTATGGTGTTGCTGGTTATGCCAGGTATTCCATATTTGACTGGTGGGCGATAGCAGGGAGGGGTGAATATTTCAGAGATGCGGAAGGAGTGAGAACGTCAGGTAATCTCAATAGCGTTGGGCTGCCTACGCTTAATAATCTCAATCTTTATGAATTCACACTTACCAATGAGTTCACTATATATAAGAACATAATGGCCAGGCTGGAGTATAGATATGACAAAGCGGACCAGCAGGCGTTTTTGAAAGATAAAATTACTTCAAATAACCAAAGTACGATATCGGCTGAAGTCGCAGCCAAGTTCTAGGCTAGCGCAGAAAGGAGTTTGTGTATGGATACAAAAGTTGTTCTTGATACACTGTGGGTTTTAGTTACCGGGATGCTTGTGTTTTTCATGAACATGGGCTTCGCGATGGTGGAGGCGGGTTTTGCCAGAGCGAAGAATTGCGTGAACATATTATCGAAGAATTTTATTGTTTTTGCCATAGCCTCGATAGGATTCCTTGCTCTTGGATACGGGCTTATGTTTGGCGACGGAAACCCGTTTATAGGCCTGAAGGGTCTCTTCTTCTTAAGCGGGGCGGATAATTCGCCGGCAACAGGCGAGGCTTATAAAGGAGTATACACCGCGTTAGCCTGGACGGGGGTTCCAATGTTGGCAAAATTCTTTTTCCAGCTTGTTTTTGCCGGAACGGCTGCTACGATAGTATCCGGCGCTGTGGCTGAAAGAATAAAGTATATTTCCTTTATAGTGTTTTCGTTCATCCTGGTTATGCTCATATATCCAATAGTAGGGCACTGGATATGGGGCGGTGGATTTTTAGCTGCACTGGGAATGTTTGATTTTGCCGGTTCTACTGTAGTTCACTCAGTTGGTGGATGGGCTGCTTTGGCAGGAGTTCTGGTTTTAGGTCCACGATTCGGGAAATATGCAGATAGCGGTAAGATAAATCCGATACCCGGACACAATATACCCATAGCAACCATCGGTACATTCGTGTTGTGGCTCGGCTGGTTCGGCTTTAACCCAGGTTCTACCATGGCTGCGGACCCTGTTGCCATAGCTCATATATGTATTACTACTAATACAGCTGCCGCGGCGGCAATATTGAGCGCGACACTCGTGTCGTGGATATTATCAGGTAAGCCGGATCTTGGCATGACACTTAATGGATGCCTGGCAGGACTTGTGGCTATAACAGCCTCATGCGCTTTTGTAAGCGTTGGGAGTTCCGTAATAATAGGCCTGATTGCCGGTATCTTAGTAGTGCTTGCGGTTATGACCTTCGATAGGCTTAAGTTAGACGACCCTGTAGGCGCTCTATCGGTCCACTTGGTAAACGGCGTCTTCGGCACTATATGCGTAGGGTTGTTCGCGCAGGATAAGCTTACAGGCACGGCCACCGGAAACGGATTATTCTTCGGCGGCGGAGCTAAGCTACTTATGGCGCAATTGGCAGGAGTCCTGGCATGCGGAGCGTTTGTTTTTATAGCGTCCTTTATCACTTGGAAACTTATAAAAGCTACGATCGGTCTTAGGGTTAGCCTGCAAGAAGAGATAGAGGGCCTGGATATAGGTGAACATGGCAACTCCGCTTATCCGGAATTTTTAACCCGAAAGCCGGCATATTCATTTTCGGGATTAAACGAAGAAAAGTCTTAAATAAATCGGAGGGTATGCAAAATGAAAAAGATAGAAGCTGTTATACGACCCGAAAAACTCGACGCAGTCCGTCAAGCTCTGGAAAAGGTCGATTGCGGCGGGCTCATGATCAGCGAGATCGAAGGGCACGGCAAACAGAAGGGCGTGGTGCAGCAGTGGCGCGGAGAAAAATACAGGATGGAACTGCTCCCAAAAATGAAAGTCGACATAGTAGTGAACGATAAAGATGTGGATTCAATAATAAAAACTATAATAAAAGCCGCGAAAACCGGAGAGGTAGGCGACGGGAAGATATTTATTTCGGATATACAGGATGCCGTACGCATACGGACAGGAGAGAAGGGCGAAACGGCTGTTTAAAAAAAATAAGTGGAGGTGTCCGTCGGTGGAGATAGCACCGGCGGACACAGCTTAATTTATATGCTCAATATAATATATTATGTGATTGGCATTATCATTACGGTATGGGCGTCGTCTTTTCTGGGCCTTACAGCAAAGCAGCTAATAGCGATAGGCGGTTTTTCTTCCATATTTTTCGGCGCGATTTTTTTCTGGCGTCAGCGTCTCGTATTTGCGTTTTTTGGCGTGGCTATGCTTTTAATGCTGGGCTTGCTTGACGTGCCACATGTGATTGAGTTCGCCGGCATTGATATCGTGCTTTTTCTGATAGCTATGATGATAGTGGTTGGGTTTTTAGAGGAAAAAGGATTTTTTGAGCATCTTGTAAATAAACTTATCAAGCTTGTGGGTATGAATGGGCATCTGCTCTTCATACTTTTAATGACATTGTCTTTTTTATCTGCAGCTCTGGTGGATGAAGTAACATCTATATTATTTATGTCCGCCGCAGTTCTGAATCTTACATCACGTTATAAGTTAAACCCTGTGCCTTTTATTATAATGATAGTGTTCGCGACGAACGTAGGTTCCAGTGCGACTGTGATAGGTAATCCTGTCGGGGTGATTATAGCACTTCGGAGCGGGCTTGGGTTTATGGAATTTTTGCGATGGGCGGCACCTGTTTCTCTCGTGGCTTTTGCCGTTACAGTAGGACTTTTCTACATATACTATTCCAAATATATCAGTCAGTTTAATAAAGCTTTCCGTTCTCATAAAGAAGAAGTTGCTGCTAGAAATATTGTGCCGGAAAATACGGCTATGCCAAAAGATGCTGTTTTGGCCGGACTTCTTTTTGGTTGCATAATACTGGGGCTCGTTTTTCATGCCGGCATTGAACATTTTTTCAACCTCGAAAAAAATACAATGCTGCTTGGCAGTGCACTCTTGGGCGCGACTGGCGCTCTTGCTCTCAGTAAAGAAGAGGCGCGTAATTTAGTGGAAAAACGTATTGACTGGTGGACGCTTGCCTTTTTCCTGTTCCTTTTCGCGTCTGTAGGTACATTGAGTTACCAGGGCATAACAGGAGTGGTAGCTGACAAGATAATGAAAATTTCCGGGAACAATTTACCTATGTTAGTAGGTATATTTGTATGGGCATCAGGAGCGCTCACTTCGGTTATAGATAATGTTCTTGCTGTATCTACTTTTGTTCCTATCGTTAAGGATATCGCGTCTGCCGGCGTTCCGGTATTTCCTCTATGGTGGGCGATATTATTCGGCTCCACAATACTCGGTAATCTAACAATAATAGGCAGTACTGCCAATATGGTGGCTGTAGGCGTTATGGAGAGGCGTAAATTGGGGCATATAAATTTTATGGAATGGTTAAAGGCCGGGGTAGTTGTGGCCATACCATCCCTTGTTGTTGCGCACCTTTTAATTCTTGCACAGGTAAAATGGATGATCAAATAAATTATGCCGGGGAATATATTAATCATAAAACATATGGAAATTGAGGGCGCAGGCACTATCGAGCGTTTTTTTCAGAATAGTAAGTGGCAGCTTGCGGTGCTCGATTTCACTGCTGGAGGTTTTCCGCCTGATGATTTGAGTGATATTAAAGCTATAATATCTATGGGAGGCCCTATGAATGTTTACGAAGAAGCCGATTATCCTTTTTTGAGAGACGAAGACATATTTCTGAAAAAAGCTATTCAGGAAGAGGTCCCCATCCTCGGAATCTGCTTAGGTGCTCAATTACTGGCAAAGGCCTGTGGTGCGAAAGTGAGAAAAGCTCCGAAGAAAGAGATGGGGTGGAGTAAAATAAATTTAACGTATGATGGAGAAAGGGATCAGTTTTTTGCCGGCTTGCCCACAGAGTTAGAAGTGTTTCAATGGCATGAAGATACTTTCGATATTCCGAAAGGCGCGGTGAGCCTGGCTAATTCTGAATACTGTTGTAATCAGGCGTTCAGGTTCGGTAAAAATGCTTATGGATTGCAATTTCATATAGAAGTTACACCGGATATAATTGGATCATGGATAAATGAATATGTTAAAGAAGAAAAAGAGCGCCATAGTATGAAGGACGTGTTGATAGAGGCATATAAAAAAAGAGAGGTATTTGAAAAACAAGCTAATATGGTATATTTAAATTTTGCAAAGATCATTACAGGCTATGCGTGTGCCTTTTCAGGAAAGTAATTGACAGGCATAATCGTGAATGGTATATGTAATATATAACTTTGGCAGGGAATTCGGTGAGAACCCGAAACTGTACCCGCAACTGTATGCAGGCATGTAATGTGACCTGTGAGTCAGAACGCGAAGTCCTCCGGGAATAGAGGTGCTAAAATAGTCTTAACAAGAAAGATTATTTGACCCAATCTCTATAGAAGAGGTTGGGTTTTTTTATTTTATGCGGCCTTAAACAGCGTATGCGTATATGGGAGTAAATAAAAAGGAGGTTGATAAATGTCACAAGTAAAGTTACATGTAAAGTTATTGGATTTTTCACAAAACGCTTTGTCTATAATCTATGCAGCCTGCCGGCAATGTTATTCATCGGCTTTTGCCGGGCAGATATTTACTGAAGGTTTTAAAGACTCAGCTAAACAGGAAGAATTTGTCAGGCAGGTTGTTTCCTCGGGGCATGAAAGCCCGCTTGAGCATGTAAAATTTACCTTTGCTATCGAAGGAGTATCGAGAGCTCTTACGCATCAGCTTGTAAGGCATAGGGTAGCTTCGTATTCTCAGCAGAGCCAGAGGTATGTAAAAGAGACCGCTTTCGATTATATTATTCCGCCTTCTATAGAATCCGACGAAGAGATGAGACAGGAGTATGTTGGCGCTATGCGGAAAATCCAGGATAGTTATAACAACCTGCTGAAAATGTTTGAGAAAAAAGGAAGGAAGGGTGAGGCCGCAAACCAGGATACTCGGTTTGTCTTGCCGCAAGCGGTAGAGACAAAGATAGTCGTGACTATGAACTGCAGGGAATTAAAACATTTCTTTGAGGAACGCTGCTGCACCCGTGCGCAATGGGAGATTAGATCTCTGGCGGAGGAGATGCTCACGATATGCAAGAAGGAGCTGCCCGCTGTGTTTGATAATTCGGGCGCAAAATGCGTCGGATTGGGTTATTGTCCGGAAGGCGCAAAATTTACATGTAAAAAATATCCATTAAAAGAAGAAGCTCTTGGAGGTAAGTATGCCGATACTCGCTGAAAATATGTTTAAGAAAATAGTAAAAAGGGACGGCTCTGAAGAAGAATTTGATTCCGGGAAGATTGTAAATGCTATAAATAAAGCAGGAATTGCAGCGGGTGAGTTTGGCATTGAGACTGCTGAAAAGCTGGCGGACAAGGTTTTAAATACAGCTTTTCAGTTTGCCGTTAACGATAATCCGTCGGTCGAGGTAATACAGGATATTGTGGAAGAAGTGCTTATAGCTTCACCATATAAAAAAGCCGCTAAGGCGTTTATTTTATACAGGGATGAACATGCCCGGATACGGGAAATTACATCGAAGTTTAATGTTAATCTTGTAGATCAATATATCAATAATATGGATTGGCAGGTAAAAGAGAACAGTAATATGGGATTTTCCCTACAGGGGCTTAATAATTATCTTTCTTCGGAAGTGAGTAAGATATACTGGCTTAACAAAATTTATACCAGCAATATTAAGGAAGCCCATTTAAGCGGAGATTTTCATATTCACGATCTCGGTATTTTAAGTGCATATTGCGTAGGTTGGGATCTCCAGGATTTGCTTGTTACCGGATTTAAAGGTGTGAGGGGTAAGTCGGAAGCGAAACCGGCAAAACATCTGCGGACTGCGTTAGGGCAGATAGTGAATTTTTTCTATACGCTTCAGGGGGAGGCAGCAGGCGCTCAGGCCTTTTCGAATTTTGATACATTATTGGCTCCGTTCATATATTACGATAATTTAGATTACAAAGCCGTAAAGCAGGCGCTTCAGGAATTTCTCTTTAACGTGAATGTTCCTACGCGCGTAGGGTTTCAGACGCCTTTTACGAATATTACATTAGACCTGACAGTTCCTTCGTATTTTAAAGATCAGGGTGTGATAATAGGCGGTGAAGCGCAGTCCCGGACATATAAAGAGTTTGCGAAAGAAATGGATATGTTTAACAGGGCGTTTCTTGAAGTGATGTTGGCCGGTGACGCGAAAGGCCGGGTATTTACTTTTCCAATCCCTACCTACAACATATCGAAAGATTTTGATTGGGACAATCCTAACCTGTCTCTCTTGTGGGAAGTGACCGCTAAGTACGGCATACCTTATTTTGCGAACTTTGTTAACTCTGATATGAATCCCGAAGACGCCCGCAGTATGTGCTGTCGTTTGCGTATAGATAACCGTGAGTTGCGCAAGCGCGGAGGGGGATTGTTCGGTTCTTCACCGTTAACAGGTTCGATAGGTGTGGTGACAATAAATATGCCCCGCCTCGGTTATCTGTCCAAAAGCGAAGATGAATTTTTCGCCCGGCTGGATCGGCTTATGCGCATGGCGAAAGCAAGCCTAAGGATTAAAAGGAAAGTGCTGGAGCAATTGACGGCGAACGACCTTTATCCGTACGTTAAATTCTACCTTAGAAATGTCCACCAGCGTTTTGGCGAATATTGGAAAAATCATTTTTCAACAATAGGCCTTACGGGTATGAATGAGGCCTGCCTCAATTTTTTAGGTGAAGATATAGGCTCGCGCCGTGGTAAAGAGTTTGCCTTAAAAGTTATGGATTTTATGAGGGATAAACTTGTTGAATTTCAAAAAGAAACGGGGGACAATTACAATCTTGAAGCTACACCTGCCGAAGGCACGTCGTATAGGCTTGCCAAACTCGATAAAGAAAGATATCCGGGCATCATAGACGCTAATAATCTTAAAACGGATATTAAGAAAACGTCATTTTACACGAACTCAACCCAGCTTCCGGTAAACTATACAGACGATCTTTTTAAATTACTAGATCTGCAGGATGAGCTTCAGACAAAATATACCGGCGGAACAGTCCAGCATCTTTTTATCGGCGAAAGGATAAGCGATACGGATGCGCTTAAAAGCCTGATTAAGAAAATATGTACAAAATTTCATCTGCCGTATTTTTCGATTACACCGACCTTCAGCGTTTGCCCATCCTGCGGCTATATGGCCGGCGAAGTGCAGATATGCCCTACCTGCAAAAGTGTGTGCGAAGTGTATTCGAGGGTCGTGGGGTATCTACGCCCGGTAGTCCAATGGAACGACGGTAAACAGGCAGAATTCAGTATGAGGAAGACGTTGAAAATATGAAAATAGGAGGTTTGCAGAAACTTTCGCTTATAGACTATCCGGGAAAGACGTGCGCGGTGATATTCACTCAAGGATGTAATTTCCGGTGTAGTTATTGCCATAATCCAGAACTTGTCTATCCGGAACTTTTTGCCGAGCCGATTTCCTTTGAACATACGTATGAATTCCTTAAAGCGAAATCTGGGTTATTGGATGGAGTCGTTTTTTCCGGAGGAGAGCCGACTCTGCACGGAGATCTTATTGAAAGAATCAGAGATATCCGTTCTTTAGGATATGCCGTTAAACTTGATACAAATGGAAGCAACCCTGACGTTTTGTCTGAGGTATTGCCTTGTCTTGATTATGTTGCTATGGATATTAAGGCTCCTATGGGGAATAAATATACGAGTATTTGCGGTATGTCTGTCGATGATTATGATATACGTGTGAGCATGCTTTTAATAAAGGCATCAGGAATTCAGCATGAGTTCAGGACGACGTTTGACAGAAAATTATTGGAAAATACAGATATTGCAAAGATTAAGAGTTTGGCAGGCGGCTCAAAATTTAATTTGCAAGAATGTTTAAGTCTAAAAAAATATCCGGGCCATACGACCTGAAATTTTATGCCAATAGTTCCCTGTAAGTATTTCAAAAAGTCAGTTAATTCTATATTGTCTTTATTTTATTTATGCTAGACTAAATTATATCTCAAAGTTTCAGTATAAAATTTTTATGCTTGGCACTAAAAAGCCGAGCATTTTTTATTAATAAGCAAATTTAAAAAGGATGAAATGTGTCAAAAAGAAAAGTATTTTTAAGCATTACCGCATGCATACTTGTTTCGGTTTTTTCTTTTAATACCTGTTGCTATGGGTTGGCGACAGCGCCTGCTTCACAAAACTCTATTGTTAGAAGAGAAGTTCTCGCTGCTCTTGAACGAACTAATATAAGGATCGCCAAGTCGGCTGAGGAGCTGAGGCTTCTGTCGGCAAATGACGATGCAGCGGCGCTTTTGCTGTCGTCCGGTAAAAAGCTTATATCCGGTAATATTTTCGATAACGATTTAAAGCTTCTGCGGGCCATATGGCACGAAGAGATTGAAGCGATACTGCAGATCATGGCTAAAGAAGACAGAAGTAAATACCAGGGCATGAAAGAACTGGTTTTAAATTATTTCCCTCCGGTAAAAAATAATAAGCTACCCGTAGAATTATATGTAAATCATAACATTGCTCTCGCTTTCGAATGGATGTTAATGGAGTATGCCGGGATACCAATAGATAATGAAATATCTCCCGAGGAAGAAGGATTCCTTAAGGCAATAAGGCCGATAATAATGTCTAATAAGACCAGCTATTTCACATCCGAATTCTGGGATCCGGGTTTACGACGCGAGAAAATAAGAAGAGCAATCAATGACGGGATGGTGTTTTATCAGACGGCTGACAGCAGGGGTGATGAAAAACAGATAAAGCATTTTTTTACTCTCAGAGATGCTTTATTGGGCCAACTTTCGGCTGCGGCAGGGATAGCCTTTGATGCTGGTATAAATATGGATCCTGCCAAGCGCACAGATTGGATAAAAAGGGTTATAAAATGTTCTGCCTCAGTGCCTGCGGATAGTTATCTCAGGGGGCAATTTCTGTTCTATTTAGCATCAGGTATTGTAAAGCACGCCGATATTTTGCAAAACCCGGAAGAGCTGCTGCGCGAAACAATAAAAGCCGCAGGCGCTTCGACAAGTTACTACAGCAGGGATGACGTGTTATACAGAATAGCGCTATATGCATGCGAACAAAAAAGATTTGTCGAGGAAGCCCTGATGGCAGTAGGTCTGACTGGTAACGAGCATGACATATCTTTATACGAAAAGAGCAAGGTGCCGGTAAAAATTTTCATACAGCCGTATTGTTATGGTGATCTGGAAAACCGTATAAAGAAAATATTAACAGATACTTTGCATGAAGCCGATGAATCTGAATATACAGCTTATGCTGTATACGCTATAAGTTCTATTGGGTCGGTTATGGCTGAGAGAAAAGAGCTTGTAGAAGAAGCGCAGGGTGCTTTTAAACTAGCTGTCAAGAAAGCAAACTTGTCGAAGGGCTCTGAAAGAGTTATGCTGCTTGGTCATATTGCGTCTATTATGTATAGCTATGAGGAATTAAGGAGATCAGGGCGGGGGTTGTTTGATTTTGCAGTATCTGAAGCGCACAAAATTAAAGACGCGAATGAAAGAGAGGTAGGCCTCTCCTACTTAGCCTATTATATGGCTAAGCATAAAGATCTTATAGGTGAGGCCGAGTCAATAGCGGTGTCGCTTAAGAGCAAAACGTGGCATGACAGTGCGTTGGAAAAAATTATCTTAGAAATGGTTGAAAATAAGGATTTGATAGATCGGGCTATTGCGCTGGCGAATTCTATCGAGGATATTGATAGTAGGGAATCTAAATTGGCTATTATTGCATCAAGGATAGCTGAGGATGCAGAATTTATAAATAAAGCTATAGCCATAGTCAAATCGATAAACAGGGGAATTTTCAGCCGGAACGGTGCAGTAAGTAAAATTATACCGAATGCGCTACAAGATAGAAGTTCGATTTTTGAAGTAATGGAGTTGATAAAATTAATTAGAGATGATGATGCTAAGAAAGTTGAGGCGTTAAGGCATTTCGCAACTGCGGTAGCCGGGTATTCAGATTTAATAGCAGAAGAGAAGGCATTGCTCAGAGCTGCTGCAGAAATAGCTGATTCAATGAGTGATAACATCTCAAGCGCTAAAGCTATTACCTATATTGCCTCAGGCATGGCGCAACAAAAAAACCTTGAGAATGAGGCTAAGGTGTTATTTGATAAAGCATTTAGCAAGGCGCAGTTAATAGAAGGTCCGTGGTTTAAGGCTCCAGTCCTGCGTGTAATTGCTTCGGAAATGGTTAAGCATGCTTATCTCCGGGATCAGGCAGAGGCAGTGCTTATGATGGCAATAGACAGCGCCGATTCGGGCAGGGAAATAGATGGTCGTGAGGATTTGGGTGAAAATGCGGAATCGAGGAGCGTCGCTCTATATGAAATTGGTTTTAAAATGGCAGATTTTTTAAAAGATGAAGGAGCGGATCGTATACAGGGATTTTTAGAAGATGCAACCCAAGGCGCAATAAGCACAAATGGCGGGGTCCGCGCTGCGGACAAATTTAAACGAAGAATAAGAAAGAAGATGGATGAGCTGAATGGTGAGCCCGGATATCTTGCGACCGAAATAGCGGGGATTGCCTCAAAGATGGCTAAGGCAGGATTGGTTTCTGAGGCGCGTGTTGAGTTTGAGCATGCAATAGATATAGTCAGGAAGAATGCGGAAGATCTTGAGCGAAGCTATAGAAGTGAAGGTAGAAAGATAGATTGGCTGGATACGGGCGATGATGAATTCCTGGAAGAGAATAATCCATGGAGGTTGTTGAATGAAATCGCTGTAAAAATGGGAAGGTGCGAGGCTTTCAAAGAAGAAGCGATTGAGCTGGCAAGAACTATCGACGATCCTTTCCAAAGGAAAATTGCATTAAAAATGTTGGGCGAAAGAGGTCTTGTTGAAGCAGATAAGCTGGACATAGCGTATGATACGAACTTTACTACTATTCTCACAATGGATCTTGCCTATGCTCAGTTTCAGGACGACAGGGTTTACGAAATAAAATATGATAAATCAAGGCTGTCTCTTTCTCAGGTTGCAATCATTGAGGCATATGTAAAATTGCTGCAGGCTAGAACCTCGGGCCAGGACAATGTGAGGCTGAGGCCTTTTTCAAGCGAACAGGGCTCCGCGGAGTCTCTTATAGCTGTTTATTGTACCGGTAAGAATTTTAAAGGAGAAGGTCATGTTGACGTATCAATACCGGATGGCGATTTAAAAGATTACTTATTAAGAATTACAGGCATGGTGAATATCGCCGTCGCATCATCCAATATACCAGATGATTTATCAAGAGAAGATATCGATAAATACAGGCCCATACTTAGCTACATAAACAATCAGTATAAAGCAATACTGGGTGAATCTCTAGCTATCCCTGAGTCTCCTGAGGATATTTTAAAAGTTATAAGAAGGATCGTGCTAGGGTTGCCTAAATCATTGCGTTCCGATTTCAGCCATATAGAGGAATATAATAGGCTTGCCAAACAAGCCCTCGCCGCAGCATAATAGGCTATTTTTAAAAAGCCCGAATTTTCTTGATAATCCATATATTCAGACCTATAATATCTACTTATAGGAACATATAGGTTTCCAGTAGTGGCATATTAGACGGGTCCTTAGTTTCTAAAATTTGGAAGGCTTATGAGACAAGAAAAAAGAAAATTTGTTGCTAAACGTGATGCTTTTTTTAAAAAGATCAGTGATCAGGGCATTGCCCTTACTTATGACGATGTGCGGTTGACGACCGGATATTCTGCAACTTTACCGGATAGCGTTAATGTCGAATCGAAGTTCTCGAGAAATGTAGGGCTAAAGATCCCTGTCGTCAGTGCAGCCATGGATACTGTAACTGAGGCCGAAATGGCGATCGAGATCGCTAAGCTCGGCGGTATTGGGGTTATCCATAAGAACTTCAGTGCGCAGGAGCAGGCTTCCCAAGTTGCTAAAGTTAAATTTCATCTCAATGGACTGATAGAAAAGCCGATATGTTTTGATGAGAATGTTTTAATCGGCGAGATACTTGCATATAAAAAAGAACGGGATTTTACTTTTCATTCCTTCCTGATCACCGACAGCAAAAATCGTCTGGTTGGAATATTAACCAAGAACGATTTTGATTTCTGCGAAGATCACTCCCTGAGCGCAAAACAGATAATGACAAAGAAAGTTATTGCCGGTAACCCGGGTATTGGTTTGCGTGAAGCATACCGGGTCATGAAAGAAAGTAAGAAGAAAGTGCTTCCGCTGATAGATAAGGATGGGAAGATCGTCGGCTTGTATACCTTCAGCGATGTTAAACGAATTCTGTTCGGCGATTCTAAGTCTTTCAATGTTGATAAAAGCGGCCGTTTAAGGGTAGCCGCCGCTGTTGGGGTGTATGACGATGCTCTGGAGCGCGTGGAAAAACTTATCAGTGAAAAAATTGATCTGGTGGTAATTGATACTGCACACGGTGATTCCAAAGGCGTCATTGATACCCTTAAACTGCTTAAGAAACAATATGATATCGATGTCTTGGTAGGGAATATTTCTGAACCTGAATCCGCCCAGCGGCTATGCAGGGCAGGTGCCGATGGGCTGAAAGTCGGGCAGGGCCCGGGATCTATCTGCACTACCCGCGTTATCGCAGGTATTGGCAAACCGCAGGTCAGTGCGATTTATGAATGTGCTAAAGTGGCCTCGAAATTTGGCGTTCCTGTTTGCGCAGACGGGGGGCTGAAGTTTTCAGGCGATATTCCTATCGCCATTGGCGCAGGGGCGCACTCAGTAATGATGGGCAATATGCTTGCTGGTACTAAAGAAAGCCCAGGCGAATTCAGATTTCATCAGGGAGTGCAGTATAAGGTGTATCGCGGCATGGGATCATTGGGTGCTATGGAAAGCAATAAAGGTTCCCGCGAACGGTATAATCAGGGTAAAAGTGACCTGGTGCCCGAAGGCATGGAAGGTATGGTGCCATATAAAGGACCCCTTAAAGAAGTTATCTCTCAATATGTTGGCGGCTTAAGGCGCGGGATGGGCTACGTAGGCGCAAAGAATATTGAAGAATTGCGGACTATTGCGCAGTTCGTGAGGATTACGGAATCGGGCAAAGCAGAGTCGCATCCGCACGATATAATTATAACGCGAGAAGCGCCGAACTATCAGGAACGGCCATAATAAATATCTATATAAACAGGGTAATTGCTACTACTATTCATTTGTCGGATGGGTTTTAATCTGGAAAACTAAAGTATCTTTCGGTTTGACAGAAACGGAAAGAATCGCGCGAGATTTGTAGATAGTAAGATAACGGTTAGTGTTAGTTGTACGCTCTAAAGCATTTAGGATATCCGCAGTAATTCCTAACCTCGGTAAATCAAACGTAATAAGGCCTTTCTGAGTAACGTCAGTATCATTTCTTAAAGTATAGTAAAGGCTTGTGTCGGCATAGCCATAGCGTTCTAGTTTTATAGAAGGGTTTGAAATTGTGGCATACGGGATTGGCTCCCAGCCGGCCTTTGCAATATCTTTTATAATCGGAATATATTTTTTGAAAAGATTGCGGTCGCGCTCATAAAGTAGCTGGCCATTCTCATCGACACAGGACCAGTATTGAGTAGGTATAATTGTGTCTGTTGAATCGACAGCTGTTGATGCAGCGCTGGAAATGGCAGGGAAAATTCCGTAGAACATCGAAGTTTTCATATAGGATTCTATTTCTTCTGAAGGGATTATTGACGAACGCCATCTGCAAGTCAATAGCGTGGAATTAGGTTTTTGATAGCTTAGAGTCCGCCTTAAAGACAGCTTCCAGTCAGATTCAGCCTCCGGCACCTCACTTCCCAGGACGTCAAGACGATGTGCGTAAAATATATAGGCAAAAGGGGTGATGTTGCCCATCAAAAGTTTTGGCTCAGCCAAACTATGGAAATCATCAGAAACCTTTTTTATATATTCATATTGAGAGAAAATTCCCAAAATGACAGGTTTTTTATCGGAGTAATTAAAAACTAAGGGATATTCAGCGAATTCCCAATGTTCCTGCCTGCGATTTTCAAGCTGCCCCCACAGATAATCCGTGACCGAATCGAGAAAAATCCCATCCAGGTGAGGCTTCGTTTGTTCACCGCGATCGCCATTAGTTTCAAAACCGGGATTTTGTATGAGATTATCTGATGAGCCTTTTTCAATAAGGCTGACGTCATCAAACCACACTGTCCCGTTTCCGTTATATATTCTCCCATAGATAAGAACTTTAGTTGTGGAAGGATTTGTGGTGAATGTTTTGCTGCACAAAGTCCATTCCGAATTTATAGTTGCAGGATATATAATATAGTGACACTTGTTTTCTCCGTTTGCATCTAATTCAAATAAGTGTAATGCCAGAGTGTCTGGCTTTGATGAGCTTCCCTGTGTTTTTATATATCCGGAAAAAGTATATTCTTTGTCAGCCGATACATTGATATAGGCGCTTTTCCATGAACCGGATATTGCCGTTGCGCCGCTGGGTATGCCGATCTTTGCGGAATACGAACCAGAGTGCGACGCAGTATTATCCCTGGAGCATTCTTCTGAATCGAACTTCCAGTTATCTATAAAACCTCCCGCTGCATTGTCGCGATACAAGTATTCTTGCTGACTTATATCGTATCTATTTGGTCCGGGGATATGCGGACTAGGGTTTGTGGGAAAATTCTGGTAATATCCGTTCCAATAATGCCAGAAATAATCAGGTAGGGTATTTAGGTGCATATCCCCATCCGTATTGTAAGGAGCAGACTTATCAACAGCCCGTGCCACATCGCCGATAGTGATTCCAGGTATTTTTTTCCAAAAAGTTTCTTCATTCCCCATATCGTTGGTTAAATCGTCCTTTTTTGTAGCATAAGATGGCTCTTCACTTTCACCATACCATCTCCACCAGCCCCACGGTTCGTTATAAGCAAAAGAATATATGTCATGTAGGCTATTAAACTGAAGATCTGTTCCTGCCGGATCAAACGCAAATCCGAATTCTTCAACGTGCGGGATGTTAATAACTTTGTTGTCCTGAACCATCCATAAGCCTTCGTTTGTTACCCGTTTTTTGAAATAGTCGGGGTATATTTTGTAGTATTTTTTAACAGCGCCTCTAAATCCCCAGCTTGGTTCATCATTTTTGTAGATAATAAATTTAAAAGATGCGTGCCCCGCTTTTAATAGCTTAGTAGTTTGGCTAGATAAAGCAAGATCGTATTGAATAGCATAACCGGTGGAGGTGCTATAACTGGTCCTGTAAATTCTTGGCTCATCCATTGGTACGGCGATGGCAATACCCCTGTCCTCAGTGCTTATAGAAGAAAAGGGGTATATGTTTTGGGCTGCCGTCGAGCCTATTTTATGATTATATTTATAAGTATTGTTATCGTTAATATTTATAGAAGATCTTATATAATATCCCCACTTCCAGCCTTTGGCATTTATTGGCAGGGAAAATGTTAACTGTAAAGCCCTGTCGTCATTTCTTAAATTCTGGATGTCGCCGGTTATTTCTATATAATTATTGTGAGGTATATAGTTAAAAACAAAACTTAGGTCGGATTTCCAGGCTTTCTGGGTTATAGAGTTATCTTGATTTTGATATACATTGCCATAAAGAGGGGTGGAATAACTGCTGTCGTCAGACATGTCTTTAACGGAGAATATGCCTGTTAAGTCTTTTATTTTTAATGTGGGAAGGGGAGATGCGTTAAGCCTTACCTCGGAAATTTTAGAACCGTTAAAGTGAAGGGATAATCCATCGGCGGAAGATACTTCATATTCGGGGGGTTCCTCTGCAAGAAGTAGAATACCCCAGCCCTGGACAACTGATAAGAAAAGAGTTAAGATAAAAATTGCTATTATTCGCATGGATTTCACTCGCTTCTTTTATCATAGCTGTTTTTAGCAGGTTAATAGAAACTCGATAAAAGGTATAAAAAGTGAAGAAAACAATATATATAATAGCAAACTTTATCATTATCTAACATTATACCATACAATAGTTAGATTGTCAATGCCTTGAAAAAATAACCATTGTAATAGAATATATATAAGTGCAATAAAAAAAGTTGATAGTTTAAAAAAATGTGTTAAACTTATATTATATGACAAATAAAAGGAGGTCATTGGTTAGAGTCTTACTCTCTTCATAGGAGCATCTAGTTCGCAAAGGACGAAGTGCCGGTCATTTTACAACTATGATAAAGGAGGGTAATATGTTATTTAAGAATAAAGTTCTGATAATAGGATACGGATCAGTTGCGCGCTGCGTTCTACCCATTCTTCTTAAACATGTTTCAATACCTTGCAAAAATATCACAGTAATTGATTTTACGGATAAGCGAAAAGAGCTTTCATGCTGGATCAGGCGTGGCGTGAATTTTTCGCAGGCAAAGATCACCCCCATCAATATCTCCCAGATTCTCTCGGAGCATGTCTCTCCCGGCGGCATGATAATCGACTTGTCGTGGAATATAGATTGTATTGAAATACTTAACTGGTGCCATGATAATAAAGTTTTATATATCAATACATCGGTCGAGCAGTGGGATCCTTATGCAGATATTCATAGTAAAAACCCTTTTCAGAAGTCCCTTTACTACCGTCAGAAAGAGATACAGAAGATGACGTCCCGGTGGAAAAGCCCTGCCACAACGGCGGTATTGGATCATGGGGCTAATCCCGGGCTTATTTCGCATTTTACAAAGAAGGGTCTGGCTGATATAGCGCAAAAATTACTTAACGAGAATAATCTTTTACCTAAAATGAAGCGTAAGATCAGAGAATGCCTTAAAGCGAAAATATTTTCCCATTTAGCAAGAGAACTGGGCGTTAAGGTTATACATATAAGTGAGCACGATACGCAGATCACAGATAGACCCAAAAAATATAATGAGTTTGTAGGAACGTGGAGCATCGAAGGTTTGCGCGAGGAGGGGATAGCCCCTGCAGAAATGGGGTGGGGGACTCATGAAACAGAGATCCCATTGTTCTCGACATTCCCACCTTCAAATAGTAAGAGCCAGATATTTTTATCGCAGATGGGAATGAACACGTGGGTCCGGTCATGGGTTCCCAATGAAGAAATAATCGGGATGGTGATACGCCATGCGGAAGCTATAAGTATCTCCGATCATCTGACGGTCAGGGAAAAAGGGAAAGTAGTTTATTGCCCTACGGTGCATTATGCGTATATGCCCTGCAATGAAACGATAGCATCTCTTTATGAGCTTAGATGCAGGAATTATGATCTTCAGAAGAAGCTTAGGATCATGAACGACGAGATTACTGAAGGCGATGATATCCTGGGAGCCCTGATCATGGGGCATAGGTATAGCTCCTGGTGGACGGGTAGTGTGCTCAACATACATGAGTCGCGCAAACTTGTCCCGCATCAGAATGCGACGACTATACAGGTAGCTATAGGTGCGGTATCGGCAATCGTATGGATGCTGGAAAACCCGCAAAAAGGGGTATGTATGCCGGACGATCTTCCGTATGAATATATCCTGGACATAGCGAAACCATATCTGGGGCAGCTCGTATCAGTGCCGTCGGACTGGACGCCGCTTAAAAATTATCAGATATTTTTTAAGGAGAATCCTAATCTGTGCCTTGATAAGAAGAACGTCTGGTCATTTAATAATTTCTTGTTCTGTGATTAGTGAAGAGCTCTTGCAAAATTAAAAAATGAATGATATAGTTGTGATATGAATATAAATTCATATACTGAAAAAAATTCAGACGGAGGAGCTATATGGTTATGATGGATAGGAAGGAAAGGGATAAACAGTTGCGCAAGGCAGATATTCTGAGAGCGGCCGAGAACGTATTTGCATCCAAAGGGTATCACGAAGCTACAATACAGGATATTGCCAAACAAGCCCAGTATGGCACCGGCACAGTTTATCTTTATTTTAAAGATAAGAATGCTCTTTATTTTTCCCTTCTCGAAGAAAAAATTCAAAGTCTTATAAATAACGCAAAAGAGAAGACGGAGCAGGCAAAGGATGCTAAAAAGAAGCTTGAGATCTTTATCCGGGAAAGCCTGGTTTTCTTTGAGCAGAATCAGAGTTTCTTCCGTATATATATGCTGGAAAAAAATAGCATTCAGCTAATAGTCAGTAAAAAAGTTACAGAATCCTTCAGTGTGCTAGAACATGCCACGGAATATGTTGAAAAGCTTATCAAGCATGCGCAGGAGGAGAACGTTATTAAGAAAAATTACAGCCCTTCAGAATTGGCCGACATACTGGCTTCTATCATGGGCTCTATGATCTTAAACTGGACGAAATCGGATCTGAGAAAAGTAGGCAGCCTGAAAGATAAGACCGGTTTTATTTTTGATATGTTTTTGAATGGCGCAGGGAAGTAGAGCCTTAAAACTATCATTTACCTCGCGTTATAATCCCGCAAAAATAAAGTCAAAATAATATTGACAACACTCTAAGTGAATGGTATGATTTATTTATGAATTACAATTCAAATAATGATTAAAAATTCAAACAAATTGCGGTAAAGGAGCAGGGCTATGTCGTTTTGGAAAAAAGTGTTATTAAATTTTATTGTTTTTGTAGTTAGCTTTCCGCTATGTGTTTATGGCGCGGAGGCTGCCGCCAGTGTTGGAGAAAAGGGTGGAAGGCTGCTTACCATACCGGAGGGAATCTCAATTGTGCTTAAAGACAGCCGTCTGATAAAGATAGAGACATTCGGCAAGGATATGTCATTCGATGACACTCTTATCGCACTGTCTCCTCTATTGCCGCATCTGAGCGCTAATATAGGTAAGACATATCAGCGATACACTCCTACGATGATGTTCGGCAGTATGGCTGTACCTATGGGCGACCAGAATCCGGTATCGGGCGGTATCGATATCTATCAGACCCTTTTTGATTTTGGCAGGAGTATTTCAAATTATAAAGCATCTACTGAAATGCTCAATGCCCGCAAAGCGAGCGTAGAAAGTGTAAAGCGGACGGTAACTCTGGAATTCGTGGTTTCTTATTTTGACCTATTAGAGACAGAGAAGATGATAGATGTCGCAAAGAAAGAAGTGGACAGTCTTACCTCTTATCTTAATGATATGCAGCATCTCTATGAGCAGGGCGTTATAGTAGAGAACGATCTTTTGCCGGCAAAAGTAAAGCTTGCAGATGCCAGACAGAAACTTATAGCTTCAGGCAACAGGAGGGAAATAGTTGCGGCCGGAATAAATACTATGCTTACCATGCCGCTTACGGAGGACGTAACTACCAGGGATGTTAACACGCAGATGCCGGCGCTGCCTGAGCTGACTGATGCCTGGAGCTCTGCTGAGGCTAAAAGGCCGGAGATATTATTTTTTAATAAGCAGATAAAATCTTCCGCTTTAAGGGAACAGGCCAGAACAGTCCAGAATCTTCCGACGGTTTTTGTCGACGGAGGATATGCGTATACACAGAATCAATACATGGTTCATGAGGACAATGCGTATGTTAAGTTTGGCGCGAAGATGGATCTGTATGACGGCGGCGCGACTGGTGCAGAGATTATGAAAGAGCGCTCTCTGAATAAGCAGCTTCAGGAGCAGAGAAATAAAATAGTAGAAGATATCCGCTACGAAGTTAAGCGCAGTTTCTTAGGGCTGAAAGATGCTATTGAAAAATTGGAGGTAGCGAAGGGTGCTCTCCGGCAGGCTGAGGAGAATCTGCGGTTTTATCGTGTTAAATATAATAACGGTGTTGCTACCTCAACAGATGTTCTTGAAGCCATTAACCTTCAGACAAAAGCCGAGACCAATTATTATAGCGCGGAGTATGAGCTAAAACGTTGTTATGCGAAGCTTGTGTATTCAATGGGGGACGATTTAGTGTCAATTTACAATGAAACGGAGAAATAATCATGGCACATAAAAAAAATAAGAAAATGGTCGGGGTCGCTGCCGTTACAACATTGATCTGCGGTATATTTTTAGCACGTTACATGATCAGCAATTTTGGATGCGTTAGCACGGATGACGCTTATGTTGAGGGCAGGATACATGCCATAGCTTCAAAGATACCCGGGACCGTTAAGCTTGTTAACGTTACGGACAATCAAATTGTTAAAGAGGGCGATGTTCTTATCGAGATTGATCCGGTTGATTACGAGCTGAAAGCCGCAGAAGCTAAAGCCGGTTTGGAAATAAGAAAGGCGGCGCTTGAACAGGCGGGACGCGATAAAGACCGTGCGGAAGTTCTTTATAACGAAAAAGTGTTTCCAAAAGAACGTTATGAGAACGCACTCACTGCATTTAATCTGGCAAAGGCCCAGACCGATACTGCCGAGGCACAGTTTAATATTGCCCAAAAAAATCTGGAGTATACGAAGATATATGCTCCCTCAGACGGGCACATAACCAAGAAATCGGTTGAGACAGGCAACCAGATACAGCCGACACAGGCTCTTATGGCTGTTGTTCCGAATGATATGTGGGTAGTGGCTAATTTTAAAGAGACGGAATTGGCCGATATGCGTCCCGGGCAGATTGTGGAAATCAAGATAGATAGTTATCCGGGAAAAATATTTGAGGGTCACGTGGATAGCGTCCAGCGTGGAACCGGAGCTAAGTTCAGCATGTTTCCTCCCGAGAACGCTTCGGGCAATTTTGTGAAAGTCGTCCAGCGCATACCTGTTAAGATCATGTTTGATAAAGGCCAGGATGAAAAATATCCGCTGAGCATAGGGATGTCTGCCGTTCCAAAAGTTAAGGTGCGTTAATGCAAAAAGAAGCAGTTGCCGGCAGTGTTGAAACTCACTGGCGTCCTTCGCATAATCCGTGGTTAATTTGCGCTGCGGTTATGCTGGCGACTACCATAGAAGTTTTGGATACCACTATTACAAACGTTGCCATGCCTAATATCGCGGGGAACCTGGCGGTAACTACTCATGAAGCGACCTGGGTATTAACAAGCTACCTTGTCGCGAACGCGATAATTTTACCTGCCGCAGCATGGTTTAGCGGATTTTTCGGGAGAAAACGTTTTCTTATCAGCTGTATTGTTTTATTTACCATCGCATCTTTGCTGTGCGGCTTTGCAAACAGTCTTGGCTTTTTGCTTTTGGCCAGAGTATTTCAGGGGTTGGGCGGCGGAGCGCTGATGCCTATATCGCAGGCGATACTTTTCGAAAGTTTTCCTAAAGAAAAACACGGTGTCGCGATGGCAGTTTTTGCGGTAGGTGTTATTGTAGCTCCTATATTGGGCCCTATCATAGGAGGATGGCTTACTGATAATTATTCCTGGCGATGGGTATTTTTTATTAATCTACCTATAGGGATAATAGCTGTCCTGATGGCAAAGGCATTTATAGAGGATCCGCCATATATTAAGAAAGAAAAGTCCATGATCGATTACATCGGATTTGGGCTTATGGCAGTAGGCTTGGGCTCGCTGCAGATCGTGTTGGATAAAGGGCAGGAAGTGGATTGGTTTCAATCTGCCTGGCTTTGCAAGATGGCCATTCTTACCTGCATTTCTCTTATAGCGTTTATTTTTTGGGAATTGCGGGTAAAGCATCCCGTGGTTAACCTCCGTATATTAAAAGATAGAAATTTTTGTGCTGGATTGATAGCGGCAATGCTTATAGGTGCGTCTATGTATGGCATTATGACTTTGATGCCGTTATTTTATCAGACACTTCTTGGCTATTCCGCTTACTTGAGCGGGATAGCATCCGCTTCTCTTGGAATAGGAGCGTTCGCTTCAGCTATAGCTGTTGGTATACTAACCAAGCGTATTGATAGCCGGATTTTCTTTGTTCTGGGGTTATTAATATTAGGTGCGGCATGTTTCTATATGGCCGGTATTAATTTGCAGATCGCAATTTTTAGCATGTTAATACCTCTTATTGCCATAGGGTTTGGAATAAGTACGGCTTTCGTTCCGTTGTCGTTGCTCGCCGTCGGGCACCTTGCAAATAAAGATATGGGTAATGGTTCGGGACTTTTTAATCTCATGAGAAATATAGGAGGAAGTATAGGCATCGCTATGACGACGACGATGCTTTCGCGTATGTCGCAGGTGCATCAGACATTTCTGGTCGGGCATCTTACGCCATACGATCAGGTATATAGGCAGACATCCCAGTCTATGGGCAAAGGAATAGGGGACGGTTTAGTATATAGGGGGTTATTGCAGCAGTCTGCCTTGCTCGCATATGTAGATAGTTTCTATCTATTCAGTATTATGGCCATTTTATGCATACTTACAGTATTTCTTTTCCGAAAAGTAAAAGTCGATGGAGCGATCGCGGTTCATTAATACAAGAAAGTATTTCGCGGTGGCAGTAAAAAATAGATGAATATGCCGAAAAAAATATTTTGTCTGATAGTTTTTATGCTCCTTATTTCCGGATGCGCGATCGCGCGCCATGCAGTTCCGCCTGATTTATTAAACAATACCTGTGTTTTAGGCATGCGGGATATCCGGGCATTTGGAGGCGTTCCGAGCGATTCTTTTAAGAGTGATGTTCTGAGTTTGCTGGAGTATGAAAAGAAGGAGGGGCTTTCGTTTTTTGATACCGGCCTCAGGCGCGTCTATCCTGTGCTCGCTATCTCCGGCGGATCGGCCAATGGAGCATATGGTGCCGGCTTGCTTAGCGGATGGTCAAAAGAAGGCTCCCGGCCTGAATTTAAAATTGTTACCGGTATAAGTACCGGAGCTATAATAGCGCCATATGCTTTCTTGGGAAGTAATTATGATGACAAATTAAAAGAGTTTTATTCGAAGTATTCAACAAAAGATCTTGTGGAGTTAAGTCTATCTAATAATTCACTTGGAAGCGTTAAGCCGCTAAAACGGTTGATAGAGAAATATGCCGACAAACAGTTGCTAGTAAAAATAGCCGCAGAATATAAAAAGGGGCGCAGGCTTTATGTAGGCACTACCAACTTGGATGCCCAGAGGCTGGTGATATGGGACATGGGCAAGATCGCTTCCATAGGAGATGATAAAGCGCTGGATCTATTCCGAAAGATAATACTTGCGTCTGCGTCTATTCCCGTAGCTTTTCCTCCTGTTTATTTTAATGTGGAAGTTGACGGCAAGGTTTATGACGAAATGCATGTTGATGGAGGAACGACAAAACAGGTATTTTTTATTTACGATGTTCTTCAGGGAGTTGATAATGCTTTTAAGGGAAACGGCATTGATGTTTCAAAAATAAAATATAGTATTTATATTATCAGGAACGGTTATGTAGACCCGATATGGAAAGAAGTGCCGGATAGTTTATCAGCGATTGCCGAACGCAGTATCGATACAATGACAAATGCCCAAGGGGCCGGAGATCTGTATCAATTGTATGTATTCGCCAAGGCTAGTAAAGGTGATTTTAATTTGGCAAGTATTCCGACCGCTAATGTTTATAGTTCCAAAGAAATATTTGATGCTTCCATGATGTGCAAGCTTTTTGATCTTGGTTTTGAACAGGCTAGTCGCGGCTACCCATGGAAAAAAATACCACCCGGAATGGGGAAAGATTTGATTAATAATAAATGATTCATTAGTTCCAGTGAAGTTCGATATGGAGGGATGATTATGGCGAGTAAGAAAACATGGACAATCTGGATATCGATAATTTTATTTTATGTAATATCTGTCGTTATAGCGTTTTTCAGCCATAAAAAATAGAGGGCAACTTATGAATATAAGAGAACTGGCAAGGTTAGTAGGCGGGGCTATAGAAGGTGATAGCGATATTGACATAATAGGGGTAAGCGGCATAGAAACCGCTAAGTCGGGCGATATGGCGTTCGCGCTTAGCGAAGAAAGGCTGGCAGGCGCCGAGAAAAGCAAGGCCTCCTGTATATTGACAGATAAAACCATAAGAAAATCTACAAAAACTCTTATACGGGTAAAAAACCCTAAACTATCTTTTCTTATTAGCAGCAATATATTAAATGTCCCACAGGTCCGGGAATCATTTGTGCACTCGGCAGCTACGGTATCTGATAAAGCATGTCTCGGGGAAAACGTCTGGATCGACTCTGGCGTTAGAATAGAAGAGGGCGTGGTGATCGGAGATCATGTGATCGTAGAGTCTAACTCCGTGATAAAGAAAAATTGTGAGCTGGGTTCGTATTGTCATATCTATCCAAACGTTACATTATACGAAAATACAAAGCTACAAAAAAATGTGATCTTACATAGCGGCGTTGTGATCGGCTCAGACGGATTTGGTTATGTAAAAGATAATGGTAAGATATATAAATTTCCACAGCTTGGCAAAGTTATAATAGAAGACGACGTTGAGATCGGAGCTAATACAACCATAGATAGGGGATCCTTGAGCGATACTGTGATCGGCTCAGGCACGAAGATTGACAACTTATGCCAAATCGCCCATAATGTAAAAATAGGGAATAATATGCTGATGGCTGCGCAATGCGGTATTTCCGGCAGCACAACTATAGGAAGCGATGTGACGATGGGCGGGCAGGCAGGTGTAGTCGATAATGTTACGATAGGCGACAATGTAATTATAGGTGCTAAAAGCGCGGTTATAGGCAATGTAAAAAGTGATTCAGTCCTCTGGGGCATCCCAGCCAGACCGATCGCTCAAACGAAAAGGCAGATGGCTGTTTTGTCATGGTTAGCTAAAAATTTTAAAAAAATTAAAACGCATTAAGAAAGAAGGGTATATGAAAAACGCAATATTACTTATATTATTGTTTGTAATCTGTGCAGCGTTTGCCGGCTGCGGAGAAACAGTCTCCGGCGTCGGAAAAGACGTTAACAGAATGGGTAAAGGTGTAAATACATTTTTCTTCCGCGAATAGTAATTACCGCTAATGGTTAGAATTTGTTTGTTTACTCAGGTTATTTCGCTATAATAGAAGCATGTGTAAATAGAGAATCTCTCTTTATGCGGCATGAGAGATATTTTAACCATAATAAATCTAAAACAGAAGAGAATCGTATGAACATGAAAAACTTTTTACGGCAGTTTGTGCCGTTGGTTACTCTGGCGTTATTCTTATCGACTTCTTCACTCGCAATAGCCAGCGAAGAAAGTAAGCAAAAGCAGAGAGAGGAATTACAGAAGAGTTTTGAATGGTGGCCTACCGATGCTCAGCCTGCTCCGGTGAAAGACGAGAAGCGCGGAGGGTACTGGTGGTGGCCTACAACGCCCGGCAAGATTAAGCCCTGGGGAAACCGGGGATATGTCTATGTGTACAAGATTATTTATGACTATAAAGCAGAAGAACTTCCTCCGCCAAAACCGCAGGAGTTAAGGCAGTCTTTGCTTATCAGGAAAATAATTAAAAATGTTAAGATCTATTTCGATTACAATAAATCCGATCTGCGTGATGACGCTGCCAGTATTTTAGAGAACGCGGTAAGCATGCTGAACAAAAATCCGGAAACATCTATTTTAATAACCGGCAATTGTGATATCCGCGGTTCTGAGACATATAACGATAAGCTCGGTAAGCAGCGCGCCGCATCTGTGAAAAATTTCATGTCCAATAATGGTATACCCGAAGAGAGGATCAAGATCATAAGCCGCGGCAAGCTGGACGCAGTGGCTCCGGTTGCCGATCTCGTAGGTATGCAGAAAGACAGAAATGCCCAGTTTGTTATAGCCGTGGTAGAAGAGGCAATGCTTCCTGCTCCTGAGGCAGAGAAAATAGAACAGGCGAAGCCGATAGAGGAAGGTAAATACCTGGTCGAAGAGCAGCAGCAGGTTGTCTCCGAGGTAAAGGTATCTCAGAAAGAATATATTATCCAGAAAGACGACTCACTCTGGAAGATAGCTAAAAAAGAGATGGGCAGCGGAAATCGCTGGAAATATCTGTATGAATTAAATAAAGACAGGATCAAGGATCCTAATAAACTAAAAGCAGGCCAGAAGATCATTATACCTGTTGAATAGTGCGGCTGATCTAATAAAAAAACGAAGCGCCAAATAATGGCGCTTCGTTTTTTTATTTCCGTTATATTTTAACGGCCGCTATCTTTGCGCTTAGAGAAACAATCCTTACAATATACCGGACGATCTTCTCTGGGCTTGAAAGGGACTTCGCATTCTTTCTTACATTCTGCGCAAGTCGCTTTGTGCATTTCCCGCGGGCCACTGCTGAATCCGCCTTGATAACCCATGCTACTCCTCCTTTGTTGCTTCTACGACCGGCGAAACTGCCGTATCGTTATTCACCGCTTGAACAGGGACCTCCCCTGCAAGCGCGTTCTTCTTATCTAATTTACGCTGCATCTTTTCTTCTTTTTTCTTTTTCTTTGCCTGTTCTCTTTTGAATTTTTGATATGAATAATTATCTCTGGCCATTAGAGCCTCCTTTTTTGGACTTCTTGGCAAGCCTTGACAGGACGGCCATCTGCCTTTTGGCGTGAGCTATAGGCCTTGCAGGAATACCCCAGATTACTGATCCGCTTTTTACATTGCCTATAACCGCGCTTTTAGCACCTATGGTTACATTGTCACCGATCGTTACGTTGTCGACTATGCCCGCTTGCCCTCCCATTGTGACATTATTGCCTACAGTAGTGCTGCCTGATATGCCGCACTGCGCCGCCATCAGGAAATTTTTTCCTATCTTGACGTTGTGGGCGATCTGGCATAAGTTGTCGATCTTCGTGCCCGAGCCGATGATGGTATCTCCTAAAGACCCCCTGTCTATGGTGGTGTTTGATCCGATTTCTACATCATCTTCGACAATAACTCTGCCAAGCTGTGGGAATTTATATATCTTACCATTGTCTTTTACATAACCAAATCCGTCTGAGCCGATCACAACGCCGCTATGTAAGATCACATTTTTTTGTAGTTTTGTATTTTCATAAAGCGTTACATTGGGGTAGATATGGCAGAAGGAGCCTATGGAGCAGTTCTTCTTTACCACGGAATTGGATTCTATTATCACATGGTCTCCCAGCTCTGCGCCTTCCTCTATAGTGACATTTGGCCCTATCCATACGTTTTTTCCTATATTAGCAGAATCTGAAACCGTAGCCATGGGGTGTATGAACGATTCCCTGTCTTTCGGTGCATTAAACGTGTTGTATATAATAAGGAAGGAGAGTTTCGGGTTGGTTACTCTTATGAGAGTTTTGGATGATTTCCTTATGGTTTTATTCGTCAATACGCATGAAGCGCTGCTTCTTTCGGCTCCTGCAAGCTTGTCTTCATCCATCGCAAATGTGAGATCGCCTGATTTAGCTTTTTCTATGCCGCTTAATCCGATGATGTCGATATTATCGTTGCCTTCTACAAAACCTTCTATAAGCTGTGCCAGTTCTCGTATTTTCATAATCTCCACAACACCTTTCTTGCGCTGATAGATTATCTATGGAGAATTTGCCGGATCCTTCACAGGGGGTTTCGGAATTATTTTACGCAGGTGACGCAGCAGTGGCCGGCTTGTTTAAGGCGAGGTGCCGGTGAACGTTACAGTATGTCGAGAAATTATATATACTGAGTTGACGTTTACAGCTGGTGAGCCTGCAGAATCTGCGTTTTTTGTTGGATTTAACCACTTTTGCCATATATCAGTATATCACGTATGGGCGTATTAAGATACATATTTAAAATCTTATTTTTTTCTTGATTTTTTGCAGGTAAGTGGTATAATAACATCTCAACAATGTTATACTGGTGCCGAGTTTGAAGGTGGGTCTGGAATTAAAGAAAAGAGAAACCTTTATTGGACTGATAATGTCAGCCAAGAAAGGTTTTTTTATTTTTTTATAGGAGCTCTTAGATCTAAATGCTGAACTTTTTACCGAAACAACTTTTCATGATCGATCCGCTTGCGATATTTTTTCTTATCGTTATAGGCCTCGTGTGCATTCCATCGGCAATATTTTCGATAGGGTATATGCAGGGCGAGAGTGCTAAGAAAAAAGTGATCGGATGGTCACTTCTCGTGATATTTACCATGTCCATGTGTATGGTAGTGACTTCAGGCAATCTTCTCTCGTTCCTTATATTCTGGGAAATTATGTCCCTAGCCTCTTATTTCCTGGTAGTTTTCGATTTTAAGCATGAAAAAGCTGTGCGCGCCGGCACCATCTACCTTATCATGACGCATATAGGAACGGCCTGCATCATGGCCGCGTTCTTTATGCTGTATAATTGCGCGGGCTCATTCGATTTTAATGTATTAAAACAGGCCGTTACTTCATTGCCTCCCCAGGTTGCAAATATAGTATTTTTACTGTTGTTCGTAGGCTTTGCCACAAAGGCCGGCGTAGTTCCTATGCATGTCTGGCTTCCTTACGCTCATCCGGAAGCCCCCAGTCATATTTCAAGTATAATGTCGGGTGTTATGATAAAGATCGCGATATACGGTATGATACGATTTTTTATAACGCTATTGGGTCCCGGCCCGGCATGGTGGGGTGTCCTTATTATGGGATTCGGGATGATCTCCTGCCTAGTCGGCGTGATATATGCCCTCATGGATCAGAAGCTTAAAAAATTGCTCGCTTATTCGAGCGTCGAGAATATAGGTATAATACTTCTCGGTGTGGGGGCTGCGATGTTCTTCGGATCTATCGGCATAGCTGCCGTTGCCGTGCTAAGTCTATGTGCCGGACTTTACCACATCGTAAATCATGCGCTCTTCAAAGGGCTGCTATTCCTTTGCGCGGGAAGCGTGCTTAAAACGACCCTTTTGCATGACATGGAGAAGATGGGCGGGCTCATTAAAGCCATGCCCGCAACCGGATTGCTATTTTTAGTCGGCGCTATGGGTATTTCTGCGCTGCCTCCATTTAATGGCTTTGTCAGTGAATGGCTTACGTTCCAAGCTTTCTTTTCCGGCGTATTGCAGTCTCAGGGTGGTGTGAAATTTTTCATGGTCCTGTCCGCAGCTGTGCTCGCATTGACGAGCGGGCTTGCGGCTGCATGTTTTGTCAAAGCGTTCGGCATTGCTTTTCTCGCCATGCCGCGAAGTGCACGCGCTAAGGAAGCTAAGGAAGCCAGCCTGTCTATGAGGGCGGGTATGGCTATACTGGCAGCGGGGGTTGTTTTATTCGGCATAGGTGCAGGTTTTATAGCGCCGCTTATATTCAATGTCGCGCGCGGTGTATTCAGCGCAGAAAGCATACAGGGATCTTTCTATTTTGTGTCAATCCTGCCTCCGGCCATCGCGATATTAATGCTTGCGATGGGAGGCTTGATTTTTCTGTGGTTCAAATTCGGCCTGCGCACAAAACAGACTAGCTATAATACATGGGATTGTGGATATTACAACCTCAACAGCCGCAATGAATATACCGGCACTGCTTTTTCAAAACCTTTCAGGATAGCCTTCAGCTTTTTTCTTCTGCCTTACCGTAAAAGTGAAAAGATAAGGGACTCATTTTATCATGTGCGCAAATTTACTTATGAGACGCATACCACAATGGTGTTTAAGAACTATTTTTATCAGCCGTTGACACGCTTTGTTTACTCGACGGCATCAAAGATGAAAAAACTGCAGCCAGGAAGTATTCACCTGTATATTTTTTACATTTTTATTACCCTGGCAATTTTACTGGCAGTCACGGCGGCATTTTAAATTATGATAAAATTAAACGATATGATAATGGTAGTGGTGGAAGGGCTGCTGCTTATACTCATAGCCCCTCTTATAAGCGGGGTCATAAGGAAAATAAAGAATGTATTTCGTATGCGTAAAGGGCAGAGCGTGCTGCAGCCTTACTATAATATCCGGAAGCTTTTTTTAAAGGATGAGGTTATCTCAAAGAATGTTTCATGGATATTTTACGCAGCGCCAGTTATAGTTTTTGCCGGAAGCGTAACAGCTCTTCTCATGGTCGTCGCGATAAATCCGAGGGCCATCACAGAAAATACAGCAGCTTTATTCATAGCCGTATTTTTCGTTCTGGGGATCGGCCGTTTCTTTTTAGCGCTTGCCGGGCTCGACGCCGGCTCTTCGTTTGGAGGCATGGGCTCGTCGCGGGAAATGTTCATCTCAAGTTTTGTCGAACCTGCTATTTTTATAACGGTATTTGTTTTGTGTATGGGCGGGGGAGGGGTTTACAGGGTCTCTGCGCTTCTGGCGGGAGCCGCTCTTTTTATGGCAGTGATCGCTGAGACTTCACGTGTCCCGGTGGACAACCAGGAGACGCATCTCGAATTGACCATGATACACGAAGCAATGGTCCTTGAATATTCCGGGAGATCTCTGGCGCTCATAGAATTGGCTTCTCATATAAAGCAGATAGCGCTTTTTACAGTACTTTCATGGTACCTCTTTCCATATACGATAATGGGAATGAGTGGATATCTGTCGTTCCCTGTAAAGATAGCAGCTATTTGTCTGGCGGTCGCAGTGGTCGAGATATCGGTAGCCAAAATGAGGTTATTCAGGGCGGTAGATTTTTTAAGCTTTTCTTTTTTCATAGCGATTGTTGCTTCGATCGCAGCTATATTGGGGTTATAAATTATGATACTCAGTTTCTTATTAAGCGGTTTTCTTATCGTAACATTTCTTCTGGTGGTAGCCAAAAGAATTACCGCGCTTGTCCGCGCCTTCAGGATGCAGTCGGTATTCCTTTTTCTGTATACGCTTTATATGGCGCTCAATCAGCGTCATTTTGAGTTATTTATTGTATGCGGACTGGTCTTTGTTCTTAAAGCTGTGATCATACCATTTGTCCTTCTGCGTATTACGCGCCGGATAAACGTGGAAGAAGATCTGGGGCTTCTGATAAATCCGCAGGTATCGCTCGTTATAGCGCTTGCCTTCGTATATCTTTCATATCTATTTGCGCATAATGCCATGGGGCTTAAAAATCTAGCGGAATCCGCGGCCTTCATAGCCTCGATCACTACCGTGTGCATAGGTTTCTTCATTATGGCCAGCCGGATGAAAGCGCTCAGCCAGATAGTGGGGCTTCTAGTTATGGAAAACGGTATATTTCTTGCAGCTGCATCGATAGCGGGAGGGATGCCGTTTTTCGTAGAAATAGCGTTATTCTTCGACGTCTTTGTATTTGTTATCATTGTCGAGGTTTTTGTGTATAAGGTAAACAGGCTTTTTACGCATATCGATACATCTAAGATGCAGTCACTTAAAGGATAATAATGTTAATAGCGCTGATAATTTTAATACCGGTTTTTTTGACGATAGCTTCACTATTCATCAGGAAGGTGAAGCCGGCCGGGATGGTCAACGTATTCGGTTACGCGGCGGTTCTGGCAGTATCTGTTCTGCTATTAAGGGATTTCGTCGCCAAAGGAAATGCGCCCATAAATTTGTGGGGATGGTTTTATGTTGATGCGCTCAGCGTATTTTTCCTGCTGACCACCGCTGTGGTTAGTTTTGCGGCGAGCGTGTATTCGATAGGGTATATAAACTTCGAGGTAGAAGAGGGGAAAATATCTGTCCGCAAAGCATGCGCTTATTTCCAATTATTTAATTTATTTTCTCTCGCAATGGTTATGGTGCCCCTTCTTAGCAACCTGCCGCTGGTCTGGATAGCTATCGAAATGACGACGCTCATCTCAGCTTTCCTTGTGGGATTCCACAATGTAAAGGAATCGATCGAGGCGGCCTGGAAATATATAATTATTTGTTCAGTTGGCATAACCTTTGCGCTTTTAGGAATAATATTTTTCTATTACACTTCATCGAAAGATGCGGGCGTGAGCAGCATGGAATGGCTTAGTATGTTCTCCGGCTCCGGCGCGTTTAATCCAAAAGTTGTGAGGCTTGCTCTTGTCTTCATATTTGTAGGATACGGAACAAAAGCAGGGCTTGCGCCGATGCATAACTGGCTTCCCGATGCGCACAGCCAGGCACTTTCTCCTATAAGCGGACTCTTATCCGGCGTGCTTATAAAAATATCTTTGTATGCCATATTACGTTTTGTGATGCTGGCAAATCTCTCAGTCGGTTACGCATACAGCGCGAAACTTTTTATACTTTTTGGTTTGGTCTCGATCGCTATCGCCGGAGCCTTTATACTTGTCCAGAAGGACCTTAAAAGATTATTTGCTTATTCAAGCGTTGAGAACATAGGGCTTATATCTTTAGGTTTTGGGTTCGGGCCTTTCGGTGGTATAGTCGCCGGACTTCTTCAGGCGTTTAACCACGCTGTAACCAAGGCGCTTATGTTCTTCTGCGCCGGAGAAGCTGTGAGAGTTTATAAAACCAACAATATGAACCAGATGCAGGGCATGATAAAGGTGATGCCGTTTACAGGTACGGCGATGTTTCTCGGGCTCTTTGCGCTCGTCGGGATGCCGCCTTTCTCTATATTTATAAGTAAGGTGGCGATATTCATAGCCGCATTCCAGGGAAAACACTATTTTGCCGCTTCGGTCATGTTCATCTTTATAGCGCTTGCTTTTGCGGGGCTGCTCTATCATATAAGCAGAATAATTTTAAGGAATAAGCCTCAGGCTATGCCCGTCCAGAAAGAACCTTTAAGTGCAAAAATAGCTTTTATATTTTTAGGAGTTTTCATATTAGGATTCGGGTTAGCGATACCTCGGGTGTTTTTTGAATTGCTTTTAAATTGTCAGCAGCTTATTTTGGGTAAATAGATGAATAATTCTGAGTATATAAAAAACATTTTAAATTCTGAAAATATCGAAGCGCTTAATTTGTCCATGGCGTATGAGGATGAGTTATATATAAAAGCATCCGGAGCGGATTTTGGCAGAATATGTAAGGCGCTGCACAAACGCCTTGATTCTCCGGTAATGACATTTTTCGCTGAGGATATGCGCCTGACATCAGGCGTATTCGTATTGACATGTGTTTTTCTAAGCATTCAGAGCCGTTCCTGGATATTTATCCAGCAGGATATTCCGCAGGACGATCCTAAATTTACTTCGCTCGCAAAAGATATTTATTCCGCCAGTCTTTTCGAGCGGGAGATGCGGGAAATGTTCGGCATAAAGCCCGAAGGCAATCCTGATGCCAGAAGCCTCAGACTTCATGATGAGGTATGGCCGAAAGGATACTATCCGCTGCGTAAAGATTTTGTTCCCCCGAAGGAGAAACCTGACGGGAGCGCGCAATATCAGTTTAAACGCGTAGACGGCGAAGGGATATTTGAAGTTCCGGTCGGGCCAGTCCACGCGGGCATTATCGGCCCTGGCCATTTCAGGTTCAGTGTGGCAGGTGAGCCCATTGTAAATTTAGAGACACGTCTTGGCTGGACACACAGAGGTGTGGAGAAAATTCTCGAAGGCAAAGGGCTTGATGAAGCCGTAAATATAGCAGAATGCATAAGCGGTGATACCGCGTTTGGCTACAGCCTTGCCTTTTGCAAAAGTGCGGAAAAGATACTCAGTATAGAAGTCCCCGTCAGGGCACAGCTCCTACGCGTCATGTTTTTAGAAATGGAACGGCTATATAATCATGCAAATGACATGGGCGGTATCGCCCTGGATGTCGGTTTCAGCTTTCCGGCGCAGTTTGCGAGCCTGATCAAGGAAGCTATCCTGCGGCTTAATGAGGATCTGACCGCCTCGCGATATCTTAAAGGTGTAAATGCAGTCGGCGGGGTGAAGAAAAATATAAGCAGGGAGAAACTTAAAATCGTTCCCGAGCTTCTTGAAAAAATAGAAAAAGATCTTCTCGCTATGGAGGATATGCTATTTTCGAGCATATCTTTTATGGACCGTTCTGATGCCACGGGAATTTTACGGACAAAGACGGCGCGCGACCTTGGCATAACCGGAGTTGCGGCACGCGCGAGCGGCATAGGGCTGGACGTGAGAAAAGTTTTTGCGGATATTTATAATAAATTTTCTTTTACGATGCCGAAAGAACATGCAGGCGATGTAACCGCCCGCCTTAAGATCCGGTGTTCTGAAGTTAAGGAATCGATATCGATAATAAAACAATGTCTGGGCAGGTTAGATAACTGTGATTCACGAATCAGGGATATAGTTCCGGAAAGAGAAGGCGCGGCGCTGGGCTGTGTTGAAGCATGGCGTGGAGCGGTGCTTGTCTGGACCAGGCTGGATGTCAAAGGAAAGATCGTCAGATGTAAAATAACGGATCCTTCTTTCCATAACTGGGATGGGCTTTCTTTTGCGGTGCTGGGAAATATTATTCCAGATTTTCCGTTATGCAATAAAAGTTTCGACTTGTCATATTCGGGTAACGACCTATGAGCTTTAATATAATTAAAAACGGTATTAAAAAAGGCAGAGTTACTATAAAACTTGATCCGGCAGACGTTTTAGTGCCGCCGGAGATAGAAAAAATAGGGCATCAGCTCAGGAAAGCGGTCCATGCGAAGTTCGGCAGATCGTTCCATATCCGCGAAGTGGATACAGGCTCCTGCGGTGCCTGTGAGTCTGAAATAATTGCGTGTTCAAATCCATTGTATGATATCCAGCGTTTCGGAATAGATTTCGTCGCTTCGCCGCGCCACGCGGACGCTCTTCTGGTTACGGGACCTGTTTCCAAAAATATGGAACTCGCGCTTAAAAAAACTTACGAAGCTATGCCCGAGCCTAAGCTTGTAATTACCCTCGGAGATTGCGCCAAAGGCGGCGGTTTATTCAAAAACTCTTATTATGCATGCTCCGGCGTGGAAAATGTCCTGCCTGTTATTCTGCACATCCCCGGTTGCCCTCCAAGCCCGCTGGCTATTATGAAAGCACTGCTGGCATTTCTGAAATCAGCATAATCTGACAAAAATAGTTTGTTTCTGCATGCAATTCCTATATAATGAATGACAAATGCCTATTTCACATGCGTTAATATTAGGAATTATTCAGGGGCTGACCGAAGTTTTCCCTATATCGAGCTCAGCACACCTTACTCTTATTCCATGGTTTTTGAAATGGAATTATCAGGGGTTGTCTTTTGATGTGGCGCTTCATGTGGGAACGGCGCTGGCATTAGTCGTGTATTTTTTTAAGGACTGGATAAAAATAATCTCATCCGCTTTTACAAAAGACAAAACCAAAAAAAATAACATACTCTGGTATATGGTCCTGGCGACAATACCCGGCGCATTGATCGGTCTGATCTTTGAGGATGCGGCGGAAACCTATTTTCGCGCCCCTCTCTTAATGGCAGCTACTTTGATCGTCTTTGCGATAATCCTCTGGCTTGCCGATCATTTAGGCAGAAAAGATAAAGAGATGGATGCGATGGATCTTAAGACGGCGGTTATCATAGGTTTTGCGCAGGCTCTGGCGATAATTCCGGGGGTGTCGCGTTCGGGTATAACAATTACAGCAGGGCTGGCCAAGGGATTTTCCCGCCGTTCCGCTGCCAGATTTTCGTTTTTACTGGCGACACCGATCATTGTTGCGGCCGGTGTATTAAAGCTTCCCAAACTTCATGCTTCAGATCTGACCGCAGCATTCTGGATAGGTGTGTTAGCGTCGGCAGTAAGCGGATATCTGGGAGTAAAGTTTTTGCTTAATTTTGTAAGAAAATCCAGCCTCAATATATTTGTATGGTATCGCATAGCGGTGGCATTTATTATTATAGCTGTGTTTTTTAAATAAATTAAAGGAGTTCTGCGCGTGGAATTTATTAAAAGTTTACTCGATCTCGCAATCCATTTTGATAAGCACCTGAATGCGATGATCCAGAGCTTCGGGGGCTGGTCCTATCTGGTGCTTTTCGTGATCATTTTCGCAGAAACGGGCCTGGTCGTTACGCCGTTCCTCCCGGGAGATTCGATGATATTTGCCGTAGGGACATTCGCCGCAATGGGATCGCTGGACGTAGCGTGGCTTTTTGCAGTGCTTGTGAGCGCCGCGATCATCGGAGACAGCGTAAATTATGCGATCGGAAAATTTATCGGCGAAAAGGCTTTTCACATGAAGAATTCCAAAATATTTAAAAAAGAATACCTCGACAAGACCCATAAATTTTATGAAAAATACGGCGGCAAAACTATAATACTGGCGAGATTCGTCCCGATAGTGCGGACGTTTGCGCCGTTCGTCGCCGGCGTAGGCATTATGAGTTATAGAAAATTCTTTGCCTATAATATTATCGGCGGTATTTTGTGGGTAGCAGTATTCCTCTACGGCGGATATTTTTTCGGTAACATGCCAGTCATAAAAAATAATTTTTCGATAGCGATATTCGCGGTAATAATACTCTCTATATTACCCATAGGGGTCGAATATTGGAAACACAAAAGAACGAAAAAATAGTTTTTCCGGAAGATCTTAAAGAGCAATTTAAAGATCTTGTGAATTCGCGCTGCGGATTATATTTTAAAGACTACGACCTGAAAGACCTCGAGTTCGCCCTGACAAACCGCATAAAAGAACTCGGCCTTGATTCAGCGCATGCTTATTACAACATACTGACATTATCCGAAAAGAAAGAGGATGAATTCAGGGAACTTCTCAATCTTCTCACCGTAAAGCATACCTACTTTTTCAGGAATGAGCCGCAGTTCAAAGTCCTGAAAGAAAAAATACTCCCTGATCTGATGTCTCGCAAGAAGACTATTCGTATATGGAGCGCTGGCTGCGCTACCGGCGAAGAGCCGTATTCCATTGCCATGATAATAAAAGATATGTTATCCGCCTATGAAGGATGCAGCGTCGAGATAGTTGCTACCGATGTGTCTACGAAAGCCATTGAGAATGCGCAGCGCGGTATTTATGGTGCAAATTCTATGAGGCTCGTTGATGATGAGCATAGAAAAAAGTATTTTACCGAAGAACACAATCCGTCGCTTGGCCTAAGATATGCGATAAAAGACGCGATAAAAAATATGGTAAATTTCGCATATTTCAATCTGATGGAAAATACGTATCCCGGAGATTTCGATATAATCTTCTGCCGTAACGTCGTTATATATTTCGAACTTAGCACTACCATTTCCGTAATGAATAAATTTGCTGATAGTCTTAAGGAGGATGGGTATCTGTTTATAGGTTATTCAGAGAGCCTTCAGTTCATATCCGACAAATTTAAGATGGAAAGCCGGGAGGATGCTATTTTTTATACGAAGGCCGGGGATGTCAGGATCTCGTCGTGTGTCGCAGGCTACAAAGGGCCGAAGCCGCGGAAAATGGAAAGCATTATCGAGGAAATCTCCGAAGCTGAGGTTGAGGCCGGTTCGCAGGAAAAATGGGCTAAAGTAATAACATCGGCTAAGCTTAAAGATATCCTTGTGCAGGCGATCGAAGCTATGTTTTTAAAGAAATATCAGGAAGTGCTGAGCCTCGCAGAAGCCGGCCGCCTTATTGATGGGGATGCCGTAGAGTTTTATTATCTGGCCGCCGAGGTCAATTTAAATCAGGGTCATTTCGCCGATGCTAAAAAGAATCTCGATATAATCCTGGAAAAGAATGCTCTCTTCGCTCCCGCTTACTATCTTTTCGGGTCGCTATTCATAGAAGAGGGCAGGGCTGAGGATGCGGAAAAGAGTTTCAGGAAGGCTTTATACCTTGATGGCAAGTTCTTGCTGGCACATTTTGGGATAGCCAATATTTACAGGGATTTAGGCAGGATACACGATGCTATACGCGCATACAGAAATACCCTTAATATTTTGTCAAAATGTAAATCATATGATATAATTGCATACAGTGGCGGTTTTAACGCAACGACTCTTGCAAGTGTCTGTAGGAATAACTTGGAGCGTTTAAAAACGGCGTAGCATCCTTAAATCAAGGAGCCTAGTGCACTTACTGACATTCCTTTTGGCGGAGAAGGAATACGCTGTTGACGTTGACAGCGTCCGCGAAGTAAGGCGTATAAAAACTATCATACCCATACCGAAGACTTTAGACTTCGTTGAAGGTGTCGTAAGTCTTCGCGGCAATGTCATTCCCATAATAAATTTACGCAAAAAGCTCGGCCTTCCCGGCCTGCAAAAATCAAATCTCAACAGAGTCCTGATGGTGGAATTGAATGACCATATTATCGGCATTGCTGTCGATAATGTTATTGGGGTTGTGTCTGTTGATGGATTAAATATCGAATCTCCCGACGAACTTCTTAAAGATGCCGCATATCTTAAAGGTGTTGCTAAATCCGGTCACCGTCTTATCCTGATAATAGATATTATGAGCTTATTGTCGGGCGAAGAGACTCTGGGGATTTCTGATATACACAAAAAGGTTGAGATCCGAAAGAAGGCCTGAAATTTATGGATGAGCAGGATAAAGTAATAATAGAGGTCAGCGAAGAAGAATTTGAGGCCATGAGAGAGGTGAAGAAGACCGTCAGAGTGCTTTCTTTCTCTCTGGGCAGTGAGCATTATTGTATTGATATAACTGATGCCAAGGAGGTTTTCCGGCCTTCCGCCATTACCAAGGTGCCGAATGCCCCGGCTTTCATTTTCGGGATCACCAATATTCACGGTGAAATAATACCTTTGATAGATATACGGTATTTTCTGGGCTTAGCCTCAAAGGAAGGGCTTGGCTCAACAAAGGTTATAGTTACTGATGTTATGGCAAGCCATGTAGGTGTTGTTGTCGATGAAGTTAATGAGGCCATTGACATCGAGGAGGATTCGATACAGCCGCCGCTTGCTACTATCAAAGGCTCGCTTGCTGTTTTTACAAAAGGCCAGGTCCAGATCGGGAACGATATAATAGTTTTGTTGGATCTGAAAAAAATACTGAATTGCAAAGAAATGGAGAACTTAAAAAAAGGAGTATGAGATGGAGACCGCAGGACAAGTCAGGATTAGCATAAAGACTAAGTTGATTGTTATCTTTTTAGCCATAGCGCTTATACCGCTTGCGATTACAGGCTACATAGGGTATTCATCGGCTAAGGCGGCCCTGGAGAAAAGTTCCTTTGAAAGCCTGAAAGCTATATCGGCCGCTAAGGAAGAATCTCTTATAAGATATATCAGGACTAAAGTAAAGGTCACAAAAGGTTTTGCGAGTGATATTTATATACGCGAAACGCTTGAAAAGATAGAGCAAGGTGGTCCAGACGCTTTAAGACTTGCGGGTGAACTCACAAAATATCTTGCCGAAGAAAAAGAACCTGTTGATGGCGATATAGACGTAACGCATGTAATCAATACGGATGGCAAAATAATAGCGTCCACAATAGCTGCGCGCATAGGCGAAGATGCTTCCCAGACAGATTATTTTACTGAAGGTAAAAAGGGGCTGTATATCAAAGATGCGTATCTTTCTACCGATAACGGTAAAGAGTCTTTCTCTGTTGCCATTCCCCTGAAAAAGAGAGATGGTGGCCAGATTGTGGGCGTGCTGGTCAACCGTTATCAAACAACGGAACTTAACAAAATACTTTCCGACAGGGAGGGTATGGGCGAGACGGGAGAGACTTATATAGTTAATAAAGATAGTTATATGATCACCGCTTCAAAATTTATAAAAGATGCATTTCTTAAACAGAAGGTTGACACCGATCCTGTCAAATTATACCAATCCGACAAACAGACTATGTCGGGTGTTTATAAAGATTATCGTGGCCATGTAACCTTAGGTGCTTCACATGGAGCTATTTTTGACAAAGAGTTTGGTCTTGGATGGGTGGTCTTGGCAGAGATAGATGTAAATGAGGCGTTTGGCCCGGTAGCGAAGCTGCGAAGCATGATACTTTTAATGATACTGCTTGTTGCAATCACTATTACTTTTGTGGCTATCGTTATATCAGAGACTATGGTCAGACCAATAATTACATTGACTCAAGCAGCTAATAAAGCGGCTGGAGGCGATCTTACGGTAGCTATGTCGATAAAAAGTAATGATGAGATAGGGGTGCTGGCGAATAGCTTCAACATGATGGTCAGGAATTTAAGCGAAATATTATCAAAAGCTAAAGAAGCTGTCGGCCAGGTGACTTCCGGTTCAACCGAGATACTGTCTGCGAGCCAACAGCAGGCTTCCAGCGCACGCGAACAGTCGTCGGCTATAAATGAAACCACTTCTGCGGCTGCAGAGTTGTCAAAATCAGCTGAGCAGATAGGTGATAGTATAAAACAGGTTTCTCAGTCCGCTATTCATGCTTTGGCGGGCATGAGCAAGATTAAAGATGCTATAGGCAAGACGAGCGACAAGATAACCTCCTTGAGTGAAAAATCTCAGCAGATAGGCAAGATCACGGAGCTTATAAATGATGTTGCCGATCAGACAAATCTTCTTGCCGTTAACGCTGCTATAGAAGCGGCAAGGGCAGGTGAACACGGGCGGGGATTTACAGTGGTTGCGGATGAGATACGCAAACTCGCCGACTCGACTTCTAAATCGACCAAAGACATTACTGCTCTGATCGAGATCATCCAGCACGAGATGTCAAATGCGATAATGGCAATGGAGCAAAGCATAATAAGTGTGAATGAGGAAGTTGCGTTATCCCAGGAATCGGCGGATAGCGCTAAAGAGATAGCGATGGGGGCCGCGCAGCAGGTGGCTGGTTCAAGACAGATCGCAGAGGCCATGACGAGCATAAACGAGGCTATGAAACAGATCTCTGAGGGTGCCAGCCAGGCTCAGGCAGCCGCCAAGCAGCTGAATCTTTTAGCCAGCGAGGTCAGAGCGATCACCATTAAATTTAAGGTATAAAACTTAGATGGTATTTGATAGGTCAAAATTTATCGGGCAATTTAAAGCGGAAACGCATGAGCATCTCCAGAACCTGACGAACGGACTTCTGAAGCTTGAAAAAATCCCTTCTGATCAGAAGCTGCTGGAAGCCATGATGCGCGAAGCTCATACCATTAAAGGTTCGGCGACTATGATGGGGTATAACCGCATTGCTGACATAGCGCATGGCATGGAAGACGGCCTGGAGAAAGCGCTTAAAGGAAAGGCTGCGTTAAAGAAGAAGCATTTTGATATTCTGCTTAAATGCGTGGACGCGATAGCGCCTCTTCTTGAGGATAAGATAACCTGGGAAGATAAGGGTGTGGCTAAACCGTATCCTGATAGTCTTTGTGAGGACATGGCGGCCGCGTTTTCTGAAAAAGACGACGCTGCTGAAAAAGCCGTAGACAAGCAAAAGACCGAGCAGGCAACGCCTCCAATATTTAAGCTTAGCGAAGAAAGCATGCGGGTAGACATAAATAAGCTCGACAACCTTATGAACCTTGCCGGTGAGCTGACTGTCTCGAAGGTTCGGCTCAATGAACTTATCAGGAACCTTACAAATAAAGTTGAATCCTGCGTTTCGGATGCAGGCGTGAATACCCTTATTAAGGAATTAAATAAGGCAGATGATAATATATCGCTGGTAGCATCCAATATCCAGGACGAGGTAATGAAGGTCAGGATGGTGCCGGTCTCTTATCTGTTTAATCTTTTTCCACGCGCTATGAGGGAGTTGTCCAATGAGTCGGGTAAGGATGTTGATATAAGTATAGAGGGTGAAGATACGCATATAGATAAAGCGATCATAGATGAGATGAAAGATCCTATTATGCATATACTGAGAAACTCCATCGACCATGGGATAGAATCCTCGGATGAGCGGGTGAATAAAAATAAACCGCGCGAAGGTAAGATAGGGCTTAAAGCTTATCAGGTGGGTGGCCAGGTAGTGATTGAAGTGTCGGATGACGGTAGGGGTATTGATCCTGCTAAGGTGAAAGAAATAATCGCAGCAAATAAACTTATCGATAAAGATAAACTGGACAATATGACAGATGATCAAATATGCCAGCTTATATTTTTACCCGGTTTTACAACTAAGGGTTATGCGACCGAAATATCCGGACGGGGGGTCGGACTAGATGTTGTCCGTGATAGGGTGATAAAACTTAAGGGGTCTGTAGAGGTAGCATCATGCCGCGATATCGGAACTAAAGTCATGATGAAGCTGCCGCTTACGCTCGCTATCACTGAATGTCTTCTTGTCGGCTCCGGAAGCGATAGATTTGCCATGCCTATAGATTCTGTCGTCGAGACGATACGTATTGAGCTTGGACAGATAAAAAGCGTAGAGACTCGGGAAGCTATTACGGTCAGGGGCCAGATAATGCCCCTTGTAAGGCTGTCCGATATATTTAATCTTCCTGCAAAAGGTATTGTGGAGCGTAAATATTCCTCTGTTGTGGTAGTGCAGGTCCTGGAAAAGAGAGCAGCTCTTATGGTGGATGCCCTGTTAGGGCGTCTTGATATAGTACGTAAGGCCTTAGGCGACCCTCTTAAAAATATAAAATATATCTCAGGCGCAACTGTTCTTGGAGATGGTAAAGTCGTCCTCATACTTGATATTCCATCGATCATCGATTCGTTCGAGTCGGGTGCTGCTGTAAAGCGGCCTTTCGCGCCTCAAAAGAAATCCGAACAGTCTGAAAAGAAGAGACGGAAGACGATACTTCTGGCGGAGGATGCTATGACTACAGCGATGCTTGAGAAGAGTATTCTGGAATCATCAGGATTTTCTGTGGTTATAGCAAAGGATGGACAGGAGGCTATAGAAAAAGCCATGCAGGAAAAATTTGACCTTATAATTACCGACGTGTTAATGCCGCGAATGGACGGGTTTGAGCTAACAGCCGCGCTTCGAAAGGAGAAAGTTTATAAAGATGCGCCTATTATAATAGTAACTACGCGGGAGAGCGATGCGGATAAGAGGCGCGGACTTGAAGCTGGGGCCGATGCTTATATATTAAAGAGCGAATTTACTTCAGAAGGTTTGCTGGATACTATCGAAAGACTGATAGGCTGAAAACTTACGAGAGGGGTAGTCTATGGCAAAAAAAGTGCTTTTAGTAGAGGATAGTCCGTTAGACGCGGCCATGATAAAAGATATGATGTCAGAAGACGGGTTTGAGATGTATGTAGCTAACACAGTAAAAGAAGGATACGAAAAGGCTGTTCAGGTAAAGCCCGATCTGATATTGTTGGACCTGCTTTTGCCCGATGGTAATGGATTTGACCTGTGCGCGCGCATAAGAAAAGAAAGCGGTCTTGGCAATAATGTCCTGATAGTTATTGTAAGTATAAAAAGCGACAGGCAGGATATTGAAAAGGCATTTGAGTCTGGTGCTGACGATTATGTAATAAAGCCGCCCGCGCCCGAATTCCTTCTAAAAAAAATAAGACTATACATGCATCCGTAACGGAGAGAAATGGGATCAGAAAAGATACGTGTTTTGATAGTTGATGATTCAGCTCTTATGAGGGAGGCCCTTCGTGTCATACTTGAAGAAGATCCTTCTGTAGAAGTTATAGGCATAGCAAAAGATGGGCGGGAAGGCGTAGAGAAAGCACTCGCCCTAAAACCAAACGTTATTACCATGGATCTTAAAATGCCGGTAATGACGGGTCTTGAGGCTATTGAGAAGATAATGGAAGAGATGCCTATTCCTATTGTAGTAGTGAGCAGCATGGATACGAGCGTTGTTGTGAAAGCACTTTCTATAGGTGCGATGGATTTTGTAGCTGTAAGCAATGATATAGATACTATTGCTAAAGAGCTTATAGATAAAGTAAAAATAGCGTCGAGAGTTAAGGCTATCAGGCGTTTTAAAGTTAAGCCGTATCGCGCAACATCAGAGCGTATTACGCGGGGTAAAGTGTCGAAGATAATAGTTGTGGGAGTGTCGACAGGCGGTCCGCAGGCGCTTCAGGAGATGCTTTCTAAGATTCCGGAAGATTTCTGTGCCGGGATCCTGATAGTCCAGCATATGTCCAAAGGGTTCATAGAGGGTCTTGCCGAATGGCTCAACGCATCTTCCTCTCTGGATGTGAGAGTAGCGAAAGCAGGTGACGAACTGAAACAGGGTTTAGCGCTCCTGGCTCCGGATGATTATAATATGTGCATAGGCAGAGATGGCGTAATAGTATTGAAAGAAAATATGCTGAAAACGGCGACGCATATTCCTTCAATAGATGCTACCATGAAGTCTGCGGCAGAAAGTTATAGAGAAAATGCTGTCGGTGTTATCATGACGGGCATGGGCCGTGATGGAGTAGATGGGATCAGGGCCATTAAAGGAGCTGGAGGCACGACTATAGCGCAGGATCAAAATTCATCAGTGATATTCGGCATGAATAAAATGGCTATAGAAACAGGATGTGTGGACCGCATTGTCTCTATTTCCGAGATGGCAAAGGTGATAGCGGGGGTTGTGTGAAAGGCCGCAAAAATAAAGGTATAATATGATAGCTGTTTATTTCGCTTATGGTTTAGCTTTTATATTGATGGGCATAATAATAGCGTTTATGCCGAAGCGAAGCGATTTCCTCGATCTCGGTGATCATCTTTGGCTCGTCGCAGCCTTTGGTTTTATCCATGGCACGAACGAATGGATAGAGATGTTCATTTTAATGGGCATGCCTTTTGATATAAACACCCTTAAGCTTTTAAATAATGTTTCCCTGCCGATATCGTATCTCTTCTTAGTATTGTTTGGAAGCATAATCCTATGCCGTGAAAAATCCAAATTTTGTATCTTGCGGTATGCCTGGGCCGTTTCTATCTTATGCTGGTCTCTAACCTATGTTTTCAGCAAGGATTTTCTGATAGCAGGAATAGCCGCGCGATATTTTATATGCGTTCCAGGCACCTTAATGAGTGCGATAGCTATATTTGTGTGTGCCAGAAGAATCGAAAAAGATAACGATGCTCCCAATACAGTATTCTATGGCGCTGTTTTAGCTGTCATGGGTTTCGTTTTGTACGGTATCTTGAGCGGTATGGTTGTTCCGGACGCGAAGTTTTTACCCGCCTGCTATATTAATTACTCAAATTTTTTACGTGTTTTCGGGCTTCCGGTTCAGGTTCTCAGGATGTTTGTAGCCATGATAATATCTATCGGCGTTTTCGGGATGGCGGGCCTGTTTTCCAGAAGCGGCAAAATCATTAAATTCAGGGGAGGTATAAGGCGGAAGATATCTCTGATGGTTTCCGGCACAGCCTTGTTTTTAATGACAATAGGTATTGCGGTCGGGTATTCAGGCAGTATCGGGCTATTTCGTGAAACGGTAGTACGGACGCAGGGGGATATAGCTGGCCTTGCGGCTATTGCGACATCTGAACTTCTAAATAAGGAAATAAAACAGGTAGAAGGGGCCAATACCCGGCCATTATGGATACGCGCCATCGCTAAAGAAAATGAAAAATATTCCGGTATTAAGAGTGAAGCGATTGAAAGCTACATGATGGACATGGACAAAAAATGGATTCCGGCGGCGAAAGACGATTCCCTGATAACGAAATATACGGATAATGAAGTTGGAAATGCTATGAAGTCCGTTGTATCTGAAAGTACTAATACAAAAGAGGTTTTTATTACAGATATGTTCGGAGGTCTTGTTGCCGCCTCTGATAAAACCTCTGATTTTTATCAGGCAGATGAGACCTGGTGGCAAAAAACATTTAATAATGGTATCGGGCAGTTCTATATAAGTAGTCCAGAACTTGACGAATCCACCGGTAGTTTGTCTGTAAGTTTTAATACGCCAATGAGGAATGCTTCCGGAGAGGTGATAGGTGTATGTAAATTTGTAGAGGACTTAAGCGCGTTCTTTTCCCCTATAGGTAGTTTTAAAATAGGGCGTACCGGCCAGATTGCGCTGGTCGATGATAAAGGCAGGATAATTTTTTATGCTGATGCAAAACCGCTCAGCTTAATGATATGTTCTGAGGCTGATGTGAAGAAATTATTTTTGGCCGGGAAGCGCCACATTGTCTCGAGCACAACGCCGTTTGTTAAAGGCAGCGCATTCCTTGTCTACGCCAATGTTACACATCCCCTTCTTTCAAAGATAGGGATCGACTGGAAGCTGGTAGTCGTGCAGGATGCTGAAGAGGTCTTTGCGCCTGTCTTTGTCCTTGTTTTTCAAGCCATCGTGGTATTACTGGTTTTGTTGTGTTTGATATTTCCATTGGGCTATATTCTGGGTAAAAGGTTTGTCCGTCCAATAGCAGAGCTTCGTAAGGGGACAGAGATTATAGCTAAAGGTAACCTTGACTATCGGGCAGATGTAAAGAGTAGTGATGAGATAGGTGAACTTGCTGACTCATTTAATTTCATGGCGGCAAATCTTAAAAAGATCACAGCTTCGCGCGATGAGCTTAACAGGGAAATTGCTGAGAGGCAGAGGGTTGAAGAAGAAGTAGAAAAACTGGCTATGATAGTAAAGACTGCCGAGGATGCTATATATAGCACAGTTGACGGAATAGTGGTTGCGTGGAACCGCGGAGCTGAAAAAATATATGGTTATTCAGAATCCGAGATCAAGGGTAAGCACGTTTCTATACTTGCCCCCGCCGGTAGAAAATATGAGGTTTCTGACGCTCTAGAAAGGATTAAAAGGGGAGAGCGAGTTGAGCGTTTCGAGACGATTCGTATAAGAAAAGACGGACGTCCTATATATGTATCTCTCAGCGTTTCTCCATTTTATGATAAAAATGGTAAGGTAGTAGGCGCTTCATCTATCGCAAGCGATATTACCCGCCAGAAAAAGATCGAAGAAGCGCTGAAGGCGAGCGAGGTAAAATATAAAGTTATCTATGATTCATCCGCCGATGCTATTATGACGCTTACTAAAAATGGACGGTTTTTTTCTGCAAATCCTTCCGCGGTTAAGATGTTCGGATGCAGGGATGAAGCAGAGCTGGTTAATAATGACGTCTCCGGGTTTTCGCCGGAATACCAACCTGACGGCACAAGGTCGGATCAAAAGTCCGAGGAGATGGTAAGGGCTGCTATTGACAAAGGGTCTAATTCTTTTGAGTGGACGCACCGACGTATGGACGGGACTATTTTTTACGCCACGGTGCTATTGACCAAGATGGAATTGCAGGGCGCTGAAATGCTGCAGGCCACCGTCAGGGATATTACGGAAAAGAAAAAGATAGAAGAGGCTTTGCGGACAAGCGAGGAAAATTACCGTACTCTTGTGGAAAATGTCAATCTCGGAGTTTTCAGGGCCACCGGTGGTGCCCATGGACGTTTTATCAGAGCAAATTTTGCCGTGGCCAAATTGCTTGGTTATGATTCACTGGAGGAGCTTTCTACAATACCGGTATCTTCCCATTATGCCAATCCGGTGGAAAGGGCGCTTTTTGTAAAAGACCTGTCTGTAGAAAAATCTATAAAGGGCCGGGAAATTGTTCTTAAACGAAAAGATGGGTCAACTTTCTGGGTGTCTGTGAATGCCGTTGCTCATTTTGACGCAAATGGCAATATTGAATGGATAGACACTATCGTCGAAGACATTACTGAGCGCAAACATGCTCAGGAGCAGCTTAAGGATGCAGCTGAAGAATGGCAGAGAACGTTTGACTCTATGTCGGATGTTATTTTTATCATGGATACGAATTCTACGATAATAAAGGTGAATAAGACCTTCACTGAGAAGTTTGGTGAAAAGCTCGGCAATGTTATCGGTAAGAAATGTTATGAAGTTATGCATAAGGGATCTGCTCATTGGCCTTCATGTCCTTTGGCGGCGACGCAAAGTACCGGAAAATCGAAAACAGAAGAGGTTGATGATCCGAATATCGGCATACCTCTTTTAGTTACAACATCACCTCTTCTTGACGCAAAAGGTAAGATGACAGGAGTCGTGCATGTGGCCAAGGACATAACAGAACTCAAGAAGGCCGAAAAAGAAATAGCTGCGGCGATGGACATGAAAGAGCAGTTTATCTCAATAGCTTCTCACGAATTACGCGCACCGATGGCTATTATAAAAGAGAGTGTAGAGATTATAAATGATGAGTTGGCGGGTAAAGTCGCCGCACCCATAAGGAAGATAATCGATGTTGCGAAGCGGAATGTTGAAAGGCTGGTGCGACTTAGCAATGATATACTTGATCTTCAGAAATTAGAAGCAGGCAAAGTTGACTTCGATATGCAGGTGCAGGATATCAACGAAGTTATAAAGGAAGTCGCGGCAGGCGTGTCAGTATTGATCAAAGATAAAGGGCTGGAATTTTCCTTATCTCTTTCTGATGATATCCCGGCTATCAAATTTGACAAAGATAAGATCGTGCAGGTGCTTACGAATCTTATTAACAATGCATTGAAATTTACTGATAGAGGCGGGATTAAAATTACCAGTGCCAGAGAAGCAGGCGGTGTCGTAGTAAGTATAATTGATACAGGTCCCGGTATAAAAAAAGAGGACATGGCTAAGCTTTTCCAGAAATTTCAGCAGGTGGGCTCAGCAAGCGAGAGGAAGGGTGGAACGGGCTTGGGGCTCGCTATCTGTAAAGAAATAATTGAGCGTCATAATGGAAGGATTTGGACCGAATCTGAGCTAGGGGCATGGACAAAGTTCAGCTTTTTCCTACCATCCTAATATACATATATATATTATATGTAATATTTTGACTAACTATATGTTATAGGGTATACTTAACACTAATGGTCTTATTAAAAAAACTTTTTATGAGCCTATGGGCAAAAGGAAACACTAAAAGCTGTAAGCCTGAAGAAGTCGACAGGCTTAAGAAGGAATTTTTGTCTTTGGCCTCTCACGAGCTTAGGACCCCCCTGGCGACTATAAAGAACGCTGTATCGCTCATCTCCGACGAGTCCAGCGGTCCTCTGAATGAAACTCAGCGTAAATTCCTGACTATAACCAACCGCAATGTTGATAAGTTAGCTATTATTATAAATGATTTCTTTCTATTGTCAGACCTTGAATCCGGCTGTGTGGAATTATTGAGATCCGAAATAGACCTTAACGAAACGATAGAAAATGCTATTGATGTATTCTCAGATCTGGCAAAGTCTAACGATGTAGCTATATATTTTGAACCTGACAGGACTATCAAACGTCTCATTGCGGATCGCCAGAAGATAATGCATGTCCTTACAAATCTCATTTCTAACGCTATAAAGTTCAGCCGTAATGGCGGAACGGTTACGATTACCATTTCATGGCATAATACAGATAAAAATTTCATTGAGGTAAAGATAAAAGATACAGGTATAGGTATAGATAGAAAAGACTTTGATAAGCTTTTCCATAGCTTCCAACAGATCGACAGCACTCTGACTAGAAGATTTACAGGCAGCGGGCTGGGCCTGGCGATATGTAAGCGCATAATAGAGCTGCACAGAGGCAAGATATGGGTTGAATCTGAGTCGGGCAAAGGGAGTGTGTTTAATTTTATTCTGCCTATAAAATAATGAAAGGTTTTATGGAAACTATCACTATTCTGCTTGTGGATGATGAACCGGATTTTCTCGAGATCATGAGCGCTGTTATAAGAGGATGGAGTTATAATGTTATTACAGCTTCGGGAGGGGCGGAAGCTATCGGAATAATGAAGGTTAAAAAGCCTGATATAGTTATACTCGATTATATAATGCCTGATATGGATGGTATAGCGGTGCTTAAAGAGATGCGTAAGACGGATAAGAATACGCCCGTTATAATGTTCACTGCGCACCCTAATATGAAGGTAATAAAAGGAACGGAAAAATTGAGCATAAGCGCTTTCATACCTAAGCTGAGCACTTATTCTGATGTTTCATCGTCGCTGAGATCTACGATAGAAATGATCATTAAAAGCTTGCATAAGAAGGAGTAATTCTTAATGGAAAAGAAGAAAATACTTTTAGTTGATGACGAGCGGGATCTTGTTGAGACGATGATCTATCAGCTGGAAGCATTCGGATATCAGGTTATCACGGCTTATGATGGGGCTGAGGGTCTGGAGAAGGCTAAGACGGAAAAGCCGGATCTTATCATTCTCGACCTTATGCTTCCTAAAATGGATGGATATAAAGTCTGCGGCCTTTTAAAAAAAGACACCAGGTATTCAAGGATCCCGGTGATACTTTTCACTGCCAGGGCTCAGGAATCGGACATGAAATTGGGCGAAGAGGTTGGTGCTGATGCATATATAGTTAAGCCTTTTGAATCTAAAATGCTGCTTAGTAAGATCGAAAGCCTTTTGAAATCAGGGAGTTAAATAGCGATGGTAAAGGTAAGGAAATCGCTGGGCGAGAGCCTTGTGGAAGAAGGGGTTATAACGGCTGAACAGCTTAAGCAGGCGCAGGCCGAAGAGAAAAGTACAGGCCAGCGTCTTCGGAAAGCTTTGGTTAAGTTGGGGTTCATTGCCGAAGATGACCTCGTATCATTTTTAAGCGATAAACTTAATGTGCCGCGCATAGAGCTTAATAATTATCTGATAGATCAAAAGGTAATAGAGCTTGTTCCCGAAGAGCTTGCGCGAAAGTATGAGCTGATACCTGTGCTCAAGATCGGCAATAGACTTACCTGCGCAATGGTTGATCCATGGAATGTGTTTGCCTTAGACGAGATACGCTCCAAGACGGGGCTTATTATAGAGCCTTCAGTAGCTACTGAAGCAGAAATAAAAAAAGCTATTAACGAAATTTATGGTGCAAAGCAGGGAACGATAGAAGAGCTGATAAAGTCGATAGATGAAGAAAAAATCACAGAAGCTACCGGCGGTAAAGAGCTGAATGTTAAGAAATTGCAGGGCATAGTAGAAGAGCCAACCGTTATAAAGCTGGTCAATCTTCTGATCATGCAGGCGGTAAAAGAGGGTGCGAGCGATATTCATATCGAGCCCGAAGAAAACACTCTCAGGATCAGGTTCAGGGTAGATGGTATTTTGCATGAAATAAGCGCTCCGCCCAAGCACCTCCAGTCCGCTATAATATCGAGGATCAAGATAATGGCGTCTCTCGACATCTCTGAGCGCCGCATTCCGCAGGATGGCAGATTCACGATAAATACAGGAGGCAAACAGATAGATGCGCGTGTGTCGTGTGTCCCGACCATCTATGGTGAAAATGTGGTGCTTCGTCTGCTGAATACAGCCAGCGCTTTATTAACTCTTGAGGAGCTGGGCTTCTCCACGAATATACTTGAAAAATATAACCACCTTATCTATAAGCCGCACGGGATCATACTTGTCACAGGGCCTACCGGCAGTGGAAAGACGACGACGCTTTACGCTTCTTTGGATAAGATAAACAGTCCGGAAAAAAATATCATAACGATAGAGGATCCCGTAGAATATAAGCTCCCCGGGGTGCGCCAGATACAGGTGGATACTAAGGTGAACCTTACATTTGCCAACGGGCTGCGGTCTATTCTTCGCCAGGATCCGGATATTGTAATGGTGGGAGAAATACGTGATATTGAGACCGCTGAAATAGCTATCCAGGCCGCGCTTACCGGGCACCTTGTTTTTTCGACGCTTCATACAAATGATGCGCCGGGAGCTATCACTCGTCTCATAGATATGGGCATGGAGCCGTTTCTTGTTTCCTCTTCGGTTATTGCCGTAATAGCCCAAAGACTGGTGCGTAAAATATGTCCCAGATGCAAAGAGCAGTATACGCCTACAAAAACAGAGCTTAAGGATATAGGATTGGAAAGCTCGGGTAAGGTGAGTTTCTATAAAGGAAAAGGCTGCCCTGATTGTATGAATACCGGATATAAAGGAAGGATAAGTATATACGAAATGATGCTTCCGGACGATAAGATCCGCGATGCTATTATATCTAAGACTGCGACAAGCGAAATAAAGAAGCGGGCGATAGAGGGTGGGATGATCACGCTTATGCAGGATGGTATAGAAAAAGTCGAAGCGGGAATTACCACGATAGAAGAAGTGTTAAGGGTGACTCAGGAGGATTAATGGCGTTATACATGTACAGGGCTCGAGATGGTGCCGGCAAGATAGTCAAGGGCACAATGGATGCCGCTACAAAGACTGAGCTTATTGATAAGCTTCAGAAGATGGGCTATATGGCGACCAATGTTAAAGAGACCTCTAGCGCTGAAATGACGTCAATATTTGATAGATTTCAAAGGATACGATCAGACGATATGCTTATGTTCTATATCCAGTTGTCAAATATGATAACTGCAGGCATAACCATATTGATGAGCTTGTCTACGCTTGGGAAGCAGGCTGAGAACAAGGCCCTGAAACAGGCCATAGGCAGTGTTTCAAGGCAAGTTGAGTCAGGTTCGAGCCTTTCGCAGGCATTTGCTACACAGCCGCGCATCTTCAGCAAATTATTTGTAAATATGATAAAGGCAGGTGAGGCCAGCGGCAATCTAGACGCCGTTCTCATGAGATATGCTACATTCTTCGAGAATCAGGAAGATCTTAAGCAGAAGATAAGAGGGGCGCTTTTTTATCCCATAATACTCTTGTGTGCAGGTATTGCCGTAACCCTATTAATAGTTACCTTTGTAATCCCCCAGTTTGCCGAGATATATCTTAAAGCAGGTATAAAGCTGCCTTTGCCGACGCTGATAGTGTATAACGCAGGCCTCTTCATTAAAAATTTTTGGTATGTGATCATTATCTGCATAATTGCTGTTTTGGTTGGGTTGAAATTTTATTTCGCCACAGTTAAGGGGCAGACATTTTACGACAGGATGAAGCTCAGCCTGCCGATAATAGGACCCTTATACCGTAAGGTAGCAATGGCAAGATTCGCACGGACTCTTGCCACTCTTTTAGGCAGCGGTGTGCCGATACTGCAGTCGCTTGACATAGTTAAAGATATCGTCGGCAATGTGATCCTGGCCGCTGCTATTACAAATATCAGAGGATATGTAGAGAAGGGCGAGCGCATGTCCGAGCCTATGAGGATAAGCGGGGAGTTTCCTCCTGACATAGTGCAGATGGTGTCGGTCGGAGAAGAGACGGGCAATATGGACGGTATGCTTAATAAGACCGCAGATTTTTACGATATGACGGTAGGCTATGCCGTAAAAAAGCTGACGACCGTTATAGAGCCGTTATTTCTTGTAGTGTTGGGAGTTATGGTAGGATTTATTATGGCATCTATGTTGATGCCGATTTTTGACATGGTGAAGACGTTAAAGCATTAAAATCCTTCGGCTTGGCTCAGGATTTTGTCCCGAACATGGCCGGGGATAAAATGAAGAAAGGGGGATGTAAGATGTTTAAGAAAAAAGGTTTTACGATTATAGAGCTGTTGATAGTAATAGCAGTAATAGGCATACTTGTTGGGATAGCGCTTCCGCGGTTTCGAGGTATGCAGGATGAGGGTAACATAGCCAAAGCTAAAGCTGAGCTGAAGACACTCCAGACGGCCATAGAGAGCTATTATTCTCATAATAGCAATGTTTATCCGACGGCGCTTGCAAATATGACAACGGCTACTCCGCAAATAATAGCCGTAGTGCCTAATGACCCGTTTAACGGGACTACCGCTTATGGATACAACCATACCGGTAATTATTACGCAATTTACTCTGTAGGGCCGGCCAATGATGGAACGGCTACTGTAGATTCTGACGGAGCTATAACTGAGACCGACGGGGCAAGTTGTATCTATGTTACGAACGGGACGAGCATTGATGCCCAGCCGTAATGATTGAGAAGAAAGGTTTTACACTGCTCGAAGTTCTTCTGGCGGTTGTTTTTCTGGCAGCCGGCTCGATCTTTCTTTTGCAGGCGATCGGCTCAGGTCTTTTTGCCGGCAATATTAATGAGACGGAAATAGTCGCTATAAATTTAGCCCAGGAGAAAATGGAGTTTGTGCGGAATACCGCTTATGCCAGCATTGCCAGTGAGGCGAGAGCTGACGTAAGCGGTTTTCCTGCATATCAGCGTGAAGTAGTGGTCACCGATGCGACTTTGCAGCACAATATTAAAAAAGTAGTTGTGAAGGTCTATTATACTATAAAAAATACCGAGCTTAATAAATCCCTGACAACCTATGTTGCGATCTGATAAAAATAAAATCGGATTAACATTGATCGAGTTGATAATTGCACTGCTTCTCGTTTCGTTTGTTCTGGTTGCGGTGTGGTCGGTCTATAGCGCAGGCTCTAAGGTGTTTTATGGACAAGAGACGCGGGGAGGTGTAGTGCCTGAGGTTGAGCGTGCTCTGTATGAATTTGGAAGCGATTTACGCCGGGCTGCATCTGTTACGGATGCGCAGAAAACATCGCTTACTTTTACGTCGGGTGCCAGTTCCAGCGGTAAAAATGAAACGATGAAATATGTGTGGGATGACATTTCCAGCCATTCCTTAAACAAGATATCTACGGTGACGAAACCTGTAGTCCATTCTGTTTCGGACCTTATATTTACTTATTATGATTCAAACAACAACCTTCTTTCTTCTCCCGTGACACCCTCAGATGTGCGGGTGGTTGTTATCACTATGACGGTTACGACTAAAAACGAAAGTTTTAAGATCCAAAATGCTGCCCGTATCAGGTGCCTTTGATATGAATAATAAACGCGGATTCATACTGCTTCTTACCTTTGTATTGATGGTGGTGCTGACTTTTCTGGTCGGAGCACTGATGTATATGGTCAATGCTTCTACAAAAGATGCGATATATCAAATTGAAGACTATGGGATGCTGAACGTAGCGGATGCAGGTGTGCAATACGTGAATAAGATGCTAGACGACGGTAATTTTTATCATCAAAACCTGAAGGCAGATTTGAGAGGAGCTACAGCTAGCGGCACAGCGTCGCATACAAGCAGGATGTGTTATGTGGATGGCAGCTATTCGACAGTGGCTAACAATACAGCGATCCTTCAGGGATTTGATTCTAATTATGCTGGTATAAGTATTGATGCTGTTTATATTGTTGCGAAGGCAGGCCGGCAGACGGGAGGTTCAGGAGCAACGCTTCAGGTGTCTTACTCTATTAATGGAGTAACGGGAGCTACTAAATTGACCCAGGCTTTGCCTAATTCCACTAATTTAGTGGAATATACCAAGTACGTTTCGGGCTTAACGTGGTCTGATATTCTTAATGGTAATTTTACTCTTACCGCCACTCGCACGGCAGGGAACAGAAATATTTATCTGGACGCTCTTTATCTGCGCGTGCGATATTCTGCGCATAGCCCAGAGGTAAATTTTTCGGATTCATTTAGTTCTGTAGGATTTTTTACCGGGACAATGTCGTCGGAGGATAGAAAGGTTCATCTTAACACCGCGTCTCAGAGCCTGTTATCTTATCTTATGCAAGAGCTGGGGATATCCAGCTCTGCAGCCAATACGCTTGCGGACAATATAATTACTTACAGAACTGTAAAACCTTTTGATTCTGTAGAGGAATTGCAGCAGGTTGAAGGCATGACTACGACGAATTACAACCTGATGCATGATTATGTCACAGTTTATACATTTATAAATCCATACGTCCAGAGAACAACGGGAGCCCGCGCGCCTATAAATATAAATGCAGCCTCTTTACAAGTTCTCAAGGCTGTATTCGATCCTTTGGGGCTCGGCACCGGCGATGCGGCTAGTTTAGCCAACGATATAGTAAATTCCAGGCCTACTTATTTTACCTGTTTTTATTCGGCGGATTCAACGGTAACGACCGATTTTTATGACTTTGTAAGAGCGAGAACTTACCTTACTGCAGCGGAGCAGAATAAAGTGCTCGATAATGCGGACGCATCTTTGATTGTGCCTGTGTCGGGAGCTGCCGCTTTTAATTGTGCGACCACAGAATTTTCGTATGGGACAAGCGTTTTTGAAATAAATCTCTTGTCTTACGCGCCTTCAAGCCCGCGTATGATTCGTATACAAGAAATGCTGGGGGGCGACAAGAACCGTAAGCTTACGACCTACTACGGCGATCCGGCCCCGGCCGGATATAGAAGAGAGACTTTCGAGGTCGAAGAGTTTTTTATGTAAAATATGGTATACTACACTTATGGATTTTAAAACTATATTTAAAAAAGAATATGTGGTGGGCCTAGACATAGGATCTTCATCTGTGAAGACGGCTGTATTCATTGAGAAAGAGGACGGGCCTTTCCTTTTGAGGTCTGAACTTAAAGAGATCAAAAGAACGAATGACCCGGCTTCTGATGAAGCAGGGCTGGCCGTGGCCCTGCGGTTCCTGTTCAGGGATATCGATACTAAAAAATCGGTCGTAATTGCCAGCGTCAATTGCACCAACACCGCCGTAAAAAAGATAACAACACCTTATATGCCGAAGTCTGAGCTGCGCGAAGGCATAAGGCTGCAGGCAAAAAGTTACTTTCCTTTTCCTATTGATGAATCCATGCTTGATTTTGAGATCACTGGTGATATTGTGGATAAAGGGACCAGGAAGTATGAGATCCTGGTCGCCGCTTGCCCTATAGACACTACGAAAAAATATTTATCCGCTCTGAGCAATGCCGGGATCAAACCTTCGTCAGTTATCTCATCCTCCTATGCTCTTTGTAAAGTGGCCGAGATGGTGAATAAAGAGGAAGGTTATACTAATTGTCTTATAGATATAGGACAGACGCATACTGAGCTTGTAATATTAAAAGGTAAGCAGCTTATGTTTACGCGCAAGATACCGGTTTCAGGAAGCGATTTCACGAGCGCAATGACTGGCGCCGTTATTACCGATAAGGGCAAAGCGCAGCTTACATTCGATGAAGCCGAGAAGATAAAATGCAGCGCAGGTATTTTATCCGGTGCGGAAACTGCGGGACCAGATGCTAAAATTTCTGTGTCGCAGATATCTGCTATGCTGCGCGCCCCTGAGGAAAATTTTACGAGTGAGGTAGAGAGGTGCATAGATTATTACAGGGAAGATTCGGCCGGCGGTAAAGTCGATTCTATAATTTTGTTTGGCGGAGGCGCGGCGCTTAATGGGCTGACTAAGATATTGTCGGAAGAGCTTGGTATAGATGTCAGGCTTGGCGATTCTTTTCACGGTATTAAAGCCTCGAAAGAAGTGCTCGAATCTGGAAGCCGTCTTTCTCACAGACTCAATCTGGCTATTGGGGCAGCTTTCAGTAAAGCAGAAGGTATAAACCTTCTCCCATCTGAAATAAAAGATGAAAAAAAGATATTGATAAAGAGAAGTACTCTTGAGGCGGCAGGGACAGCTGTTCTGCTGATCCTCGTATTGCTTTATGCCGGAATGACCATAAAGCTGACCAACTTCCAGAAGAGGATATCCGCGGCAAGGATGGAATTGTCGACCCTTGAGCCGCAAATTAAAAAAGCTAAAACAGTCCTTTTGGGCAACCAAATACTTTCGAACGAACCTCAATGGGAAGACGTATTCGTGGAACTATCCAATCTCATGCCTGACAATATACACCTTACCGGTTTTCATATGAAGGACGATATGATAACGTTGAGAGGCGTTGTCGCGGCGCAGGACGGGGAGCAGGTTCTTTCGGATTTCATACTTACTCTTGAGAGCGGCCTATTCGATAGGGTGCGGCTTGTTAATACTAAAAAGATAGGTGAGGACGGCGGGACTGAATTTGAGCTTAACTGCCGGGTAGATTATGAAAAATAGAAATATTATAATTGCGGCTATGGTAGTTTTTTCTTTGTTTTTAATATACATAATTCTCTATAGGCCGTTAATAAAGAAGCTAAAGATGAAATCTGCTGAATATGCCGCGATCGAAAATAAAATCAATTCAGCGCAGCGCCTTATCAATTCTTCAAAGGCGATGAAGAGCGATATTGTAATGATCACTGAAAAAGAGGTTTCGCTGGCTATTGATGAATTGACTAAACACGGCAAGAGTCTTGGCGTAGAATTCCGTGCTATCAAACCCAGAGAGATTATAAAATCGGATCCTGTAAATCAGTATAAGATGCTGCCTGTTGATATAGAGATAGAGGCTTCGGACAAGCAATTGGCCGATTTTTTAGGATCTTTAGATGAGCTGAAGAAGAGCTTAATAAAAATATATAGTCTTGATATAAAAGCGGATGACATGAACAAGGCAATGTTAAAAGCGAAAGTAGTTATAGGTATATATTTTTCATCGGAAAGCGGTGCTTAAATGGATCTGCGGCAAATAGCTCAAAATAAAAAGGCTGTTATTCTTATAGCGCTGGTTAGTCTGGCGCTATTAAGCCTTCTTTATGGTATTTTCTCCAGGCCTGGCCGCCGGAATACCGCTCCGGTAAGAAGCATTGTAACTGCTTTTAATAAAAATAAAGTTTCTGCATTGCCGGAATCTTCAACTCCGGCATTTAGGCGTGCTAAGCGGACGCAGTTCCGGTCGTGGAAGAGGAGCCCGTTCGTTCCTAAGGGTGTGCCCGGAACTCCGTACTCTAAATTTGCCCTTAATGGCATACTGGCGAGCGGTAAAGAATTGAAGGCTATGATCGGTGATGCGATAGTCGGGAAGGGTGATAAAATAAATGCGAATACAACGGTGGTTGAAGTAATGAAAGACAAAGTCATCCTTAACGATGGGACTAAAAATTTTGAATTGAAGCTAGAGCAGTGACCTTCAGCTCTATTCGATAGTAAAGGTAAGTGATTTTATAGGATAATTTTCCGCAGTCAGTTCTACCTTATATTGGCCTACAGGTAATGTTTTTCCTTCCGGAGCAGATAATGTTACGCTTCCTGCGCCTGATTTTTTCGGGATAGTGAAGGCATAGTCCAGAATATGGATATCGTCGGTAACGTAATGCCACTTTGCGACTAACTTAGTATTTACCGTGGCTTTCTTCCACTGGAACCAGCAGACTACCCTGGATGTATCTTTTGGGAATTTATCTGTTACCTGAACCGGCATGAGTTTTTCGTCCACAGCGGTTACTATCTTAGCATCGGTTATTTGTATATATCTTGTGCCGGGTAAAGAACATGCGGATAGCGTAAATATGAGGGTAATACATACGACGAAATTTTTCATAGAAGATCTCCTAACGTCATTAAATATATATTACATTCTAAAATATGTCAATAGATAAGGCGAAAAAACAATTTAGTATGCAAAAACGGAGCCTGTGGTATAATCAGGTTAATCATGGACGCTTTAAAAAAGAAAGTATATTTTTCCTCTGGTGTTTTGATCGCGATAGCAGGTATTATATTTATAGAAGGCTCATTTGCCGTTACTGTGAAGCTTTTTGGTGTTGTCAAAGCAACCTTTATAAGAATGTTATTCACAATACCTTTGTCATGGTTTGCTATTTTTTTATTTGCAAATGCCAATGTGAGTATCAGGGTACGAAAGTGGATTACGAAGAAACAGGAGTCTCTTTCCCGTCGAGCACAGCTGGCTATTGAAGGCGGGAAATTTTTCATAATAGTCAACACTGCTATATTTTTAGGTCCTATTCTTGCATCTATTCTTATGCTTATGGTGGGCATTCAGGGTAGAAGAGTCTATTTTTATGCGGTTTTGTGCGCCTTGCTATCCGCCTGGATCTGGAGCTGCTTTTATGGCGGTGTATGCTGGGGATTTACGAAGGTATTAGCTTTTTGGGCTAAATAAGATCATTTTTATACGCGCCTGTAGCTCAACTGGATAGAGTGAGTGGCTTCGAACCACTAGGTCGCAGGTTCGACTCCTGCCAGGCGCGCCATTTTTAGTCAGTGACGTTTGGGAGTCGAAGACAAATTTGCGCTGACGAATAGGAAGAAAAGGCCTCCGGCCGACAGCAAATTTGGCTGGTCCGAAGTTCCGCTATGCGGAACGAAGGACCGACTCCTGCCAGGCGCGCCATTTTTAGTTTTAAGCGTTGAATGAATAAACGGCATATAATATAATGTTTTTGGGTAAGGTGGTAGAAGTCCCTCGTTGCTGGGATAATGCTACAGCACTCGGCACAAAATATTTAAACTCTGACGATATAGGCTGAAATAAACTTTTGCGGGCGTGGCGGAATTGGCAGACGCGCACGGCTTAGGACCGTGTGCCGTAAGGCTTGGGGGTTCAAGTCCCTCCGCCCGCACCAACTATATTGGCACAAGCTAATAATGATAATTCGTCTTGCGCTTCTCAAGCGTTTGATAAGGCATGTTCTCAATCCAGTTGTTTTATCAATGATTTATTAAATCAGATAACTAACTATTTTAAAATTTACAAGGCAATATTTCATATTGTTTAAAGCTTGTAAATTTAATTAAGACATAAAAAAGCAAGCTTTTTACTATTGACTTTCCTTTTTCCTCAGGTAAACTTGAAATAGCTTCACGAAATGAAGTATTTGTTTTTGGAACTTATTAAACTAGTGTAAAAAGTAAAAAGGGAGGAGGTGAAAATAATGAAAACAAAAAGCTTAGTTATTTTTTTAGTAGTAGTATTTATGTGTGCAGGACCAGCGTTGGCGGCGGTGTCTCAATTCGAGCTGGATGTATTGCCTGCTAGTACCGTTTTCGAGAGTGGAAGTCCGATAGTGATTGATGTCGGAGTGAGAAATTTAACAGATGCCGATACATCCTATTTAGTGCGCTCCCAAAGCGGAACGTATCCTACTAAGTATACTTCTTCCTATGCAGTTCAGGTTGAATATAGTTTGTATGATACCGATCTGAAGCGTTACGTGATAGCTACTACGAGAGTAAATGCTGAAGGACTTTGCGTATACGGGAAATCCAGAGTTTCGCTGCAAAGTCTGGAGCTGGATAGTCTTGCCAACGGCTTGGCGCGTGGTCACTACAAACTTACCATTGCGCTTAGGTTAAAAAGCACTGGCTTGAGTATTCCCTCGGATATTAAGCTGTTAGCAGGTATGGTTTACACGAAGAGTATCACAGTTATTTAATGGCGATGGCAGAATACGCAACATGGCGATCAAAGTTCCGTGATAAAAATTTTGATCGTTTTGTAAAAGAAACTTCCTTATAAAAAAGGAAGTTTCTTTTTATTTGCAAAAATTCACAAACCATGGTATAAAATTACCACATACTAAAATGCAATATAGCAATAAAGTATTTATGACGCCCGCATAGCTCAATTGGCAGAGCAGGACACTCTTAATGTCAAGGTTCCAAGTTCGATTCTTGGTGCGGGCACCAGTAAAAAAATAACGCGGCGGTAATTCAGTGGTAGAATGCGACCTTGCCAAGGTCGATGTCGTGGGTTCGAACCCCATCCGCCGCTCCATTTTATTTGAATTAGAGTAGTCAGATGGTCTACGTGTCATACTGGCACGATCAATCCATCCGCCGTTTCATTGTTGACGCTAGCACCAAAAGGAGACTCGTATGAAGATCATGGATTTTCTAAACAAGAAGGCGATAACAGCCAACTTAAAAGCTTCAGATAAAGAAGGCGTGATAAGAGAGATGGTCGATCTTCTTGCTAAAGCCGACGAAATTAAGAACAAAGAAGAACTTACCAAAGCGTTGCTTACCAGAGAATCTTTAGGCTCGACCGGTATAGGCCAGGGGATAGGTATACCTCATGCTAAATCATCTAATTCCAAAAATCTTGTGGCCGCATTCGGATTGTCCCAGAAGGGCGTAAATTTTGATTCTCTCGATGGAGAACCAGTTTACATATTCTTCCTTCTTATAGCACCGGAAGAATCAGCCGGACCCCACCTGAAAGCGCTCGCCAGAATATCCCGTATGTTGAAAGATAAATACTTCAGAGAAATGCTGAAAAAATCTAAAGACGAAAAAGAGATACTTCACATAATTCAGGAAGAAGATTCTAAGAAGTATTAAACAAGGCGAGTTTAAAGTGAAAATTTTAAAAGCTTTTAAGTGGCTTTACCCTGGCATGTGGGTAAAGCGCTGGATATTGCTTACGGTATTTGGTGTTATCCTTATATCTATGGGATTCGTGATGGTGCTTTTGGAGCAGCACACGAAGAATAAAACTTTTGCCGGCATTATAATAATTCTGGGCGTACTTGCGGTAATAACCGGTATAAAACGTATAATTAAATCGCTCGTTGCGGTATTTTTACCGCAAAGTGAAGACGAGCTTGTAGATAAAGTTTATAAGAAGAGGGTGCTTGAAAAAGGGCCTAAGATAGTAGTAGTAGGCGGCGGCACCGGACTTTCAACTCTTCTGAGAGGTTTAAAAGAATATACTAGCAATATAACGGCCATTGTTACTGTGGCCGATGACGGAGGATCTTCTGGACGGCTAAGAAAAGAGTTTGACGTTCTGCCTCCAGGCGATATACGTAACTGTCTTGTAGCGCTTGCTGATGCCGAACCTCTCGTAGGGAAACTGTTCCAGTACAGATTCGATGAAGGCACTGAGCTGGCGGGCCACAATTTCGGCAACCTTTTTATCACTGCTCTTTCGCAGGTTACAGGCGACTTCGACGCTGCCATAAAAGAATCCAGCAAAGTTCTCGCTATCAGAGGCAGGGTCCTGCCGTCAACACTTGACAAGGTCAATCTGGTGGCGGAGCATCCGGACGGCTCGGAGACTATAGGTGAAAGTTTAATACCGAAATCATCAAAGACCATAAAGCGTATACATCTGCGTCCGGTAAATTGCAGGCCTACTGATGAGGCGCTGGATGCTATAAAGAAGGCCGATGTTATAGTTCTGGGCCCCGGTAGTTTGTATACCAGTATTATGCCGAACCTTATGGTCGGTAAGATATATCAGGAAGTGATCAATTCTAAGGCTATAAAAATTTATGTGTGTAATGTTATGACGCAGAAGGGCGAGACGGAAGATTATAAAGCAAGTGATCACCTTAAAGCTATAATAGACCACACAGCGCCGGGGATAGTGGATTATTGTGTTATAAATACGGCTAAGATAAGGCCGGATATGCTGGAAAAATATAAAGCCGAAGAAGCATATCCAGTCATCCCGGATGTGGAAAATCTTAAAAAATTAAAATGTAAAGTGATCGAAGCGCATATAGCTAAATCTGAAGGTTATGTAAGGCACGATCATGATAAAGTTTCGAAGATAATAGTTGACCTGGCCACAAGCCTTAAAAATACAAAGTAAATTATGACAGTTGAAAAAGTAGTTACTATAAAAAATAAGCAAGGGTTGCATGCCAGGCCTGCCGCGCTGTTTGTGCAGATCGCGAATAAGTTTACCAGCGAGATCACTATCGTTAAGGGCAAGCAGAAGATAAACGGCAAATCTATAATGGGCATAATGATGCTGGCAGCCGCTGCGGGTTCCAAGATAACTATTATCGCGAATGGCGATGATGCAGATAAGGCTATGGCAGAGCTTGAAAAGTTGCTGCTCATCGACGACATCGATGAATTTGTAATATAAAGAAGAAAGAGCTTCGTTATATGACAAAGAAAAAAGAGATAGTGCTTAAGGGTATTCCGGCCTCTCCGGGCATTACTACCGGTAAGGCCTTTTTGTATGGCCGGGAACAATATACGATCCCTCGCCGTACGATAACGGATCTGCAGATACAGACAGAGATCAAGCGTTTTAAAGACGCCCTCATCCAGACTAAAAACGAAATACAGGACATAAAAAAACATATCTCTGACGAGATGGGGGCAGAGCACGGCCAGATATTCAGCGCCCATCTGCTTGTAATCGATGACAGCATGCTTATCGAAGAGGTTATATCGAGACTTAAGAGAGAGCGGTTGTCGATAGAGTACATTTTCCAGGACGTTCTCAGGAGATATATAAAAGTATTTTCTGAGATGGATGATGAATATTTAAAAGAACGTATCAGCGATGTTAACGATGTCGGCCGCAGGGTACTAAAAAATCTCATAGGCGCTAAGGAAGATGTACTAGCCAATCTTAAAGAGAAAGTCGTTGTTATTGCTTACGACCTTTCACCCTCCGATACAGCTACGATGCACAAGAAAAACGTTATCGCCTTCGCTACGGATATAGGAGGCAGGACGTCTCACACAGCCATCATGGCAAAATCTCTCGAGATCCCGGCGGTAGTAGGACTTGAGAGCGCTACTAAAAGAGTTGAATCCGGCGACAGTATCATAATAGACGGCACTCACGGTGTTGTAATAATAAACCCCTCTCCTAACACTGCGAAAAAGTACGAAAAAGATAAAGTAAAGTTTGCCGAAGTAGAGAAGCATCTCCTTGAGCTGAAGAATCTGCCGTGCGTTACTCTAGACGGTAAAAATATAGAATTATCCGCGAATATCGAAGTTCCTGAAGATGTGCCTTCGGTAATAGCCCACGGAGCCTCGGGTATAGGATTATACAGGACAGAGTATTTCTATATGAATAGAAAAGACCTGCCGCCCGAAGAAGACCAGTTCAAGGCATACTCCGCCGTGGTAAAGAAGATGAAGCCTCATCCGGTTATAGTAAGGACGCTCGATATAGGCGGAGATAAGTTTTTGTCGCAGCTTGAAGTCCCTCAGCAGATGAACCCGTTCCTTGGGTGGAGGGCTATAAGATTTTGTCTGGCGAGACCTGACATATTTAAATCTCAGTTGAGAGCCATCCTTCGCGCTTCGGCTCATGGAAAACTTAAGGTCATGTATCCTATGATATCGGGCCTTGAAGAATTAAAACAGGCCAATGCCTTATTAAAGGAAGCCCAGGACGAGCTTAAGAATGAGGGTATTCCTTTCGATGAGGGAATGGAAGTAGGTGCTATGATAGAGGTGCCATCTGCTGCCATCACCAGTGATATACTTGCAAAAGAAGTGGACTTCTTTTCTATAGGGACAAACGATCTTATCCAGTATTCGCTGGCCGTTGACAGGGTTAATGAGAAGATAGCATATCTTTATGAACCTGCTCATCCGGCCGTGCTCCGCCTTATCAAAAGTGTTATTGAGAACGGTCACAATGCCGGTGTGTGGGTAGGCATGTGCGGTGAAATGGCCGGAGACATAGTTATGACCATAATACTTCTCGGTCTGGGCCTGGATGAATTCAGCACCTCTCCGATAGCTATTCCGGAGATAAAGCGCATAATAAGATCTGTGACGCTTCGTCAGGCTAAAGAGATAGCCCAGGAGGCTATCAGTCTTCCCACAGGGAAAGAAGTTGAGAAGTTTGCGAAGAAAAAATTGATGGAAATAGTACCGGACCTTGCGATAGAAGTGGAATAGATATGGCGTCGCTCGATGACCTGAAACTGGTAGAAAAGTACGACAAGTCAGACATGCTAGGAACGATCGAATTATTTCCGAGGCAATGCCTGGAAGCTAAGAGTATAGGATTGTCGTTCAACCTCCCTGAAGCCTACAGAATCCCTTATCGCAATATAATCTGTACCGGCCTTGGCGGCTCAGCTATCGGAGCCGATATTTTACGTTCCTATCTATGGAATAAGATAAAAATACCGTTATTTGTAAACAGGAATTACGTTCTACCCGCATTTGCAGATCAGGATACGTTGGTGGTCGTATGCAGTTATTCCGGTAATACGGAAGAAACTATAAATGCTTATCGTGACGCAAAGAAAAAAGGCGCCAAGGCGGTTATTGCAACGACAGGCGGTATTCTGCGAAAATTGGCGGAGAAAGACGGCGTTCCGGTTATTCCTATACCAAAGGGGCTGCAGCCCAGATGCGCAATAGGCTACATGGCTATAACGGTTCTTATTCTGTTGTCTAAAATAGGCATTCTAAGCAGCAGTTTGCGGGAAATAGATGAAACGGTTGAAGTTCTCGATAATATCAGGCGTAAAAAGGCAGGGTTTGCCGTCCGCGAGAATAAGAATATTGCCAAAAAGATAGCCCGTGCGCTTTATGGAAAATATCCGGTTATATATGCAAGCCAGGATTATATGGATTGTGCGGTTACAAGGCTGCGTGGAGAGCTTTCTGAAAATGCCAAGATCCTTTCTGCCGGAAATTCGTTTCCGGAGATGAATCACAATGAAATAGAAGGCTGGGATGGCGGCAAAAAAATATTCAGGGATTTTACCGCAGTAATTTTAAGAGATACTTTTGATCATCCTCAGATATCCAGAAGAATGGATATAACGGAAAAAATAATAAGCAGGGAAGGAGTCAGGGTAATAGAGGTTTATTCTGAAGGCCGGTCAAGGCTGGCCAGGATCTTTTCCCTCGTATATATCGGGGATTTTATAAGCTTGTATCTGGCAATACTGAACAGGACGGATCCGACGCCCGTAGAACGTATTTCGGAAATTAAAAAAAATCTAAAAAAATGAGAGGTAAATAATGACACTCGTAATCTTAGCAGCAGGTTATGCTGTAAGGCTTCAGCCATTAACAACGAATACGTCTAAATCGCTTCTCCCAATAGGTAATAAGAAAATAATAGACAGGATACTTGAGAAGGTGCTGGGTGCGAAAGGCATCGGTTCAATATATGTCATTACCAATTCCAAATTTTTTAAGAATTTCGGCGACTGGCTTAATGGATCAAAGTATGGGAAAAAGATATCGCTTATATGCGACGGCACTACGTCCAATGAAAATAGGCTGGGTGCCATAAAAGATCTGGAGTTTATAATAAAGGAAGAGTCTATTAACGATGACATGCTCGTGGTAGCGGGTGATAATCTTTTTGAATTCGACCTGGCTGCTTTCCTGGAATTTGCCAGATCGAAAGATGGCGTTTCAATAGCGGTGCACGATATAGGATCTTTGGAACTAGCTAAAAATTTCGGTGTGGTAAAGACCGATGCTGATGGCAGAGTGGTTAATTTTGAAGAAAAACCTGAAAATCCCAAGGCAACTCTCATATCAACAGGTATATATTATTTCCCTAAAGATAAAGTTGCATTTATAAATGAATATGTTAAAATGCAAAACAAGCTCGATGCCCCCGGTAATTACATAGGGTGGCTGGCTAAACGTGATAAAGTCTACGGATATGCGTTTTCCGAAGACTGGTATGATATAGGTAATATGGACTCTTATAAAAAAGCTGACGAGGAATATATAAAGAAAGCGAGGAAGTAATAATGAACAAAAATAAGTATCTTTTTACATCAGAAAGCGTTACTGAGGGCCATCCCGATAAAGTATGCGATCAGGTTTCAGACGGAGTTTTGGACGAAGTCCTGAGGCAGGATCCATCCGGCCGCGTTGCCTGCGAAACTTACGTAACGATGGGCCTTATCATAATAGGCGGAGAAATAACTACTACAGCTTATGTGGATATCCACAAGCTCTGCAGGAACATCCTTAAAGACATAGGTTACTCTCACCAGAAATATGGATTTGATTACCACACATGCGCAATATTGAACGCGATACATACACAGTCTCCCGACATTGCGATGGGTGTTGACAAAGGCGGTGCCGGTGATCAGGGCATGATGATGGGTTACGCCTGCAATGAAACTCCGGAATTGATGCCGCTTCCTATAATGCTTTCGCATAAACTTTGCGCTAAGATGGCAGAATTGCGCAAAAATAACACGCTCAGGTATTTAGGGCCGGATGGCAAGGCGCAAGTTACGGTAGAATATCATGATGGCAAGCCTGCGCGCGTAACATCAGTGGTTTTAGCATCTCAGCACACAGAAGAAGCTGTTGACAAGAAGACCGGGCTTTTCTCAGAGGATGCGAGAAAAGATTTTATAGCCAAAGTGGCAAAACCGGTATTGAAAGATTATCTCGATAAGGAAACGCAGTTTTTTATTAACCAGACAGGTTTGTTCTTAATAGGCGGCCCTCAGTCAGATACTGGTATGACCGGCCGTAAGATAGTAGTAGACACCTACGGCGGAACTGTTCCGCACGGCGGAGGCGCTTTTTCCGGAAAAGACCCTACAAAGGTTGACCGTTCCGCGGCGTATATGGGCCGTTATGTGGCAAAGAATCTGGTAGCTGCAGGATTGGCCGATAAGCTGATGATACAGCTTGCTTATGTAATAGGACGCGCAGATCCGGTATCGATAATGGTCAATACTTACGGAACAGGGAAACTCAGTGACGACAAAATAATAAAAATAATACAGGATCATTTCGAATTGACGCCGCACGGAATAATAGCGGAACTGAAGCTGCGTGAGTCAGACGGCAATCGCTTCAGAAAGACTGCCGCTTATGGCCATTTCGGGAGAGAAGGAGATGCCTTCACCTGGGAGAAGACGAATGTCGCAAAGGATCTCAAAAAGTATCTGAAGTAGCCAAAAGGGAGAAGGATGATGAATTACGACGTTAAAGATATAAAGCTTGCAGCAAAGGGCCGGGCACGTATTGAATGGGCAAATGAATACATGAGCGTGCTTTCTCTTGTGCGTAAGCATTTCAAGAAAGAGAAGCCTCTTAAGGGCCTTAAGATCGCAGCATGTCTGCATGTTACAACCGAAACGGCGAACCTGGCGTATACATTAAAGGAAGGCGGCGCGGATGTGGTTCTTTGCGCGTCCAATCCGTTGAGCACGCAGGATGACGTTGCGGCGTCGCTGGTCAAAGATTTTAAGATACCTACCTTTGCTATAAAAGGCGAAGATAATAAAACATATTACAGCCACATAGTGAAGGTGCTGGATATAAATCCTAACATAACGATGGATGATGGGGCTGACCTTGTTTCTACTATCCAGAAATCCAAAACCCATTTGGTGAAAAATATATTGGGCGGAACCGAAGAGACTACTACTGGTGTGATAAGGCTTCGTAGTCTTGAGAAGCAGAAACTGCTTCTATATCCCATAATTGCAGTTAATGAAGCGCTGACAAAACATCTTTTTGATAACAGATATGGCACAGGCCAGTCAACTATAGATGGAATACTGAGGGCGACCAATGTGCTTTTAGCTGGATCGCACTTTGTTGTATGCGGATACGGCTGGTGCGGCAGAGGTCTTGCGATGCGCGCCAGAGGAATGGGTGCCAATGTTACCATAGTGGAAATAGATCCGTTGAAGGCACTTGAAGCCGTTATGGAAGGCTATTCCGTTATGCCGATAGCAGATGCCTGTAAAAAAGCGGATGTCATAGTAACCCTTACGGGCGATATAAATGTTATAAGAAAAGAGCACTTTGAAACGATGAAGGACGGAGCCATAGTAGCTAATTCCGGCCACTTCAATGTCGAGATAGATATCCCGGCGCTGGAAAAGATAGCGGTTAAAAAGCGCGTTGTCCGCGATTATGTTGAGGAGTATACCCTTAAATCAGGTAAGCGTGTAAATATTCTGGGTGAGGGCAGGTTGATCAACCTGGCTTCAGCTGAAGGACACCCGGCAAGCGTTATGGATATGAGCTTTGCCAATCAGGCTCTTGGGTGCGAGTATATAGCCAAAAATTATAAAAAATTGGAACGAAAAGTTTACGAGGTGCCGGAGTTTATAGATAAGAACATAGCGAAGTTAAAACTGGAATCTCTGGGTGTCAAGATCGATACTCTGACAGAAGAGCAGAAGAAGTATCTTGAAAGCTGGGAGATGGGAACGTAAGACCCTTCAATAAATTCAGGGTTTGTCCTGAGTGAAGTCGAAGGATAGGAAAGGAGAAGTTGGTAGCAATGGGTAGAAAGCCGATCGATATGGATAGTTTGGTAATGGACCTCATCATGACGGACTCGCTCGATGAGAAGAAAGTGGTAGCAAAAAAGATAAGTGACATAGCATACAAGAACGGGATATTCCTTTCGAGTATAAACGAATTTTATATGGCACGCGGCAAAGGGCAGGTACCTAATGATTTTACGGTTCCGGCCATGAACCTTAGAGTGCTGACCTATGATCTTGCTAAAGCGATCTTCAGGGTGGCAAAAAAGAACAATGCCGGCGCGTTCATTTTTGAAATAGCTAAGTCGGAGATGGGTTATACAAATCAGCCTGCTATCGAATACACATCCGTATGTCTTGCTGCAGCGGTAAAAGAAGGCTGGGAGGGCCCGGTATTTGTGCAGGGCGACCACTTCCAGGTGAATGCGAAGAACTATAAAGAAAATCCTGAGAAGGAGCTTGATGGTCTTAAGGCGCTTATAACGCATGCGCTGGAGGCGGGTTTTTATAATATAGATATCGATTCATCTACCGTGGTAGATCTGTCAAAAACGAATATTAAGAAGCAGCAGGAACTCAACTACGAGATCTGCGCTAAGCTGACAAATTTCATCAGACAGAGCCAGCCTCGCGGCATAGAGGTGTCGGTCGGTGGAGAAATAGGCGAAGTAGGTCATCAAAATTCAACATCCGAAGACCTTAGGGCATTCATGACAGGATACAACGAGCGCCTGCGCAAAGGGCGATGCGGTATATCCAAGATCAGCGTTCAGACAGGCACTTCGCACGGCGGAGTTGTTCTGCCTGACGGCACGATCGCAAAAGTTAAGCTCGATTTCGACACGCTCAGAAACCTGTCGAAGATCGCGCGCGAAGAGTACGGATTGGCCGGAGCTGTCCAGCATGGCGCTTCTACGCTTCCGGATGAGGCTTTTGGTAAATTCCCTGAAGAGGGAACTGCCGAAGTGCATCTCGCAACGGGCTTTCAGAATATGGTATATGACAGCCCTCATTTCCCGAAAGAACTGAAAGACAAAATATATGACTGGGTAAAGAAAAATCTCGCTTCTGAAAAGAAGGGCGATCAGACGGAGGAGCAGTTCCTCTATAGCGCCAGGAAGAAAGCTCTGGGGCCTTTCAAGAAAGAGATCATGAGCTTGCCTGTCAGCGTCAGAGATGCTATCTCCAAGGAAATTGAGGCGAAATTTGAATTTTTATTTGAGAAGCTCAATGTCCGTAATACGCGGGAACTTGTTTCAAAACACACTACCTTAAAAAGAGTGATATCCAGGAAGAGTGCAGGAACTCACGTGGAAATGGATGGCGAAGGAGCAGATTAATAGAAGTATATAATTAAAAACTGTGCGTCTTTAAGTTAAAGGCGCACAGTTTTTTTTATGCCCGTTTATTAACAAGATAAATTCCGATGGCCCCGAAGACGATGTTGCCCAGCCAGGCTGCCATGATAGGTGAAAGTATTCCCGCCTTACCAAACGCGATGCTTATAGCTATCGACGCGTAGTAGAGCAGGCCTATCGCGATCGACATACCCACGCCTATCATTACTCCGCCTCGGGTTGTTATAAGAGCGAAAGGAGCGCCTATCAGTATTATTATTAGGCTTATAATGGAGAAGGAAACTTTCTGGTAGAGGTCGACCAATAGGCTTCTATTAAGCCTGGTGCCGGTGCCCCTGAAATTCTTTATATAATTTTTAAGTTCTTTATAGCTCATGTATTCAGAATGCCACTCATTATAAGCAAAATCCCGCGGCCTTTCTTTTATAGGTATTATCTTCTCATCGTAGAATGTGGGTTCGCTCAGGATCTTGCCGGAATTATCTATACGCCACATAATGACCTTGTAAAATTTCCACGAACTTCCGGTCCACACACCTGCCTGCGCGGTGACCTTTGATATGAGATTCTGTGATTTGTCGTGCTCATGGATTATGATATCCGTAAGAAGTTTTTTGTCGGTATCGTAACGTCTTGCAAATACTATCCTGTTGCCGGTGCCGTATACGGCCACATTCTCTATTACCTGCTGCGGACTTGACCTGCGTTTATCCTTCTCCAGTTCTTCGCGTCTTATCATGTTGGAGACCTTGGAGCTTATCGGAACTATTTTGTCGCTTACAATAAATGACGCTATGCTTATGATGAGTCCTAGGATAATAAGAGGGGACATTACGCGCCACAAGCTTATACCGCTCGATTTCATAGCCGTTATTTCGTTATTCTTATTGAGGTTGCTTAAGACAAATATGGCGGAAAGCAAGACGGCCATCGGGGTAACCTGTAATATTATTGTAGGCGAATAGTATACATAAAAAGCCGCGAGGGAAGATCCTGGTATTTTATATTTGACTATATTTTCTATAAAGGAGAATATGTCTATTATTATCGCCATGATGGTAAATATGAAAAGGCACCATGTGAATGGCGATAGAAACCCCCTTACCATATACCTGTCGATTATTTTCACTTTACATTCCCCGCGCCAGGGTCAGACAGCGCACTTCTTTTGCACCTGAGCCTTTAAGTGTCGATGCGCATTCGCTCAAAGTAGAGCCTGTTGTCATTACATCGTCGATAAGGAGCACCTTGCGGCCGGTCAAAATATCGTGCCCTTTTATCTGAAATACGCCCGCAAGATTTATGAGCCTCTCTTCGCGCGAAAGTTCATTTTGACGTTTTGTCCTTACTATTTTTTCCATAGGCTTTATTATAGGTATGCCGAATTCCCGGGATATTGCCGAGGCCAGAATGCCGGATTGATTATATTCTCTTTCATTGAGCCAGTCATTATACAGAGGGACGAATGTTATAGAGTCGATGCCTTCTATGATCTCTTTGTTGTCTTTTATGAAGCCCGTTATCTTATCGCAAAGGATGGGTGATAGCGCCAGTTTCCCTTTGTATTTGAACAGCTGGACCAGATTTTTCAGCACACCTTCGTATAAACATGCTGACCAGGCCCTGTCGAAAGCGAAATCAGTTCTTTTGCATTCGTCGCACTGCTTATCTATGGAATTCATAGACCGCCCGCACATAGAACAGTATGGCCTGGGATTTCTTTTTATTTTATTTTCACAGATAGGGCAGATGCCCGATTTGCTCATCGGGTCTATGGCGGAATCGCATGCCGCGCAATGGAGCGGATAGATAAGGTTTACAAAATTCTTTGCGATGAGGTTTATTGATCGGGCCATATGAAAAGTATAATATCATGGTATAAGCTAACTTGTCAATTATTCCGGTCAGAAGTAATTTGCTGCGGCAAAAAACCTTGCTTTATTGATTATACAGTATTAGAATATCTTAAAAATGAATCATTATGAAATTATAGCCTTAATGCTTCTATAAGGAAAAATGCACAAAAATAACTGGAAAAAGATAGGCAAAGACAGGCGTGCCGGAATTCTGGCGCCGCTTTTTTCTGTCTATTCTGAGAACAGTACCGGAATAGGCGATTTTTGCGATCTGAACCTTATTTTTGACTGGTGTGCCCGGTCAGGCCTTTCCATATACCAGCTATTGCCGATGAACGAAGTAGGCCCCACTTTTTGTCCTTACGATGCTGTCAGCTCTTTTGCTCTTGAGCCTATGTACATTTCCCTTGCCCCTCTGGTTCAGATGAGCGGTAAAGCTGTCAAGTCAGCCATTTCGGCGCTTAAGAGAAAATTCCCTTCTGGAAAAAAATATGTAGATTACGGAATAAAAGAAGCTAAACGTGAGATCCTGTGGGAAATATTTTCCGACGGCAAAAAAAGCTATGATTCTGAAGAATTTAAAGAATTTGCTGCAGAAAATGAATACTGGCTCAATGATTTTGCGTTATTTAAAGTGCTGAAAACCTGTCACAAAGGAAAGCCATGGTATGAATGGGCTGACGGATACCGCGACCGCGATCCTGAAATGATAAATACTTTCAGCGAAGAGCATGCGCCATATATAGAGTTTGAAAAATGGATGCAGTGGCTTGCTTTTAAGCAATTTACCTCCGCCAAAGAATACGCTGCCTCAAAAGGCATATTTATATGCGGCGACCTTCCGATACTTACATCAAAAGACAGTGCCGACGTATGGGCCCATCCCGAATTTTTTAAACTCGATTTTCTGGCAGGTGCTCCTCCGGACATGTACTGTGCCAAGGGGCAGAGATGGAGCATGCCTACATATAACTGGGATGCCATAGCGGATGATGATTATAGCTATCTTAAAGCAAAGCTCAATTTCGCTGAAAATTTTTATGACATTGTAAGAATAGACCACGTTGTGGGCTTGTTCCGGCTGTGGAGCATACCGGCCAGTGAGCCGTATGAAAATGAAGGACTTGCCGGATCGTTTGATCCCCGCGATGAAAATGTCTGGACGGAACATGGCCGTGCCATATTATCAATTATGCTCGAGAATACTTCGATGCTATTTACCGCTGAAGATCTTGGTATGATCCCAAAAGATTGTCCCGCTACGCTGAAAGACTTTGAAATACCGGGCAATGAAGTCCAGAGATGGGTGAAAGACTGGGCGGTATCGCATGATTTCATAGCCCCGAAAGACTACAGATTGTTTTCAGTAGCGATGCTGTCTACACATGATACCACTAACTGGGCGGGATGGTGGGAGAACGAAGCCGGCACGATAGACGAAGCGTTGTTCGTAAGACGTTCTGCGGGCCGGAACATAGATTGCGAAGGCGCGGCGCGCAGGCTTTTTGACCCGCATCTTTCCCGGCACGGCAGGCTCAGGTGGCTTACGAGCGTCGATTCTGCAGATGCGCTGGCTGCGGGGCTGGGAAAAAGGAAGGAAGAGATCGCCGATTTTGTTGAAATGTATGAAAACACGTATATGGAGAAAGAGAAGCTTTGGAAGCGGCTGGGGCTTAAAGGTGCCATGAGAGAGAATGCCGATAAAGAAATAGTCGAAGCGGCGCTGGCGATGACATTAAGCGCAAAATCGGTATTCTGTATAGAGCTTATGAATGACTACCTTTACCTGACAGATTCTTTCAGCGGCGATCCATATCAGGTCAGGATAAATAAACCCGGGACTGTTAATAAAGCTAATTGGTCCATGGTAATACCATTGTCTTTGGACGAACTTCTGAACAACGGCCTTGGTGAAAAGATAAAAAAGATGACCTCTTTTGCAGGCAGGATATGAGAAGATTTTGCCTTGCGCAGGAAGAAAATTTAATATAAAATAGTTAGGTTATGAAAAAGGGAAAACAGAAAAACTATATAGTATTTTTTGATTTCGATAATACCATTACGACGATCGACGTAATTGACGATATGCTTGAACGCTTTTCCGGAGACGATGGATGGAAAAACCTGGAGGAGAAGTGGCGTCGGGAAGAGATCGGCTCGCGCGAATGCCTTAAGGGCCAGGTCGAGGGTATAAAAGTAGGCAAAGAAAAGCTGGACAATTATTTGTCTACCATAAAGATAGATCCTTATTTCAAAAAGCTCCTCAATTTTTTCGAATCCCGCAGCATTCCCGTCCTGATAGTCAGTGATAATTTTGATTATATGTTAAATGGCATATTGGAACGTAATAATATTTCCGGCATGGAAGTTTATTGCAATAAAGTAGATATTACCGGAGATAATTTTAAGACGAGCTTTCCGTATGCGAACAGTGATTGCGGTGATTGCGCAAACTGCAAGAAGACGCACCTTCTATCTAAAAGAAAAGAAGGGATGGAGGCCGTTTATATAGGCGACGGTAAATCAGATGTCTGCGCCTCTAAGGTGTCCGATCTGGTATTCGCGAAAGGGTATTTGCAGGACCTGTTTAAAGAAGAGGGCAGGCCGCATGTGGCTATTGATGACCTCAAAGATGTGTATGACTATTTTGAAAGGAATTTAGTATGAGTAAAGTACAGAAGGTGCAAAAGACGCAGAAGGCAGCCCCCGGTAATAGGGATGAACTTTTAAAGCTCGAATCAAACTACTGCTCCTGGGGTGACACCGTCCACTATGTTGAGAAGCCAAACATATTCAGCCGCTGCAAGGGATCTTACCTGTATGATGATGCCGGCGTTGAATATCTCGATCTCCAAATGATATATTCAGCGGTTAATTTCGGTTATGGAAATGAGCGCCTGAATAATGCACTTAAAAAACAAATAGATAAACTTCCTCAGCTCGCCTGTCAGTATATTCATGAAGAGAAGATCCTTCTCGCGTCACGCATTGCGCAGAGAATGGAGACGACTTTCGAGGAGAAGGGCAGGGTTCATTTTAATGTAGGCGGCGCTCAGGCGTTGGAAGATTCGTTGAAATTGGTCCGCAACAATACAGGCCGTAGTTTAGTCTTTGCGTTTATGGGCGGGTATCATGGCAGGACGCTTGCCGCTTCTGCTATAACTTCAAGTTTCCGCTATAGAGAAAGATTCGGCCATTTCGGCGACAGGGCGTTCTTTGTTCCGTTCCCATATTGCTTCAGGTGCTTCTACGGCAAAAAACGAGACAGCTGTAATATGTACTGCCTGAAACAGTTTGAGAAATTATTCGAGACTGAATATTACGGTGTAGTTGATAAAAAGACGAACCTTTGTGAATTTTCCGCTTTTTATGTAGAACCGCTTCAGGGCACAGGCGGATATGTGGTTCCCCCGATGGAATATTTCTCGGAACTTAAGAAGATACTTGACCAGTATAAAATACTGATGGTTGATGATGAAATACAGATGGGATTTTTCAGGACAGGCAAGTTGTGGTCGATAGAGCATTTCGGTGTAACGCCCGATATATTAGTATTTGCTAAGGCCCTGACCAACGGTCTTAATCCGCTCTCCGGCGTGTGGGCGAAAGAATATCTGATCTCTCCAAAAGTGTTTCCACCCGGCTCGACCCATTCGACATTCTCGTCAAATCCGCTAGGCACAGCAGTGGGTCTCGAAACTATGAAGCTGATAGAGGAGTCCGATTTTGCCACAGAGCTGCCTAAAAAAGGTAAATATTTTGTTTCACGCCTTCGCAGCCTGCAGAAGAAGTATCCGGAGATAGGGCACGTTGACGGTTTAGGCCTTGCATTAAGGATAGAGATGTGCCAGAAAGACGGATATACGCCGAACAAGAAGCTGACCGATGCGATAGAAAACATAGGATTGAGCGGTAAACTATCTGCCGGAGGCAAAACGCGTGGGCTCGTTCTGGATATCGGCGGATATTATAAGAACGTATTTACTCTCGCTCCTTCCTTCTATATTACGGAAAAAGAGATAGATCTGGGAGTAGATCTGTTTGAAGAGGCCCTGATAAAAGCGCTTAAAACTACGTAGGTTGTTAAAAACTAGCTTTTTTGCCATTGACTTGTATTGGGTTGTAGTGTATACTTTTTGAAATGAAAAAAGTTCTCAATATATTTATAGTAATATCAATATCCCTCATAGTAATTCTGTCTCCTATTAAAGCTACAGCGCAAAATATACCTCCAGGGCAGGGATCAGAAGCCGCTGCAAGCCGTTTCCAGGATGAAGCCGAACGCCGCAAAGCCGCACTTATGACTAAGGAAGGTAAGGCGCCTAAGGTAGAGGTGGAGGAGAAAAAAGGGCCTGCACCAATGGTTTCCGAAGTTACCTTTGTATTAAAAGACCTGAAAATAACAGGATCAACGCTATTTAAACCGGAAGAGCTTCTGCCCGTCTATCATAAATATATAGGTAAAGAGGTTTCGTTTAAAGAGATAGATGAAATAGTTGAGCAGATCAAGGAAAAGTATAAAGCCAGGGGGTATCTTACAACTACTGCCTATGTCCCTGAACAGCAGATCATGGGGGGTGTGGTTGAGATAAGGATACTGGAAGGCAAGATGGGCAACCTGGTTATTGAAGGCAATAAGTGGTTTACCAAGTCGCTTATAGAGAAATATATCCACGTAAAAAAAAATGAACTGCTTAACATAAATATCCTTCAGCGAGACCTTTTAAGGCTTAATCAGAACACAGATATTGACGTAAGGACCGTTATTGAGCCCGGCGATGACCCTCAAGCCTCTGACATAACCCTTAAAGTAGAGGATAAGTTCCCGTATCATGCCGGGGTGGGGGCTGATGATCAGGGCACGCGCCTGACAGGCAAGTACAGAGCCTCGGCTTTTGCACGCAGCACAAACTTTACAGCCAATAACGATTTTGTGTTTTATAACTCAGTTGCTTCCTCTGATTCCGCAGGACAATTTGTTACCTATATGGTACCTATAGATACTTACGGCACGAAAGTTGGTTTTGATTTTTCTTATTTCACTTCAAAAATCGGCAGGGAATACAGGGATTATGATATAGTTGGTAATACAATCAATTATATTCCGCACGTAACAGGTGAAATATATCTGTCGGAAAATATGCAGTTATTTGCTGATGCAGGATTGAACATAAAAGCAAATATGAAATCTGTCCACAGCGATACCACTGTGGAAGAACAACTTCGCATACCTTACTTCAGAATGGATATGGCCAGGATAGATTCTTTCCTTGGAGGCGGGCAGACAATATTTTCTCCGGAAATAGATTTCAGTATAGGGAATGGATTTTTAGGTGCATCATGGGAAGATAATCCAAAAGCGGCAAGGGTCGGAACTTGCGGTTTCTTTTTTAAATATATTCATAATTTAAGACGCGTGCAAAGAATGCCATGGGAAAGTTATATTTCGATGCGGCATCAGCTGCAGGTTGCAACACATACACTTCCATCATCAGAACAATTTCAGATCGGAGGACTTAGCACTGTCAGGGGGTATCCGGAAGGCGACTATCTTGCGGATACGGCTGCAACTCTCAGCACTGAATGGGTCTTCCCAATGTATTTCATTCCGAAAGATTATAAGCTGCCATACGATAACACTCCCCTAAGAAACGAAATACAACCTGTTGTTTTTGTGGATTTGGGTGGCGGGACATTATTGAGAACCATCCCGGGTGAAATGGAATATAAATTTCTTATGGGTCTTGGCGGTGGCTTAAAAATTAATTTGTATAACCGGCTCAGCGTTCTTCTGGAGTGGGCACAAGCTGTGGGCTCAAAACCTACAGCAAATTCCGGGCCATCAACCTTCCACATTACTGCAAGCTTCGAATTATAAACCACGCACCATTTTTTCCGTCGGAAAACCTCAGTTAGGAAAAAACTAAATTTCGCATCCTGTTAAAAATAAAAAAGTAAGGAAGTAAATATTGTATATATTGATATATATATGTTATACTTATATTTGACATTAAGAGAATGAAATGTTTGTTGTGAATTTTAACAAGCGAGATTACGATGAAAACAAAAATCCTGTTCCTCACAGCCCTGGCAGTCGCGATGATGAGCGCCGAGCTCGCATTCTGTTTACCGCAGGATGCAAGAGTAGAGAACGGGA
>Ga0172381_10000168_pt1 | contig 77958 bp, 56 predicted proteins | sample Leawel6488metaG_FD_119754 | JGI IMG/M metagenome (GOLD analysis project Ga0172381, IMG submission 119754) | Leachate microbial communities from a municipal landfill in Southern Ontario, Canada - Leachate well 64-88 metaG | ecosystem: Engineered > Solid waste > Landfill > Unclassified | place...
AGTGTGAAACGGAATATTCTCATGAAATTATTTGATATGTATGATTTTATGAACTTCTCGCTGACGTCCTTCCATTGCGATATAAAGATAGTAAATTCCCGGTTCCAGATCATTCATTGGCACTGTAAGAATTTCATGTTTACGAGAACCATTGATCGGGATGACCTTTTTGCCGTCTGTTCCAAACAACCAGGCATTGATTTCCAAACCAGTGAATTGTTCAGGTATCCTGATAAAAAACTGGCTCATGCAGGGGTTCGGGTATATGATGACTTGATCATCAATTGACTTTTTGACACCCTTCTTTTTAGTCAGTATAGCGGATTTATATTCCTCCGGAACAGTGAGAGGTTCCTGATACGAGATCAGGTTTTGGTGCTGGAGTACGTTCCGGGCAAAACTGCCGGGTAAATCCATCACATTTAAAGCTAAGGATTGTAGGATGGATTGTTGTATACTGTCCGGAATAAGATATCCAATACTGTCATGGATCATTTGTCGTTCGACATCATTCAGACTTTTAAAGGTATTTACCCGTGACCGTTGGTTTTCTGTCAGATCATACAAGCTGGGAATTTCATTCAGTACACTGTCAGCCTGGTAAAATGTATGATGATCCATATAAAGCAGGACCAGATCCAGTTTTGAGTCCAACCGATAATCTTTCGACAGCACCTGAGTAATACTGTCAAATTGAGCAGAGGCAAGACTATCGTTAAGATATTTGTATATCATAGAGTTGATCAGCAAAACCCGATAATGGATCCAGCCAGCGAGTTCGCTTTCAAGTACCTCTCTTGCACCGATGACATCTTTCCCATCCAGAATCTCAGCATAAAGAGAATCGGGAATAGGAGTGATACGCAAATCAAGAGTGTTCATAATTTCTTCACTCTTTGCCGACTGCGGATTGCCCACAAGGATATCTGTGATCAATGAATTTGAGAGTACCGTTTCTTTCTGAATCGATGCTTCAAGAACGGTGTCAGACAAATAAGGAGAGGCAGACATCAGATCATCATAAAGATTGTTCGATTCGGAGGGTTCGCTTGTCATGATCTTTTCGCACAGGCTATCCGTGGAACCATTGTCAACAAGGTACTTCAAAATGGATACAAGGCTGTCAATTTTGAAATCGGCCATGGCAATTTGTGATTTGAAATTCATGGATGGACCATCCGTGTAGAAATTATCGGGACAACTTGAGGAACTATATGCTTTATTTATCGGTTTTCTGGTTATTTTATCTTCCCGATTGACTTTGATAGGATTCAATCGGGTGTTTAGTATATTGGAACTTGTATGATATGAATACTCAATATTCCTTACCGTTTGGTCAAATAGGATATCATAAATTTCATTGCCTGTTTCATGATTCAGGGAGAAATTATTACCCGCTGGCTCCTGGGTTGGGTTCGCCGGATTTGGCTTACTTTTCTGGTAGTAGGTTAAACCAGTACCGCTGGTGTAAGCATCTTCGTCTGTATCACAGATATCATTGGTGTTATTTGAGAATGAATTGCAAACAAAGCAAAGTCCAGACTCCAACATATAGGCAATATTATAGTTATTGAAGAAGTCCGGCAGGGCGTATTCTCCCCTGTTGATGTTTAGCCCAGTCAACGCGTAGGTCAGCGATGTAAAGGTGTTTTTATATACGTAATTCTGTCTTGCCCCTGAATTATTGACCACGACACCGTATTGCGGCTTCCCGAAGCCGGAATTGCCGACAAAGTTGTTGTTCTGGACCTGGAATCCACTTGAATTATTCAGATAAAGGCCGTAGGTATTATCTCCTCCCACTGCGCAGAAGTAGATGTTGGTAAAGGTATTCCAGGTAAAGACCTGGTTGTTCTCGGGAGTATATCCGGAGATGTATGTGCCGCGCTGACAGTGGCTGAACGTACTGTTCTGAAGTTTGATGCCAGCCGTTCCCATCCCGCTGTGCATGCCGTAAATCCCATATTCCAGTTTTGAAAAGCTGCATGGGGTGTTCGATACTGTTTCTTTCTGAAGATCCAGGATCGAATTGTAGCTGTATATACCCCTTCCGCGCCCTGCGTAAGTGGAGGTGGCAAGGTCCTCGCGCGAGTTAGAGAAAGTACACCCCTTCAATGTTACAAGGTTGGTTCCCTCAAATTTGATATGATAATCCGGTGTTGCGCTTCCGAAAAGATTCTTATCTGTGGTGAATGTGCAGTTTGTGAAAGAGCTTTTGTTGGGAGCCAAACCAAATTTGTAGGAATAAAGATCGATATCGATCTTGTTGTTCAGAAACAGCGCATTGGAAGCCAGGATGATGCCGCCGGATGGATAGCCTTCGTAAACTACGACTGTACCCCCAGTAGATTTGTAGGGTATGGCACCCGTGTTGAACGTCTTGATCCCGCAAAGTGCACCTTCAATGGTGCCGTGGTCTATGATGACTTTGCCTTGGTATTCGGCATACTGCAATATGGTATTCATGCTCTGGTCCTGCCCGGGATCCCCGTTTATCTCAATGCCTGTCCAGAATTGGCCGCATCCTGCGCTTATCCTCGAATTGTACACGTTACTCCCAATGATCCGTGGCGAAAGCTTTAGAATTCCCTGGGGTTTAATAATAATCTTGGCATTCGGCGACATGTATACGTTGCACTTTATTTCAAGGACCTGCTGAGGCTCGATAATGATGTTCTGGTTGATATGGACATCAGTGGTCCAAACTTTATTTTGGTAACTCTGGTTAATGATGATCGGTGTGCTGCTCGTAATACAGTTTGAGCTGATATCCTGACATTCATACGTAGCGGTGTAAGGTCCTTTAGCTGGATCACTGTCATCGCAATCCTCGTCGTTTGCACTGACCCAAGGAGGACAGCCACAGTTGGCTGGATCTTCCGGTACCACTTGGGTCCCACTCATTTTCCAGTGCAGTCCCCACCAATAATAGCCGTCACCGTCTTCGTCAGAGCATTTAATCGATGTCGTCGTACTATTACTTAGCCTGTGTTCAATGGCTCCGATGAGGTAATTGCTGTTCCCGGCGATAATATTGGATGTATTGTAATAAGGGATGAAGTCCCCGTTATAGCTATCCTTAAACCACCATGTGGTTGTTCCCAGGAATGAACAGGTGCCATCAAGAACGATGGCTGGGTCACTGGGGCCTGAACCCGGATAGAAGATGTCCCCAACTTTTGCCGTTGAATAGCCTACAAGGATCATCTGATGGTAAACGTTCGGGTTGGGCACTGGATAATCATTTACCCGACAGGAAATGGGACCAAACTTGATAAGTGTTTCTTTGATGATATTCTCATAATTGGTTCCGTTGTCGAGGGTTAAAAAGCCCCCAATTTTGACCCTATCGACTGGATTAGTACACTTGCTGGAGCAGGGTGGCCCGGCACAGTTAAATGGATAACACGATTCATTGACCACGTAATTGTTCATCATATAGGTCAGAATATTTGCTGATGTGTATGGACTGGGGGTAACACAGGGCAGGTTGACATAGCAGTTTATGATCTGCATTTCCGATTGGTTTAGGTCAAGCTGGTGTTTTATATCTGGATATGCCAGTGCGTTTGCTCCAGAATTGTTATTGAAAAACAGATTAGCCCCGGCTTCCTCAAGACCAATCGAGGCAAATGCGTAACATGTATTATCCGATTGCATCCAAGGCTTAGTAATCCATCCATAACCGTTCGAATTGTAATAAGGAGTATTTGGAATGTTTGATCTGTGCCGGTTGCGCCAGTCAAAATTATCAGTATAGGTTGAAGAGGACTGGGCATGTGACTGGGTGAAGGTTGACTGAAAGAGTCCTCCCTTGTAAAACTCATATCCTTGGATATTGTATTTTTTTCCAAATAGAATCTCCTTATCTGAATAACTCTTTTGTTGTAACATTGTTTTTCCTGCCCTCCAGTAATATCCTTTGGCAGCAATGTTCTGGTTTATGAGTAAAATTTTAACTGAATCAAGAGCCAATTTTGCCTGGGCTTGCAAGGAAGGAATGTTTTGTTGCGGAGTTTGGTCAAGTTTCAGAACATCAATGCTAACAGATGAATTGATAAGATCAATTTTTAGTTCCACAGGTTTGATTCCTGTAAGATAACATGTCTCATCACATTTACTGTCAAATGAAAAGGAGTTCGTGTTGCTGATTATGGGATAGGCTTCAAACAATAGGTAATAGTATCCATAGTCGTCCTTTACCAAAACCCGCACCAAACTGGAGTCGGACATCAGGCTGACGCTGCCAGTGATTTCAAGTGAATATACCGTCTCTCCGATGGTGAAAGGATTGAATACTGTGTCCGTTGAAAAGTTTTGATTGATTGTGATTTCCTGTGCATAGGCCGCGCGGGGCAGTAACGCCAGCCCCAAGATGAGCGCCAGGGTGAAAATGAAATATTTCATAATGGATAGGTTTTGGGAAAATGTTTTACAATAACTACAAACGGTTCATATAATGATTGATAGAGATAAGATCAAACTAATTAATTTATCAAAAAAAAACGTTACTATTCTGGTTTAACGAATACTTTATTAATGCGAATCAAGGGTTAAAAATCAAATAAATAAAAGTGGCAGCTAATTTGCCAAACTCGTGAATAAGAAGGCCTTTAGCTGACCGAACATTATTCGCTCTTTGAAAGTCTGTTTTTTCAATCAACCAATTGAACCATCCCTCAATCGGTTGCCGAACATTTGAAACTGCCTTTGATAATAGGTCATTTGCTGCTCTATCATACTGTTTTCCCCATTCAGATTGACCTTTGATTGCCTTGACAGGGGTCATCATAACCGCATTCTGAGTTAGGTAAAGACGTTCAAAGAAATCGTGATCATGATACTTTTTGTCGCCGAAAAAGGTTCTGTTATTGATCATACTCCAGGCATTTTTGAATACATTCAAATCATTTTCAGAGACGGCTGTAATAAATTACTGAAGCGTTCACACGAAAATTTAAGTTCTTTTTCTTATGCATCTGATACGTAAAAGAAAAATTCAACTAATTTGGTACTCTTAACCTTAGAGATCATATCCTATGATGTTTGGTGGTACATACATCTAAGATACAGATTTCTAAGGTTATATATATTTTATATTCCAATAGATTATTAACATTCTTTGTTTATATCTGCTCCATATTTTACTGTTTTTAACCCTTGATTCGCATTGTTTATTTGTTTTTAGTTAGGGTTGTAATATCTTAGAACTACGGGTATAAACATAATATATATATTACAATAATTACGCCAAAACATTATCATGCTGTATACCAATTGTCTGTATGTTTGTCATTTTAAAAAGTGTAACAAAATGTTACACTTTGTGTAAAACACGTAACATTTTGTTACATCCTAATGAATTACTTCAAAAAAAATTCTACATTGCATTGATTTATTATTATGGGTGTAAGTCGTTTAAGGTTTGCGGATAATCCCGAATTATTTACCTTTGCAAGTGTTGAAAGATAGCCTTTATAAAACCATTAAGTTGTCGTTTATATGTACGAATTCATCAAAGGAGAATTGATTGAAAAAACCCCCGGATATGCCGTGATAGAGACCAATGGGGTAGGCTATTTGCTGAATATTTCCATCAATACATACGCACAGCTTCGCGAGAAAGAAAAATGTACCTTGTATACCCACCTGGTGGTTCGCGACGACGATATGTTGCTTTATGGTTTTGCTGACCGTGAAGAGCGGGAATTGTTCCGCCAGTTGATCAGTGTTTCCGGGGTAGGGGTGAATACTGCCCGACTGATCCTCTCCTCCTTATCCCCGCTGGAGGTTTACAATGCCATTGTTAACGGCGATGTTCCCTTATTGCAACGGGTAAAAGGAATCGGGGGGAAGACGGCTCAACGTATTATCATCGACCTTAAAGATAAGGTTTCCAAAGTGATAATCGCTGGTGAAAATTCCGGTTTTTTGCACAATACAAAGAAAGAAGAAGCGTTATCAGGATTGATCATTCTGGGCTTCCCAAAGATGCTTGCCGAAAAAGCGTTGAACAAGATCATCGAAACGGAAGGAACAGGCTTGACAGTGGAACAGCTGATCAAACTCGCCCTCAAAATGTTATAGGGCGTGAAGGTTCCATAAATTTATTCACCTCGGAATATCTAGTGAAGAAAAGAATTTTATACTGTCTCGTCTGCCTGGCCCTCCTTGTTGCCTTTTGTTTCACGGTTTCCGCCGCTGAAACAAAGTGTAATTATGGAAGGTTCTGGCTATTTACATTCTCTCCCGATAGCCTTGTTAAAGGTGATACGGTGCGTCTCCGCTATCCTTTTGACGACTCCAAGGTGATGCCGGGTTCAGGAGAAGAGCATGGTATTTATCTTAAAAATCCTTCCAACCTTAAAACCATTGTTGAATACGACCCGATAACGAGGCAGTACTATTACATGTACAAAATCGGGGAAACAACCTACCGGATTCCAACTACCCTTACATTCGAAGAATACCAGAACATGGATATGGAGACCATGATCAACAATTACTGGAAAGAACGTTCGGAAGCTGCCAGTATTGATAATGCCAAAGGCATAATTCCAAAAATCCATATCCCCGGAAAAGTATTTGAAACCATTTTTGGGAACAACACTGTGGATATCCGCCCCCAGGGATCTGCGGAGATCACTTTCGGTTTGGTATCGAACCGCCGTGATGACCCAATGCTTAATACCCGTCAACGGCGACAAACCAATTTCGATTTCAATGAGAAAATCCAAATGAATGTGATTGCCAAAATTGGTGATAAAATCGAGTTCAAGGTTAACTATAACACCGAAGCCACCTTCGATTTTGAGAATAAGCTGAAATTGAAATATGAAGGCAAGGAAGATGATATCATTCAACTGATTGAAGCCGGTGATGTAAATATGCCATTGAGTACTTCCCTTATCCGGGGGACCGAGAGTTTATTTGGTATCAAGACAAAATTACGGTTCGGACGGGTAACGGTGACTGCTTTGTATTCGCAACAGAAAAGCGAATCAAAGAATATTACCGTTCAAGGCAATGCCCAGCAGACTAAATTCAAGATCAGGGCTGATGAATATGAAGATAACAAGCATTTTTTTCTGGGACAGTATTTCCGGGATAATTATAAACAAAACCTCTCCAAATTGCCTGTCATCACCAGCAATGTCAATATTCTGAAGATTGAGGTTTGGGTCACCAATGTAGGCGCTGCTGTTACTGAAAATAGAAACATTGTAGCCTTTATGGACCTGGGAGAATACAAACCATACAATACGCGGTTGTTTACCGGAGATCCCAACCGGAAATATACCACCAACAACTCCAATAACCTTTTCCAGGTGATCATGCCCAATCCGGCCGATACTGCTAAAGTCCGTAACATCAATACGGTAACCGGTTATCTGAAAGGTTCACCTTTCTTTATGATCTCCGGTGAAGATTTTGAAAAGGTGGAGAGTGCGCGTAAACTGTTAACTTCTGAATACAGTTTCAATCCAAAGCTTGGATTCATCTCTTTGAATACTGCTTTAAATTCTGATCAAACGCTGGCAGTCGCCTATCAATACCAGGTAATTGGCGATACCGCCATTCATCAGGTTGGTGAATTTTCCGATCAGGGGATCAATACTCCTAAAAGCTTAATTGTTAAGTTGCTGAAGAGTACTTCCCTGAATACGAAAATCCCGACCTGGAAGCTGATGATGAAAAATGTATATGCGTTGGGCGCTTATCAGCTTCAGTCCAATAGTTTTACGTTGAATATTCTCTATTCCGGCAACGCCAATGGCGTTCCTACGGCTTATATCGGAGAAGGCCGGATTAAAGGAGTTCCCCTGCTCAGGGTACTGGACCTTGATAATCTCAACCAGCAATTCAATCCGCCTCCCGACGGAATGTTCGATTTTATCGATCAGGCTGCTACCATCGGAGGGACGATACAGGCTTCGAACGGAAGGATATTTTTCCCGGTTTTAGAGCCTTTCGGGGAAGATTTGCGCGATTCCATTCTGGATGTTAACAATCCCAAAGAGTCCAAAGAACTGGCTGATAAATATTGCTTCGACTCGTTATATACCATGACGAAAACGATGGCGCGGCAGTATCCTGATAAAAATAAGTTTGTATTAGACGGGTATTACAAATCTTCGGCTGGATCAGAAATCTCGTTGAATGCGTTGAATGTCCCTGCTGGTTCTGTAAAGGTCACTGCAGGCGGGATTCAGTTAACGGAAAATGTGGATTATACGGTAGATTATACCCTTGGGCGTGTGCGGATCATCAACGAAGGGATTCTGAATTCCGGGACACCGATCAACATCTCTCTGGAAAGCAATGAGATGTTCAATGTTCAAACCAAACGATTGATGGGGGCGCACATCGATTACAAGATCAACAAAGATTTTGTGGTTGGAGCTACAATACTTAACCTGAATGAACGGCCATTGACTCAAAAGGTCAACTATGGTGATGAACCGATGTCGAATACCGTATGGGGGATGAACGTTTCCTATCGTACGCAATCGCGTTTGATTACCCGCTTTATTGATGCGTTGCCGTTGATTTCCACCAAAGCGCCTTCGAGCCTCACGGTGGATGCTGAATTTGCTCAGTTTATCCCGGGTCATTCCAAGTCTATCGGAAAAGCCGGTACTACCTATATCGACGATTTTGAAGGTGCCAAATCTACCATTGACCTTAAAAACATAGGGACTTGGTTTATGGCCAGTTCCCCGCAAGGTCAAACCGCCACAGGACTTTTCCCTGAGGCTGCTTCTGGAACTAAACTGGCGTATGGTTTTAACCGAGCCAAATTGGCATGGTATATCATTGATCCTTTGTTTTATGATAAAAACACCAACTTGATCCCATCAAACGTTTCCAATTCTGAGTTGTCAAACCAATATGTAAGGCAGGTATGGGAGACTGAAATTTTTCCGAACAAGCAGCCATTGAACGGGGTCCCTGTTAATTTGGCGGTGTTAAACTTAGCCTATTATCCCAATGAACGGGGGCCATATAATTACGATGTAGGGTCTACAGCATACTCCAAGGGATTGAATACCGATGGTACCTTGGCCATGCCTGAAACCCGCTGGGGAGGGATCATGCGAAAGATTGAGTCCACCGACTTTGATGCCACCAACATCCAGTATATTGAATTCTGGATGATGGATCCTTTTGTATATGACACGTTAAATTCCGGACAATTGTATTTTAACCTGGGGGATGTATCGGAGGATATTCTGCGGGATGGACGGAAGAGTTATGAAAACGGATTACCAACTACTAACGTGGTTACGGGAGTGGATACTACGATTTGGGGCCGGGTGCCGCAGTTACAAGCCCTGGTAGATGCTTTCGACAACAATCCTGAATCACGGCCTTATCAGGATGTGGGCTATGACGGATTAAGGGATGTGGATGAACTGTCGTTTTTTGATACCACCTATGTTGCCAAAGTGAGAAATACATTTGGGTCTGGCTCGGGCGCTTATAAAAATGCTGCTGCAGACCCTTCCAGTGATGATTTTCATTATTTCAGAGGATCCGATTATGACAATGATCCGAACTTTAGCAGTGTTTTGAACCGATATAAAAAATACAACGGTCCCGAAGGTAATTCTCCCACCACAAACCAGTCGCCCGAAAGCTATCCAACCATTGCCACAACCCTGCCCAATGTGGAAGATATCAACAAAGACAATACATTAAGTGAAGCAGAACGCTATTACCAGTATGTAGTTCAGTTACGGCGTGATCAGATGATACCGGGAACGAATTATATCACCAATGTATACAGAGCCACCGATATTCCCCTGGCCGATGGAACAAGAGGCTCTGTGAACTGGTATCAGTTCAAAATTCCTATCCGTACCCCGGATAAAGTGGTTGGAAATATCTCGGATTTTACTTCTATCCGATTTATGCGGATGTTTTTCAAGAACTTTCAGCGTCCGGTTGTATGTCGGTTTGCAACCCTTGAACTTACCCGTGGCGAATGGAGAAAATATGATTATAGTTTGCTTTCCCCAGGGGAATATATTCCCGATGATTACCAAAATTCCACTCAGTTTGATATTGCTACTGTAAGTATCGAAGAAAATGGGAGCAAACAGCCGATTCCCTACGTAATGCCTCCGGGTATTGAACGGGAAACAAACTGGGGATCGACCAATATGCAGAAGCTGAATGAGCAATCCATGTCATTTAAGGTTTGCAACCTGGTTGATGGGGATGCCCGGGGCGCTTATAAAACCTGTGAATTTGACTTCCGCCAGTTCAAACATCTTCAGATGTATGTTCATGCAGAGAAGTCGATCAAGAGCCAGAATTTAAAACCTGGCGAGCTTACTATTTTTATGCGGGTAGGTTCTGATTTCACGGAAAACTATTATGAGTATGAAATTCCCCTCAATTTTACACCCTGGGGAACCAGATCAGATAATCCGGAAGCCATCTGGCCCGATGCCAATGCTTTTGATATCAACCTGGACCGATTGGTAGAAGTAAAATATAACCGGCTGGTGGCCATGCGCGATAAAGGACTTGAACTGACGGCATCAACGCCCTATTCGGAATATGATGGAGCAAATAAAATTACCGTAGTAGGGTCTCCTACGATCAGCGATGTAAGGGCAATCTTGATCGGAGTACGTAATCCTAAAAAGAATACCATAACACCCGATGATGATGGGCAGGCAAAATGTGCGGAGGTTTGGGTGGATGAGCTTCGTTTGTCTGAATTTAACAAACAGGGAGGATGGGCTGCCACAGCACGGGTGGCTTTGGAACTGGCTGACCTTGGCCGTGTACAGGTAACAGGAAGTTATAACAGCGCGGGTTTTGGAACACTAGAACAAAAACAAACCCAGCGATTGATGGAATCAATTACTACTTTCGGATTTGATACCGACCTGGACTTAGGCAAATTTTTCCCTGCCAAATCAGGGGTCCGTATTCCGATGCATTTCGATTATTCAATGCAACAAAATAACCCCAAGTATGATCCGCTCAACCCGGATCTCTTGCTGAAGGATGTTCTGGATGCTTATGATACCAAGCAACAGAAGGATTCAATCAAGTCGCTGACCCAAACTTATACGCAACGTAAAAATTTCAATCTGATGAATGTCAGAAAAGAGCGGACTTCAGACAAAAAACCAAAGATCTATGATATTGAAAATTTCAATTTAAGTTATTCTTATTCTGAAATATACTACCGTGATGTGGACGTGGAGTATAAGTTACAAAAGACATATACCGGAGGTTTGGGTTATACCTATTCGGCCCAGCCTAAAAATGTACAGCCTTTCAAACGATCAAAGGGACTTTCCAGCAGATCTCTGATGTTGATCAAAGACTTTAATTTTTATTATCTGCCCAAATCTTTCACTTTCCGGACGGATATGGTTCGCGAATTCAATCAGCAAAAATTCAGGAATAAGAGTGCAGCCATAATTCCGATGGAAACATTTTATACCAAGCGTTGGGACTGGACCCGGACGTATGATTTGAAGTACGATTTTTCAAAATCTCTGAAAATTTCGTTAGTGGCCAATGCCGCTGCATTTATCAATGAGCCTCCGGGAGTGATTGACCGTTCAAACCGGGATCAGGTTTGGGGTGAAATCTTTTCCTTTGGTACCATGAACAATTACAACCAGGCTTTCAGTGTAACCTGGGAAGTGCCTTTTACAAAAATTCCTTATTTGGATTTTATTTCTTTGAACGCAGGGTATCAATCCACCTATCGCTGGGCTGCCTCCCCGATATCGATTCAGGATCAATATGGGAATACCATTGAAAATGCAAGCAACAAAGTACTCAATGGCGGTCTTAATCTGGTAACATTATATAATAAAAGTTCGTATCTGAAGAAGATTAATCAGGGGGTTGCTAAAAATTCCAAAATACCCCGTCCGGAGCCTCCCAAAATTTCTAAGGAAAAAAGTTTAGCCAAACAGGATAGCTTGAAAGCAGAAAAACCTAAGATAAATGTCGGAAAAATCATTCTTGATGGAACACTCAGGGTTTTAATGGCTATCCGGACTGCCAAATTCACCTATAATCAGGGCAATGGTATTTTATTGCCGGGATTCAAGCCGGAACCGGATGCTCTTGGTAATAACTGGAGTTCAAATGCCCCCGGGCTTGGTTTTGTTTTTGGCGACACGCGAGATATCCGTCCAACAGCTGTTGAGCATGGATGGATTACCACAGATACCATGCTGAATACTCCCTACATTACTAAATTCACAGAAAATTTGACGGTAAACGTGAGTCTTGAACCAATCAAGGATCTAAGGATCGAAATCACCGCATTGCGACAATACTCAAAGGCCCACACCGAATATTTCAAAGCCGACCGGAGTGGCGCTTTCCCAACAGATCCTTTATCGGCTTCAGACCAGGGAAGTTTCACAATGTCGTATCTTATAATTGGGACTTCTTTCGATAAGGAGGACGAATTTGGACGTTCGTCGACTTTTGAGAGAATGAAACAATACCGTTTACAGATTGCCCAGCGATACGCAGCCATGAATCCGAATTCAAAAGGAGTCGTTGATTCAACCGGATTTCCGATGGGTTATGGAAACACCGATCAGGAAGTACTGCTTTCGGCCTTTATGTCAGCTTACAGTGGAAAAGATCCGGGGAAAATCAAACTTAATGCCTTTCCTTCCATTCCGCTTCCCAACTGGCGGTTGACATACGATGGTTTAGCAAAACTAAAGATTTTTAAAACCTGGTTGAGGACTTTTACCATTACCCATGCCTATTTGTCGACCTACAGTGTAAGCAATTTCACCTCCAATATCCTCTTTAAAGAGCAAAATGGAATGCCTTCGGTGACCGATGATGCCGGTAACTTTATTCCTCAATCTCAACTCATGGTTGTTTCAATCACTGAGCAATTCAACCCGCTTATTAAAATAGATCTTGGTTTTGTGAATAGCCTGCTGGCCGATCTGGAAATGCGCAGGGGGCGTAATATCTCCTTTGCTTTTGGCAATAACCAACTTACCGAGATCACTAGTAATGAGTTTATTATTGGTTTGGGATATCGTTTCAAGGGGATCCGATTAAACTTTTCAGGATTGGTAGGCGGAGGTAATAAAACAAAAACCAACAGCGACCTTAATCTTAAACTTGACTTCTCCATCCGGAAGAATAAAACAGTATTACGACGGATTGATGAAGATGTTAACCAGGTCTCGGTAGGACAGAATGTATTGTCTCTCAATTTCTCTGCCGATTATAACCTGAGTCAACGATTCAATGTCCGGTTCTATTTCGATAAAGTGATCAATACACCTTATGTTTCTAACCAATATCGGACCTCAAATACCAAAGGCGGGATCGCTTTACGTTTTACCCTGGCACAGTAGGTAGCATCCTTAACCAGTCTGTTTTTTAACTGTTCCTTTGACAATTCGAAAAAAAACCATACTTTTGAAAAAATCTTAAAAAAAAATAAACTATGAACGTTCCTGCAAATCTAAAGTACACAAAGGACCATGAATGGTTAAAAGTTGAAGGTGAAAACGCTTTTATTGGCATTACTGATTTTGCTCAGCATGAGTTGGGAGATATCGTATTTATTGAAGTGGAAACCGTGGGTGAAACCCTTGGAAAGCACGAATCTTTTGGTACTGTTGAGGCAGTTAAAACAGTCTCTGACCTGTTCATGCCTGTTTCCGGTGAAATTCTTGAATTCAATGAAGAACTTACCACTACTCCGGAAACCATTAACAAAGATCCTTATGTAAAAGGGTGGATCGTTAAGATTAAAATGACAGCTCCGGGCGAAATCGCCGAATTGCTTGATGCTACAACATATACAACACAAATTCAGTCTTAAATCCTGGTTTCCCCACAAACAACTTGCTTGCGAACGTTCCTGAAACATAACCTCTGGAGTTTTTTGTGGGCGCTGGTTATCGTCTTACTTACCTGTTTGCCAGGTAAAGTATTTCCGGCCCTTCCCCGTTTTATGGACCTGTTACAACCTGATAAATGGGTTCATGGAATTATGTTCGGAATTTATGTGTTTGTTCAGATCAGGGGATTTGTATTGCAGGATCGGTTTCCTTTTTTACATCACAATGCTGTTGTAATAACGTTGCTTATTGGTATTCTCCTGGCGATGGGTACGGAATTGGCTCAAAAGTTTTTTATCCCGTTGCGGAGTGGCTCTCCATACGATTTTCTGGCCGACGTGGTTGGATGTCTCTTAGGGTTGTTGGCTGCGTGGAAATTTGTTCGAATTAATAGATAGAAATCAGGAATTATTAGATGGAGAAACCTTGGAGAAATAGTCAAATACTATTTTTCCTTTTGCTTTTCCGATGACTTCCTGTAGCTCTTCCAGAGTGGCTCCTTTGATATTATTTACGGACCGGAATTTCGAGAGTAATTTCTGATTAATCGAATTGCCTATTCCCGGGATCTTTGTGAGCTGGGGTGCCAGAGCGGCTTTTTCACGACGTTTCCGGTGGTGCGTGATCCCAAACCGGTGAGCTTCATCACGCATCTGCTGGATAATCTTGAGGGTCTCGGATTTTTTATCCAGATACATGGGTAATGAATCTTTGGGATAATAGATTTCTTCGAGTTTTTTTGCAATTCCTATCACCGTCATTTTTCCTGTGAGACCCAGATCTTCCAGGCTTTTCAAGGCTGCACTCAACTGTCCTTTCCCGCCATCCACAACAATTAGCTGCGGAAGTGATTTTCCTTCCTCAAGAAGCCGTTTGTAACGCCGGAAGATGATCTCTTCCATGGAGGCAAAATCATCGGGACCTTCCACGGTTTTTATGTTGAAATGCCTGTATTCGCTTTTATCGGGACGGGCATTTTTAAAACAAACCATCGCAGCAACCGGATGAGTCCCCTGGATGTTGGAATTGTCGAAACATTCGATGTGTACTGGTAGTTCAGTCATCCGTAAATCTTTCATCATCGTGTCGAGAATGCGACGGCTTTTATGTTCCGGATCTACCAAATCCTTTTGTTTTTCTTTCTCAAGCTGATAATATCTGACATTCCGTTGCGACAGTTCCAATAACTTTTTTTTGTCTCCGATTTTTGGAACTGTGAAAAGAGCTCCCGAAATTTCATATTCGGGAAGGAATGGAACAATAATTTCGGGGGAGACGCTTTCAAACCGTTGCCGGATCTCCGTAATTGCAAATTGCAGCAACTCTTCTGGAGTTTCATCCAGTTTTCTCTGTAATTCGACCGTGTGTACCTGAATAATGGCACCATTCATTACTTTCATGAAGTTGATATATGCCGACAAACCCTCTGCTGAAATAGAAAAAACATCCACATCATTGATGGAAGGATTGACCACGGTCGATTTACTTTGATATTTATCAAGCAATTCCAATTTCTCCTTAACGAGGTGCGCTTTTTCAAATTCCTGAATAGCGGCATATTCCATCATGAGTTCCCGGAGTTGACGCGCTACCTGATTCAAATTTCCTTTTATGATTTCCTTGATGGATGCGATGCTTGTATCATAATCCTCTTTTGTTTGCAATCCTTCGCAGGCTCCTTTACAATTGCCGAGATGGTATTCAAGACAAACCTTGAATTTCCTGGACTGAATATTTTTTTCAGTCAGGTTTAAGGTGCAATTCCGCAAAGGATATAACTGCCGGCAAAAATCGAGTAAAGTATGCATTATCCGGACATTGGCATAAGGGCCGAAGTAGTTAGATCCATCGCGGATGAGATGTCGGGAAGGAAAAACCCTTGGAAAAGGTTCATTTTTAATACATATCCAGGGATAGGTTTTATCATCCTTCAGGGCCACATTGTAATGTGGCCGGTATTTTTTAATCAGGTTGTTTTCAAGGAGGAGGGCATCCTGTTCGGTCTCTACCACGATATATTTGATTTCCGCTATTTTACGGACCAGCATTTGAACTTTTCCGCTGATCGAATTGATCTTAGTGAAATAAGAGCTCACACGCTTTTTCAGATCTTTGGCCTTTCCTACGTATATAATCTGGTCTTTATCGTCAAAATATTGATATACCCCGGGTTTGTGAGGTAAACCTTTGACAATGGTTTCCAAATGGGAGAAATATTTATTTAAGGGGTTGACCATCTCCATATTTTTCGCAGATAAATCCCAACCCATTGAGCGCGTTCTGAATTTCATCAGTGCCTTCACGAACAGTTACAATAAAAGCCGGGTATTCTCTCCGGGGAGGATATTGATTGCGTAATTGTTCAAACTGTAATGGGTTTTCTTTCAGCGCATCGGCATCGTTCAGGATATTGTACGATTTCAATATCGTTTCCCCAATGATCTCTTCTGAACTTTTTCCCCTTCCCTCAATTTGGATGATCGGTTTTTCCGGGAACGGAAGATGAGGGGGAAACCATGACTGCAAAGGGAAATTGAAATAGGCTGCAACGGCTCTCACAACCGCAGCGGTGCCGTTAGCCTTTCCGTCGACTGAATAGCCTGCAATATGCGGTGTTCCGATGATTGAAAGATTCAGCAGGTCAGAATCCGGAATGGGTTCGTTTTCCCAAACATCGAGAACGGTACCGGCAACCAACCCTTCCCGGATCAACTGCTTCAATGCGGCAGTGTGAACCACTTCACCCCGGGAAGTGTTGATGAGAAAAACGCCTGGCTTTATTTTCCTGAGGTTGGTTTCGTTCATCAAATGAAAGGTAGGATCTTTTCCGTCGCGGTTAAGGGGAACATGGAAAGTGATCAGATCCGAATCCTTCAAAATCCGTTCGAGGGAAACAAACTGATTGCTGTCTTCCTTTCTTTGACGGGGAGGATCATTGAGCAAGACTTTCATTCCCAAAAGCCGGGCCAATTGTTCAACTTTGGATCCCACATGGCCTGCTCCAATGATCCCTAATGTTTTATCAGCCAGACAAAAACCTCCTTTCTTTGCAAGGATAAACAAAGCCGAGGCTAAATATTGACAAACCGAATTGGCATTGCACCCGGGCGCGGTAACCCACTGGATGTTGTGAGAGTCGCAATAACGGGTATCAATATGATCAAAACCAATAGTAGCCGATGCAATGATTTTTATTGCGGTCCCCTTCAGTAAATCTGCAGAGCAGGCAGTACGGGTTCGCACAATCAATGCATCGGCACCGATCAGGTTTGAACGATCAATGATTTGTCCCGAAAGATAACGAACTGTCGCAAAAGGTTCAAGTACACCTTTCAGAAAAGGAATGTTATCATCCGCAATGATGCGTGGAAGCATTATTTCTTGGCTGCTTTTTTCTCTTTTTTAGCAGCCCGTTTTTCTTTTAAACTCTTGGTGGGTTCTTTTTTCTTTTCTTTTACCACCGTTTTTTCTTTTCCCATGGTTCTGATTTTTTAGACCCGATAAAGTTACAAACAAATTACATTCCCAGCTGGTTCATCAAAAATTCATTATTAACCACGGCATTGTCGATCTTTTGTTTGGTTGCTTGTCCGGAACCATGGCCAACGTTGTAATCGATAAAGAGCAATATCGGGTTGATCTGGCCTGGGTTGTTCTGAAGTGCAGCAGCAAATTTTTTGGCGTGAAGGGGGTCCACACGACTGTCGTTGGCTCCGGTGCGGATCAACATGGTGGGCATATTGATACCAAGTCGGATGTTGTGGTAGGGAGAATAACGCAACAGGTTTCGGAAATCCGGTTCATTGTCGCTCGATCCATATTCAGGAATCCAATAGCGTGCGATGAGGAATTTATGGAAGCGAATCATATCGATCAGAGGAACGGCACAAAGGATGGCTTTATACAAGTCGGGACGCTGGGTAGCAACGGCTCCCATCAGTAAACCGCCATTGCTTCCGCCTTCAGCAGCAAGTCTTCCGGGATTGGTATATTTTTCGCGAATCAGCCATTCAGCACAGGCGTTAAAATCATCAAAACAGTTTTGTTTGTTGAGCAACATCCCCTCTTCATGCCATTTTTCACCATATTCATCTCCACCCCGGATACCCGGTTCCACAATCACGCCTCCCCGGTTAATAAACGCGGCATAACCTCCATAATAATCGGGTGTAATTCCGATGTTGAAACCACCATAAGCCGTCAGTAAAACCGGGTTATTCCCATCCAGTTTCATGTCTTTCCGATGAACCACAATCACTGGAACACGGGTACTGTCTTTCGAGTAGTAAAAATTTATTTCTCCAGTGATGTTCGACATATCGATGGGGAGCTCACGATGATAGTACAATCTCCATTTAAAATCCCGGGGTGAAGCAACGAACATCTTGCCAGGTGAAGTAAAGGTCGACATATAGATATATACTGAATCTTCTTCCCGGTCAAAGTTGAAGCCGCTTACATTACCAATTTCCGGCAATTCGATTGGCCCAATCTTCTTCCCATTGGCATCAAAAAGCGTCAACCGGCTTTGAATGTCTTTTTTGTCCTGAACAATCAAGCGTCCGTCTTTTAACACCTCCACATTTTGAAGTACCGTTTCACCTTCGGGGATTAACTCTTTCCAGTCCTTGTATTCCGGTTTATCCTTGTCAGCGACCATGAACCGGTACCGGGGGGCATTATCATTGGTGAGGATGTACAGTTTATTCCCGATGGCATTAGGATAAGCCTGGAATTTTTTGCTTTCATAGATCAGCTTTCCCTCTTCTAAAGAACCGGTTTTCCTTATATAGCAATTGTTCGAATTAAAGTCACTCCGCCCAGAAAAAGTGACATCACCATAGCGGTTGTCGTAAATGAACCAGGAGATTTTCGCATCATCGGTTGTTCCGATAAATTGTGCGTTGGCCAGTGGGTCACCCACTTTCCAGTAATAGGTTTTAAGCGGTCGCTGGGCATTCACATCTTCCTGGCTGCGAAGGGTAAAGTAGGCATGTTGCTGATCTTTAGTCCATTGGTACCCAAAGGTGTTTTCAAGGGGAGGATAAAGAATTTTACCGGTACGGGTATCAATGATGTAGGTCGTTGAAATTTCTGCTCCGCTCTTTTGTACACTTACGGCAGCTCTTTCTCCATCGTAAGTGTAATTGACTCCAGTGGTTGAGGTTTTTCCAGTCGTATCCAATTTTACCGGATCCCAGATCAGAATTTTCTTTCCATCAAGAATGGTGTAAAGCGATATCTGTTTATCGCCTTTTTTCCGGATACTTTGAAAGATCCTTTTTCCTTGTTTGTCCAGAGGACCTTGGTAGTCCATGTCGATATATGCAGTGATTTCATCACGCAAACCAGGATGTTCTTTTTGGTTGGCTTTCATATAGGCAACAGCGCTTTCATGTTGGGCTTTGGTCCAGGAAATCACAGCTGGGTCTGTTTTATCTTCCAGCCATCTGTAATTATCTGTCAGAAGCATTCCATGCAGGGTATCTACCACCGGGATCACCGGGGTTACGGGAGGGAAGTAACGTTGCTGAGTAAAAGCGGCCATGGGCAGGCCACACATCAGAAGGAAGAAAAGTTTTTTCATGAGATGCAGGTATTGATTGACGAATGAATAATGTTCAAAGATAATATAGAAGCAGATGGTATGCCAATAATCGTGATGAATGAGGCTAAAAACTCGATGAAGATCATTTTATCAGACTAAAAAACCGGAAAACATCCATCGTGATGGTCTTACGGGCTAAGATAAAATCGGGGATCTTTTCCTGATCGATGGGTTCTACCAGGGTAGCCACGAAGTACACTCCATTTTTTGTTTGGAGATAACCGACAAACCAGCCGTAATTATTGCCATTGCGGATTGCCCACCCGGTTTTACCGCTGAGCGTGTATTCCATGGTTTGTTCGTTGATCAAGATCTGTTTTACGGAATTCATCACCGATATTGAAAGCGGCAATTTTCCGTTAAATAACCGTTGGATGAAATCTACCTGCTCACGGGGGGTGATGCGCGAATTTCCCTCAAGCCAGAAAAGGTCTATATTCCCAGGATGAACATCCATTTTTCCATAATTGAGCCGGTTAAGATATTCCTTCATCCGTGCGGCATTGATTTTCCTTGCTACCTCTTGGTAACAGGGGACACAAGATAGCCGGAAAGCCTGCTGTAATGAAAGATCCTGGTCCCATGAGGAGATCCTGCGGGGTTTCCCATCCCATTTAAAGATCGTGTTTGTGTCGATGACCCCGGTTTCCAGACCGATCAAGGTGTTTGCGATTTTGAAAGTAGATGCGGGGAGATAACCACTATCCCACAAGGCGCTCTGATATCCGTAAAGTTCATTGTTCTGTCCGTCGAGGATAAGAAGGGTCCCTTTCATTCCATATTTATCAAAGATGGTTTTCAGTTCAGGAACATCCCCTGTTTTTATTTTATTCTGAGCATTGATAAAGCCTGGAAGAAATGTTGCAAAAAGGGCCAGTAAGATTAAAACCTTTTTCATAGGTATCATTGGATGATTCAACAATCAGGCTGCAAGTTAATGAATGATTCCATTTGAAATATTTATTCTAATTTTATACGATCAATAAAACATAATAAATGGCCATTCCAACTTCCAGAACAAAAGAACCCGGGGTCATCAAGGTTGATCGCGAAAAATGTAACGGATGCGGCAAATGCGTGAGCATTTGCAGTGATCTTAGCCTTGAACTTTTTGAAGGGAAAGCACAACCTGCCGGACAGGGTGTTTTTGGTTGCATAGCCTGTGGACAATGTATGGCAGTTTGTTCACAAGATGCCATCGAAGTAACCGGAAGATTTCTCTCTCCTGCTGATATATTTTCACTTCCGGGCAGAGAAAGTGCTGCATCTTTCGAATCCCTGATGAATTTGTACAAACGACGCAGGAGTATCAGGAGGTATAAAGAGATACCGGTTGAACGCCATCTGATAGATCAGGTGTTGGAAGCTGCACAGACTGCCCCCATGGGCCTGCCCCCCTCCGATGTCAATGTGATGGTTCTCGATTCGAAAGAAAAAGTACATGCTTTTGCCGAAGATTTCTGCCACTATCTGGAAAAGATCAGATGGTTTTCGTCATCATGGTTTTTGACTTTGATGAAACCTTTTTGGGGGAAGGAGACCGACGAATTATTCAGGAATTTCTTGAAACCTCTTCTTGAAACATATATCGGTTCCATGAATAAAGGTGAAAATGTGGTGAATTATGATGCTCCGGTGGCTTTTTATTTTTATGGATCTCCGTATTGCGATCCGGCAGATCCCATTATCGCAGCGACCTATGCCATGGTCGCTGCCGAATCGCTTGGATTGGGTACCTGTATGCTGGGAGCAGTTCATCCTTTTATCCAGAATGGAAATGCAGCCAAAAAATTCAGGGAAAAACACGGGATTCTTTGTAAAAGCCGGGAGGGTATTTTCCTGATCATGGGTTACCCGAAAACTGAGTACCTGAAAGGGATTCGCCGTACATTTGCTTCAATAAACTGAGCTGGTTAGAAGGTCAGCCCTATCGGTTTTCTGTTCCTGTATCGAACTCAAATTTCACATCTTTGGATTTCTTTCCATTGGTGCCGAAGTTGAACACAAATCCCGCATAAAATACCCGTCCATCGCGGTTCCGTGTTGATTCTTGCACAAGTAGAGGCGTATTGACGGTAGATTTCATGGTTTGTGAATTGAAAAGGTCTGAAACCGTTGCAATCAATAAGATTTTCCGCTTCCAGAGATCCTGTCGCAGTCCCAGGTTAATCACCCAGGTCGGTTGGCGGTTTCCTTGTGCCGTCAACATTTCTGACCGATATTGACCCGTGAACTGGAAAAGGGTTGTTTTTGTTATGCTTATCGAAGCATTCAGCTTAGCGTTCCAGGAAAAAGTTGATTTATTTGCGGAGTACCCAATATTTGAGGCATCAATTTGACTGTAAAAACCAGATGTGCTGAAATTAAGATTGGCAATTTTGGCGATTTGCCAGGTTCCGCTGAGGTCGATTCCTGCTGATTGGTCGGTAGCAAGGTTGTCGATGGTTGTTACCAAAACCGAATCATTTAAATTGGAAGTAACGATGGTAAAACCATGAACTTTATAACGGTAAAAAAGGGTAGGGACCAGTGTTAAATTTTCAAGTCGTAGGCTATATCCCAATTCGATCGAATGGATGTCTTCGGGTTTTAGGTTTGGATTACCAACGAAGATATTTCGTGGATCACGATATTCCGGTACCGGATTCATATCTTCCCCATCCGGCCGGTTAACCCGACGGCTATAATTTAGTTGCCATTCATTTTTTCCGGAGGCAAGGCTTAGATGAAGGGTGGGGTATAGGGCGAAATAGTCGCTCTTTGTAATGGCATTAAGTGTCCTGAACTCCAGGTTTAAGAGTGTCTCTTCAGCCCTTAGACCAGCCATCATACTGAATTTTCCCCAACTACAACTCAGGGTAGTAAATATAGCATGAACCGTTTGGTTGGCATAAAAACGGTTAGCTTGTGTGGTATCTGTTATCCATTGTCCGGATTCAGGCATCCAATCATCCACCCGTTGATCTTGGTGTGTAAGTTGTATATTTCCCTCATAACCAGCTTCCATACTGGCTTTAGACCAAAGCGGGCGATTGTAATTCACAGATAAATTGATATTTTCTTCTTTGTTGTTTGCAGTGCTTCGGGTTTTTTGATCCGGATAAACCGGAATTTGATAGACATTGTTGTAATCATCTTCTTCTGACTCGCTGTCGCGTTGATATTCGAAATCGGCCCGTAAAACATGTTCATTTTCCTTGTTGAAAGTGTGTTCGTAATTAGCTTTTAGCCCGAGGCTGGTTTCACTTTCATTACCAGTGTGATCACGCCAAAATTGTTCAGTTGTTTGTAATGTTGTATCGCGATAAAGGTAATTGGTTACATCGTTGCGTTTAACCTGACGGAAATTAAATGTTCCGGAAATTCCTGCATCATCCTTTTTACTGATGGCCCAATCGAGGCCGAGTTGTCCGAGATGAGAAGAAGGCCGGGCAGATCCCTCGGATGTTTGAGTGAGATAAACCGAATTATTGGTAGTGGTATCGATGGTTTGTGATTGAAGGTCACTGCTTCGCCAACGGTAATCCTGGCGATAACCGTAACTTCCAAACAGGTTTACCTTGCCGGTGTTGAAGTTGAGTTGGAGGTTGGTATTAAACCGGCTGTTGCTGCCGGCATTGGCCCCCAGTGTACTGTTAAATCCGGTTTTTTGTTCTTTTTTCAGAATGATATTGATAATTCCGGCTGTTCCGTCGGGCTTGTATTTTGCAGAAGGGTTGGTGATTACTTCAATCTTTTCAATTAATGAGGCAGGCATCTGGTCAAGGTTTGCTGCAGTCCCCATCACCGAAGGGCGGCCATCGATCAGGATCGTTACATTGCCCGATCCGCGGAGGCTGATATTTCCATCCATATCTACCGAAATAGAAGGGATGGTTTGCAGTACATCACTTACAGTGCCGGTCTGTGACTGGATGTCTGTTTGCACATTGAATACCTTCCGGTCAATTTTGGTGATCATCATGTTACGTTCAGCTGTAACGGTGACTTCATTCATTGTAACAGAAGAAGAAACCAGGTTTAATTCCCCCACGTCGATTTTTGATTTTTTCCGATCTACCGTGATATGGTCTGTCCTTTTTTTTTCGTAACCAATAAAACTATACTCAATGACATAGGTGCCAAAAGGAACATTTTTTATCTGGAAAAACCCGGTACTGTCGGAAACAGTCCCATTGACCATTGAATCGGATTTAACAGTTTTCAGAACGATATTGGTATATTCCACCGGGGCTTTGGTATTTCCATCGATGGTTTTTCCTGAGATAACACCTGGGAAACGGGATTGAGCATGGAGAAAAACCGGAAGGGAAATTAAGAAAACAAGGAGCGTAATAATCCGGCACTGCTTCATAAGGTTTCCGTTTTGTTTTTCATCCCGTCCCATCCCTGAGCTGTTATCTGAACGGATTTTCCATCGGGGGTGATCATGAATGTTCCATCGGAAGGCTGGGTTATATGGCCAATGATGGTGATCCCTTCCACATCCTTGATTTTTTCGTAATCCGATTGTTGAATGGTGAATAGCAGTTCATAATCTTCACCACCACTAAGAGCGGTCACGCTGGGAATGATTTTATATTCTATTGCCAGTTCCCGCGTTTGTTCTTCAATGGGGATTTTTTCTTCAAAAAGTTTGCATCCCACCCCGGATTGTTTGCAAATATGAAGGATTTCAGAAGCCAGTCCATCGGAAATGTCGATCATGGATGTTGGTTTTATCCCTATTCCCTGCAATAGATTCCGGATATCGGTACGGGCTTCTGGTTTAAGCTGCCGTCCAATCTGATAGTCGAACCCGGTTAGTTCAGGTTGCATATCAGGATTTACCTGAAATACCTTTTTTTCACCTTCCAAAATCAGTAATCCCATGTACGCACTGCCAAGATCACCGGTAACACAGAGTAAGTCACCGGGTTTTGCTCCATTGCGGTAAATGATCTCTTCCTGTTTCCCCATCCCAATAATAGAAATCGAAATAATCAATCCTTTAACACTTGAACTGGTATCTCCACCCACAAGGTCCACTTTATATTTCTTACATGCCAGATTGATCCCGGCATAAAGTTCATCGAGTGCTTGGGCTGAAAAACGACTGGACACCCCAATGGAAACCGTTATTTGCTTTGGAATTCCGTTCATGGCGGCGATATCTGAGATATTGACTACGGCTGCTTTATATCCCAAATGTTTAAGGGGTGTATAGGTAAGGTCGAAATGGACTCCCTCGATCAGCAGGTCCGTTGACAATAAGATCATCTGTCCGCCTGCATCAATAACAGCAGCATCATCACCAATTCCTTTTCGTGTCTCCGGATGATACAAATTCACCGTTTTTGTGAGCCGATCGATCAGTCCAAATTCGCCAAGTTCCGATAAAGAGGTAAGGTTTAGCGATTTCCCTTTCGGTTTGTTTTCTTTTTTTTCAAACATGATCGTAAATCAATTTACCGAATTTGCTGCAAAGGTAGCAAGTTCCAAATTAGTATGTACCTTTGAAAATGGCAACAATTTGCAAGGAGAAAAAATTAACATGCTCCGACAACAGTCTGTTCAAAAACGATCTGATTCATTTCTGTTCCATTAACTTTTTATAATTTTATCATGTAAAAATTTAAACATGTTGCGATTCTTTTATCAATCAAAAACACTCTGGAGTTCAATTCTTGTGGTTTCAGTTATTCTGAGTGTCTTTGTATTCCCGGTATTTCCTGAGTCCGATAGTGTGACCCTGCTCAAGATTGGTTTCACGTTGATCTTTCTTTCAGGAGTTATGTCGCTCGAACGATTTCGATGGCCTGTTCTTGGTTTGTCGATGTTGGCTTTTATTCTATCTTGGATTTCCGATATTAATTCCTGGATCTTCCTTTCCGAAGTTTCCCGGGCAATGAATGTTTTATTTTTCATGGTCGTCGTGTTTTACCTCATCCGGCAGATGGCAACAGCCAGAAATGTTACGGCCCGTGTGATTCTTGAATCCATTGCAGGATATCTTTTACTGGGTTTGATATTTTCGGTATTGGTGGCGGCGATCATGCAACATGATCCGACGGCCTTCATGATGAATATGCCCCCAAAGGGGCCTTCGTCATCCGATTCATCCTCCAGTGTGCCGCTCTATTTCGTGTTTGTGACCATGGCGACATTGGGCTATGGAGATATTGTTCCATTGCAACCGTACACCCGTTCATTGGCTGTTTTCATTAGTGTCTCCGGTCAGTTATACATCGCAGTAATTATTGCCATGCTAATGGGTAAATTTATTAATAATGATAAAAAAGAAGGGAAATAAATGATGAATTTTTTAGAATTGGTCAATAACCGTCAGAGTGTGCGTGTTTATGATACCGCCCGTGCGGTGGAACCTGAAAAACTGGAACGCTGTATTGAAGCGCTTCGTCTGGCTCCGTCGGCTTGTAATGCTCAACCCTGGAAACTGGTAGCGGTAACCGATCCGAATCTCAAAACTTTGGTAGCCGAAGCAGCAACAACAAAATGGCTTGGACAGAACCTTTTTGTAAACCAAGCCCCGTTGCTGGTCGTCTTGGTTAGAGAAAGTCCCAATATTACTTCAAAACTGGGGACCGTATTAAAAGACAAACCTTATACGATAATTGATGTGGGAATCGCCACCGCTCATTTTTGTCTTCAGGCTACAGAAGAAGGACTTGGAACCTGTATTATAGGTTGGTTTAACGAATCGGCTGTAAAGAAATTGCTTGGAATTCCTAAAAACAAAAGAGCTGAGCTGATTATTGCGGTAGGTTATCCTGCTAAACCCGATATTCGCAAAAAAATCCGGAAACCGGTGGAGGAAATTTGTTCTTATAATAAATACTAAACAAATATCCAGTAACAATGACTGATTTTTCCAGCATCCAGATTCTGACATTCTGTTCCCAGAATATTATTATCGAAAAAGAGTATTACAATACCTAAATTATTGTATCTTTGACGTTCGATTTTCAGAAACGCTTGGTATAAGTAGAAAAACAGTTAGATTTGTTTTAAATTAGTTTGATTTATGGATACCGACTCCAATAAAATCATCGACGAAGTCACACAAGGGGATTATAAATATGGCTTTGTTACAGATATAGAAACGGAATTTGCGCCCAGAGGGATTACTGAAGAAACCGTCCGTTATATTTCAACAAAGAAGAATGAACCTGGATTCATGCTGGAGTTTCGTTTAAAAGCATTTCGTCATTGGCTCACCATGACCCAACCCAAGTGGGCTCATCTGACCATTGATCCGATCAATTTTCAGGATATTATTTACTTTGCTGCGCCCAAGAAAAAAGAAAACTTGGAAAAACTCGACCAGGTTGATCCGGAGCTGTTGGCTACTTTCAATAAACTGGGTATTTCTCTTGAGGAACAAAAAAAAATGACTGGCGTTGCCGTTGATGCCGTGATGGATAGTGTTTCGGTGAAGACAACATTTAGCGAAACCCTATCAAAATATGGGATTATTTTTTGTTCATTCAGTGAGGCTGTCCAAAAGCATCCGGATCTGATAAAACAATATATGGGATCGGTGGTTCCTTATACTGACAATTATTTTGCCGCCCTGAATTCAGCCGTTTTCAGTGATGGATCATTTTGTTATATTCCAAAAGGAGTGCGATGTCCGATAGAATTATCGACCTATTTCCGTATCAATGCTGCCAATACAGGACAGTTTGAGCGGACTTTAATTGTTGCAGAAGAAGGCGCTTACGTGAGTTATATGGAAGGATGTACGGCTCCTCAACGGGATGAAAACCAGCTTCATGCTGCCATTGTAGAGATTGTGGCCATGAAAGATGCCGAGGTGAAATATTCCACCGTACAAAACTGGTATCCTGGCGACAAAAACGGGAAAGGCGGGATTTATAATTTTGTTACCAAACGCGGGATTTGTAAGGGAAATAATGCAAAGATCAGTTGGACGCAAGTAGAAACAGGTTCTTCTATTACCTGGAAATACCCGGGTTGTATTTTGTTAGGAGATAACTCGGTTGGAGAATTTTACTCTGTTGCGGTAACCAACAACCATCAGCAAGCCGATACCGGAAGTAAAATGATCCATCTTGGCAAGAATACCCGGAGTATCATCATTTCTAAAGGAATATCAGCAGGAAAGGGACAAAATTCCTATCGCGGGCTGGTAAAGGTCACAAAAAATGCCATTAATTCACGAAATTACAGTCAATGTGATTCCCTCCTTCTTGGTTCTCAATGCGGAGCTCACACATTTCCCTATATTCAGGTTGGGAATAAATCTTCGGTTGTGGAACACGAAGCAACTACTTCAAAGATCAGCGAAGATCAGCTTTTTTATTGTCAGCAACGGGGAATTGATACGGAAAGCGCCATTGGTTTGATTGTAAACGGATATGCCAAAGAGGTGCTGAAACAGTTGCCTATGGAATTTGCTGTGGAAGCACAAAAACTTTTATCCATCTCGCTGGAAGGCAGTGTGGGATAATTAAAAATTTAAAATTAAAAACCAATTATGCTGCTGAGTATTAAAAATTTGCATGCCTCTATCAACGGAAAAGAAATTTTGAAAGGTGTCAATCTTGAAGTCAACAATGGAGAGATTCACGCAATTATGGGGCCGAATGGAACCGGGAAAAGTACGCTTGCATCGGTGATTGCCGGCCGGGATGTTTTTGAAACGACTTCCGGTGAAATCTTGTACAAGGGAAAAAATCTTCAGAAGTTGTCCATTGAAGAACGTGCATGTGAAGGAATATTTCTTGGATTCCAATATCCGGTCGAGATACCGGGTGTAAGCATGACCAATTTCATGCGGACAGCCGTGAATGAGATCCGCAAGTACAAAGGATTGGATGCTCTTTCGGGAAGCGAATTCATCAAGCTGATGGAAGAAAAGAAAAAATTGGTGGAGATCACCTCTAACCTTACCAACCGGTCGGTTAACGAAGGATTTTCGGGAGGAGAAAAGAAAAAAAATGAAATTTTTCAGATGGCCATGCTGGAACCGATGTTAGCCATTCTCGATGAAACCGATTCGGGGCTTGATATCGATGCCCTGCGAATTGTTGCCAATGGGGTAAACAAATTACGAAGACCCGATAATGCATTTGTAGTCATTACGCACTATCAGCGCCTGCTCGACTATATCGTCCCCGATTTTGTACATGTACTGTATGAAGGAAAAATCGTGAAGTCGGGAGGGAAGGAACTTGCGCTGGAGTTGGAAGACAGGGGATATGACTGGATTAAAAAGGAACTGGGGGAATAGAAATATTTTGTTATGGAATCAACACAACAACACAGTATTACCTTAGAACGGATGGTTGATCTCTTCGAAACAAACCGGAAGGTTTTATCTTCGAATGATACGGCCCTTCTTGCCGGAATCCGCGATAAGGCCTTTACCTTATTCGGTAGTTTGGGATTCCCTCATACAAGAATGGAAGCCTGGCGCAATACCGATCTGAAGGAAAGTCTGGGGCTCGGATACGACTATTATTTTCATCCCCTTCCGGAAGCAGATATCCAGAAGGTGTTTCGTTGTAATATTCCCAATCTCGATACCGCAATCATCGGACAGTTAAATGGATGGTATGTGTCGAAAGATGTCCCGCTGATGGAACTTGGTAACGGCATCATCATGGGAAGCCTGGCTGAAGCAAAAAAGAAATATCCCACCTTGGTTGAGAAGTATTACAATTTATCGACCAATGACGTTTCTGATGTCTTCACCGCGATGAATACGGCTTTTGAACAGGATGGGGTTTTCATTTTTGTTCCTCAGGGAGTGAAAAGTCCGAAACCGGTACAACTCATCAATGTGATCCATCACCAGGATAATATTTTCATGCAATCGCGCAACCTCATCGTGATTGGCGACAATGCCAGCCTTTCTCTTGTTCATTGTGATGATTCTTACAACCAGCAAGCCAGTTTTTCAAACCTTGTTTCCGAGGTTTTTCTGGGAGAGAATGCCTTTCTGGATCATTATAAATTGCAAAACCTAAATAATAACAGTACACTGATCAGCGCTTCCTATTTTAAACTGGAAGCGGGGGCCAATCTTGAATCCCATTACCTCTCGCTTAACGGAGGACTGATTCGTAACAACATTCAGGTACTCTTTAATGGAGTTCATGGAAATGCTAATATTTTCGGACTTTATCTGATGGATCGAAAACAACATATCGACAATCAGGTTTTTGTGGACCATGCATTTTCGGATTGTACGAGCAACGAGATCTTTAAAGGGGTTCTCGATGAAAATGCCCGGGGTGTATTTAACGGACATGTATTGGTACGAAGGAATTCTACCAAGACCGATGCCCGTCAGACCAATAAAAATATTTTATTGACCGATACAGCCCGGATAAATTCACAACCGTTCCTTGAAATTTATAACGATGACGTGAAATGTGCTCACGGATCCTCCACCGGTCAGCTTGATCCTGAAGCCATGTTCTATCTTCGCCAGCGCGGTATCAGTGAAGAAAGTGCACGGATGTTACTGATGTTTGCCTTTGCTGAGGAAATCGTGGGAAAGATCGCCATTCCCCAACTCCGGCAACGAATTGAAGATATGGTGAAAAAGCGCCTTCAGGGCGAACTCCGGATCTGTGAGCAATGTGTACTTCATTGCAGCACCCCCAATCATCCGCTGGATTTCAAAATAGATCTTTCAAAAATTTAAAAAATAGTATACACTAAAATCTAAATTTCTTTGATTTTTCCAATCGATAAAATAAGATCCGATTTCCCGATCCTGCATCAGGAGGTATACAACCGTCCTCTGGTATATTTCGACAATGCCGCCTCCACCCAAAAGCCAATACGGGTGATCGCTGCCATTCAACGATATTACGAACACGACAATTGTAATATCCATCGCGGAGTCCACTATCTCAGCATCAAGGCTACCGAAGCGTATGAAGAAGCGCGAAAAGAAATATGTGAATTCATCAATGCCGGAAATAAACGCGAGATAATCTTTACAAAAGGCACCACCGAATCACTCAACCTGGTCGCTACGACTTTTGGAAAACGATATCTTAACCCTGGCGATGAGGTGATCAGTACCATTATGGAGCATCATTCGAACTTCGTTCCCTGGCAGCAGGTATGCCTGGAACGGGGTGCCAGATTCAGGGTTGCAGGTCTGTCTTCCCGGGGAGAACTGGATCTGGAGGAGTTATATGGGATGATCAATGAAAAGACCCGTCTCATCGCGCTCACCCATGTTTCGAATGTGCTGGGAACCATCAATCCCGTGAAAGAGATCACGGCAATAGCCCACCAACGGAATATCGCAGTGCTGGTCGATGGGGCCCAGGGGGTCTCCCATTTGCCGGTAGATGTTCGGGATATGGATTGTGATTTCTATTGTTTTTCAGGCCATAAAATGTACGCCCCCATGGGTATTGGTGTGTTGTATGGAAAAGAAAAAATTTTAGAGGAATTGCCTCCATATCAAATGGGTGGTGAAATGATTAAAGAGGTTTATGTTGATCATACTACTTTTAATGAATTACCGTTTAAATTTGAAGCTGGAACGCCCAATGTGGAAGGTGTTGTAGGACTTAGGGAAGCAATTCATTATCTAAATGAACTGGGTATGAAGGAGGTGGCTTCGTATGAAGAAAGTTTGTTAAAATATGCGATGGAAAAACTTTCCGGAATAGAGAATATCCGTGTTTTTGGAACTTCAAAACAAAAAGCCAGCCTGGTCTCTTTTCTTATTGGAAACATCCATCCATTCGATGCCGGAACCATCATCGACAAAATGGGCATTGCCGTAAGGACTGGTCATCACTGTGCCATGCCCCTCATGGATTATCTGAAAATTCCTGGAACGTTAAGAGCTTCCTTCGCGTTTTATAATACCACAGAGGAAATTGACAGACTGATCGCGTCGATAAATAAGGTGAAGGAGATGTTTAAATGAATGAAGAATGAGGAATGAAGAGTGAAGAATGAAAAATTGAAGTGATGAAGATAGAAGAAATTGAAGAGGAGGTTGTTAATGAGTTTTCGGCGTATGAGGACTGGCTTGATAAGTACAATGTAATTATTGAGATGGGGAAATCTTTGCCCATGATCGATGAAAAATATAAAACAGATGCTTTTCTCATCACAGGTTGCCAATCAAAAGTTTGGCTGCACGCTGAATATCTTGATGGGAAAATTATCCTGACAGCCGACAGCGATGCTATTATTACCAAAGGGATCATCAATATTTTGATCCGGATTTTTTCAAATCAATCTCCGGAAGATATTTTACATGCAAATCTTGATTTTATTGATAAAATTGGTTTGAAAGAGCACCTTTCACCTACCCGAAACAATGGTTTGAGCAGTATGGTTAAACAAATAAAACTTTACGCACTGGCTTTTAAAACAAAAATGGAACAACAAGGTTATGTCGGATAAATTCAATCCCTTTGAAGACAAGGTCATTACGGCGCTAAAGACGGTTTTTGACCCGGAAATTCCCATCAATATTTACGATCTCGGGTTGATCTATAATCTTAAGATTAACGATGAGACCAGGGATGTTTATGTTTTAATGACCCTTACCACTCCCAATTGTCCAGTGGCAGAGGATATGCCCGGTCAGGTGCAAGAGGTACTGCAGGCTGTTGAAGGTGTTGGGAAGGTAACGGTTGAACTAACCTTTGAACCTCCCTGGGATAAAGAGATGCTTTCGGAGTCGGCATTGCTTGAACTTGGACTGTTGTAAACTGTTTCGTAAATTTGCCGATAGTTTTAATTTCTAAAAATGAATCCTCACCAAGGTCCCTTACTGACCAAAATTGATTTTCCCGATGATCTGAAGAAACTTAAGCTGGAAGAACTTCCTGCGTTATGTGAAGAACTCCGTAGTTTTATCATTGAAGTGATGTCGGAAAACCCGGGTCACCTGGGTGCCAGTTTGGGGGCAGTGGAATTGGCGGTGGCAATTCATTATGTATATGATACTCCCTATGACAAAATTATCTGGGATGTAGGACATCAGGCGTATGCTCATAAAATTCTGACTGGGCGAAAAGAACGCTTTACAACGATTCGTAAGCATCATGGTATCAGTGGTTTTCCAAAGATGTCGGAAAGCGAATTTGATGCATTTGGAGTTGGGCACTCTTCCACTTCCATTTCGGCTGCTCTTGGAATGGGCGTTGCTGCCAGGCTTGATCAGAACAAAGACCGTCACCATGTCGCCATTATCGGGGATGGTGCAATGACCGGAGGAATGGCCATGGAAGCATTGAACAATGGAGGAGTTTCAAAGGCAAACCTACTGGTGATCCTGAACGACAATCAGATTGCCATCGATAAAAATGTGGGAGCCATCAAGGACTACCTGGCAGATATTGTTACTTCCAGAACCTATAATAAATTTCGCGATAAAATCTGGTTTCTAATGGGAGGAGGCACCAAATATGGGAAAAACTCCAGGGCGATCGTGAAGCAATTGGGGAATGCGGTAAAAACGACTTTGTTAAAGAGCGGGAATTTATTTGAAGCCTTTAATTTTCGTTATTTTGGTCCGGTAGATGGTAATGATGTGATCCGGTTGGCGAAACTGCTAACCGACATGAAAGATATTCAAGGCCCCAAGTTGCTCCATGTTCATACCATTAAAGGGAAAGGATTTGAAAAAGCGGAGAAAGACCAAACGGTTTATCATGCCCCTGGTATTTTCGATAAAGATACCGGTACAATCAAGGTAGATAAATGTCAGGGATTGGCACCGAAATATCAGACTGTATTTGGCCAGACCATCATTGAATTGGCAGAACAAAATCCGAAAATTGTGGGCATTACGCCTGCTATGTCGACCGGATGTTCTCTCAACCTGATGATGGAAAAAATGCCCGGCAGGACTTTTGACGTTGGCATTGCCGAGCAACATGCGGTAACTTTCAGCGCCGGATTGGCTGCTGCCGGTTATATTCCTTTTTGCAATATCTATTCTACCTTTATGCAAAGGGCATACGACCAGGTTATCCACGATGTTGCCTTGCAGAATTTGCCCGTCGTTTTTTGTCTCGATCGCGGGGGATTGGTCGGGGAGGATGGAGCTACCCACCATGGATCTTTCGATCTGGCTTATCTTCGTTGTATCCCGAATATGACAATAGCTTCTCCCATGAACGAAGAGGAACTTCGCAACATGATGTATACAGCTCAACAGGACAACATGGGGCCTTTTGCAATCCGCTATCCCAAAGGCCGGGGGGTGATGCCCAATTGGAAGACCCCAATGAAACCGATGCAAGTTGGAAAAGGACGCAAAATCCGCGATGGTAAAGAAGCGGTGATTCTTACCTTGGGGCATGTTGGAAATTATGCCGTTACTGTTTGTGAAGCCATAGAGAAATCAGGTGTTTCCATTGCCCATTATGATTTACGGTTTCTCAAACCCATAGATGAAGAGCTATTGCATGAAGTTTTTGGTCGATTCCATAAAATTATCACGGTAGAAGATGGAACCATTCAGGGAGGCATGGGATCGGCTATTCTAGAATTTGCAGCCGACCATGGCTATCAGGCAACCATTAAACGATTGGGAATTCCCGACCGGTTCATTGAACAGGGTTCTGTAACAGACCTTCATCGGGAATGTGGGTATGATGTCGACGGGATTCAAAAAGCCTTACAGGAATTGCTTTCTCTTCCTATCTCCCCTTCAATTCCGGCAGAGAGAAAATAATTGCTTTACTATTTCACTATTTAATAACTTGACAATGCTGGCATTTTCCGATCGAACCTGGTATCGGTAATTAGTTTGAGCATAAAGTCGGCCACATCAGCCCGTGGTACCGTACGTGATGTCGGATTGCCAAGAGTCACCTTATAACTGTTGGTTTTTGGTGAGTCGGTGAGCCCTACCGGTCGGAGAATCACCCAGTCGGCTTTGCTTTCGCTGATGATCTGTGATTGACGTTTTTTATCGGCGAAAACATGTCTTAAAAACAGGGGAATGATGATCTTTCCGAACCAGAACCCGGCATCCTGCCCCAAAATCCCTGCTGAAGACATACAAATCAAGCGTTTTACACCACACTCCTCCATGGCATTCAGAATATTCCGTGTTCCTTCCGATAATAGGGTGTTTGGTTTATTGCTGCTTACTCCAAGTACACAAAGAATGGCATCCTGGCCGGTTACCGCTTCTTTTACTTTTACAATATCCATTACATCTCCCTTGACCGTCCTGAGGTTTTTATGTTGGATTGTCACTTTGGACGGCTGACGGGCAAATGCTGTAACCTGATGTCCCTGGTTTAAAGCTTGGAAAACAATTAAAATCCCGGTTTTCCCGCTTGCTCCAAAAACTGCGATTTTCATCTGTTAATCATTTTATTTTAAGGGTCAGTTGGAATATCCGTAAATAACATTCACGGTTTGCATGATTGTTGTTATTCTGGATATTTCATGGTGAAATTCTGTAAGAAGCTACAAATTTAATCAACTTTCCGTCCTTCTTTGTAATGCTTTTGCGCAATTCCAAAAATGAATAACTTTATCAAAAAATTTTGCTGTGTCACGGACTCCTCTTTTCCGAAAAAAATCCATCGCTCATATTTTACAAGATGCTACGAGCCGAGAAGGATCATCAGGGGAATTGAAAAAAAATCTGAATGTTTATGATCTCAGCGCGCTGGGAATTGCCGCTGTAATTGGTGCCGGTATTTTCAGTACGATCGGAAATGCCGCTGTTAACGGGGGGCCTGCTGTTTCCCTTCTTTTCCTTTTCACGGCTATGGCCTGTGCGTTTTCAGCCATGTGTTACGCTCAATTTGCTTCGGCCATCCCTATCAGCGGAAGCGCGTATACGTACGCCTATGCAAGTTTTGGCGAACTCATTGCCTGGATTATCGGTTGGGATCTGATCATGGAATATGCCATTGGTAATATTGCTGTTGCCATCTCCTGGTCTGATTATTTTACTGCTTTTCTTATGGGTATTGGCTGGCATATTCCTGAATTTTTCTGCGTCGATTATTTATCAGCTGCCCGGGGGTATCATACGGTAATGCTGGAAATGATAAAAGGAGTACCTTTCGCCGATCTTCCTTATGCATTACGGGAATCCTACCAGGCATGGATGAATGCCCCGGTTATTGGCGGACTCAGAATCATTGCTGATCTTCCCGCCTTTTCTATCGTGGTTTTGATTTCCGCCCTTGTTTATATCGGGATTTATGAAACCAAGGTTGCCAGCAATACAATGGTTCTGCTGAAAATCGGGATCTTGTTGTTGATTATCACCGTAGGTGCATTTTATATAAATCCGGCAAACTGGCATCCCTTTGCCCCCAATGGGGTTACCGGCGTTTTAAAAGGAGTTTCCGGGGTGTTTTTTGCCTACATCGGATTTGATGCCATCTCTACAACAGCCGAAGAGTGTAAAAACCCCAGGCGGGATCTTCCCCGGGCAATCATCATCGCATTGATCGTAACGACCATTCTGTATATTATGATCAGCCTCGTACTCACCGGAATGGTCCATTATAGCCAATTGGGAGTAGGGGATCCTCTGGCCTATGTCTTTCAACAACTTCATCTGACCCGGTTATCGGGGGTGATTGCCATCAGCGCCGTGATCGCAATGGCCAGCGTGTTACTGGTTTTCCAGGTTGGACAACCCCGGATCTGGATGAGTATGAGCCGTGACGGATTACTCCCAAAATCCTTTTCTAAAATTCATCCTCGTTTCAAAACCCCTTATTTTTCTACGATTGTTGCTGGAATTTTGGTCGCAGTTCCATCTCTGTTTTTAAATCTGACTGAAGTAACCGATCTAACCAGCATCGGAACCTTATTTGCTTTTATCCTGGTATCGGGTGGGGTGCTCATGATTGAAAAGGAACCTGAAATTGATTCGCTTCCCGGTCAGTCAAAAGGTTTCAAAGTGCCTTATCTTAATAGCCGGTATTTCCTTCCCCTGATTTGGCTGGGGGTTTTAATCCTCCTCTATTTTTGGAGCCCCGGAGAGATAAAAGACATAAACTTTCCTACCTTTATCTTCATCCTTGCCGCTCTTATCATGACCATACTGGCATTCTGGAAACAGCTTTCTCTGATCCCGGTCTTAGGGTTACTGACTAACTTTTATCTGATGGCCCAACTGGGTATTACCAACTGGATGCGATTTCTTATCTGGCTTTCCGTGGGACTTGTTATTTACTTCCTCTACAGCCGGAAACACAGCAAACTCAAAAAACCCGACAAATGTCCATGACTAATATCCTCGTCCTTGGTCTACCGGCCAATATCGCGAATGGAACCATCCTTAAGATGATTCTATTTTCAGAGATTTCCGGAATCAGGTAGAACCATCGAAGTTTCGATTTGTTAGGGGCGGTTATTATTGGTTGTCGTATTGCTGAATTTCATTGAAAACATACTCCAGGGTAACGCCAGCCTGACGGAACATCTCTTCCGACTCAATGCCATCGTGATATTTCCTTTCGCAAACCACCCGTTTGATTCCGCAATTGATGATCAACATGGCACAGGTACGGCATGGAGTCATGCGGCAGTAAAGCGTAGCTCCCTCAAGCGGAATACCCAACTTGGCAGCCTGGCAAATGGCATTTTGTTCGGCATGTACTGTTCTCATGCAATGTTGAGTGATACGTCCATCTTCATGTAATACCTTTTTCATCAGATGGCCCACATCGTCGCAATGGGGCAGTCCGCGCGGGGATCCTACATAACCAGTGACTAATATCTGCTTATTCCTGGCAATAACACAACCACTGCGTCCACGATCGCAGGTGGCTCGTTTGGAAATAGTCTGAGCTACTTCCATGAAGTACTCATCCCATGAAGGACGTTTATATTCCGGTGAATTCATACCCTAACAATGTATTTTATTGACATATTCATTGTACCTTTGCATGTAAAAGTACAAACAAATTATAATCGTCTGATGAAAAAAAGATCTTGCCTGTTGATTGTAATCCTGGCACTCACTTCACTCGTTTGCAATGCAGCATATTATAGCAATCTTCCCTACCAGATCACACAGCCAAATGGCGAATTGATCAACTGTTTTGTGTCGGGTGATGAATATTTTAACTGGCTTCATGATAAAGATGGATTTACCATCATACAGGCAAATGACGGATATTTTTATTATGGTGAAATCTCCGGTGATGTTGTAAAACCCACAAAATACCTGGTTGGAAAGGTAAATCCATCGCAGGTTGGATTTAAAAAGTGGGCAAAAATTTCTCTCAAAGAGTATAACAAACGAAAGGATTTCTACACTAATAACGTTGATCAATCGAAAAGGGCACCCCATCTCGGGACTATGAATAATCTGGTGGTATATATCCGGTTCAACGATGATACCGAATTCACCACAACGCGTCAGAATTATGATAATTTGTTTAATCCTGTCACAGGAAAAACACTGAGATCCTATTATTCGGAAGTGTCCTATCAGTCATTCACCCTCAGCAGTACTCATTACCCCAGCTGCGACATGACCATCAACCTTTCGTATAAAGACACACATAACCGGAATTATTTTCAACCCTATAATGCCGTTACCAATCCGGAAGGATATAATGGAGACCAACAGCGATCGTTACGGGAACACACCTTATTGAAAGATGCGATTACGTGGATCAATGCCAACTCACCGATTCCGCCGGATTTGAATATTGATGGAGATAACGACGGAAATGTAGATAATGTTTGTTTTATCATCCGGGGTAGCAATGGAGCATGGGCTGAATTGTTGTGGGCGCATCGATGGGCGCTTTATTCATTTAATGTCTTAATTAACGAAAAAAGGGTGTATGATTATACCTTTCAACCGGAAACACAGGTGGATGTGAGTACTTTATGCCATGAAATGTTTCATGCATTGGGGGCTCCCGATTTATATCATTATTCATACGATGGATTTACCACAGTTGGGCCCTGGGATCTGATGGAAAGTGGAAGTGGCCACATGGGAGCGTTTATGAAATGGGATTACTCAGATCATTCCTGGATCGATTCCATTCCGGAAATTACTACTTCGGGAACCTATACCTTGCATCCGCTCACATCGGCAACCAATAATTGCTATAAAATTGCTTCCCCAAATTCCTCAGTAGAGTATTTTGTTTTGGAATATCGAAAAAAGACAGGAACTTTTGAGGGAAACCTTCCGGGTTCTGGATTGCTGGTTTACCGGATAGATCCCAGCATCAGCGGAAATGCCAGCGGCCCTCCCGATGAAGTTTATTTATTCAGGCCCGATGGTACCGATTCAACTAACGGGTCTCCCAGTCTGGCATACTTTTCTGCTGAATCGGGCAGAACCGAGATGAATGAATCTTCCAATCCCTCTTCTTTTCTGCAGAATGGCACTCCTGGTGGATTGGTTTTTATGAATGTCACCTCGGCTGATACCACCATTTCATTCACAGTGAATGTTACGAATATTAAAGATCCACGTGCTTTTACAGCTACGCCTTTAAGCACTTCTCATATCCGGTTAACCTGGCAAAACAACCCCGAAATCGATCACATTATAATTGCGTATAGTGTAAACCCGGATTTCGGTAATCCAATCGATGAAACTCCTTATATGCCGGGCGACACAATTCCCGGAGGCGGGATCATCTTGTATGCTGGTTCCGATACGCTGATGAATCACCTCAATCTTATTGCCAATACGCACTATTATTATAAAGCCTGGTCGGTGACTACCGGAGCAAAATACTCCTTTGGCGTGAACGCTGATGTTTCAACATTATGTGAGGCCATCTCAACACTTCCTTTTTCCGAAGGATTTGAAGCAAGTTCAACCATTCCCAATTGCTGGAATGAAGGCAACACCGGGGTAGCCTGGCTGTTTTTCCAGGGTAATGGTCCCGGCGTTTCTTCAGGATATCCGGCTGATTCCCATACCGGATTACGAAATGCCTGTTTGATTGATCAATCAATGGCCGACCATAAAAACAAATTGGTTAGCCCGATTTTTGATTTTACAAACTATAAGAATGTTGAACTGCGATTTTGGCTTTTTATGCAGAAATGGGGATCGCGTCAGGATGAACTGACCGTTTATTATCGCATCAGCCCCATCGATCCCTGGATCTCATTGCAAACATATAAACAATCGATTTCTGCATGGACCGAAGAGATCATTCCGCTGTCTGAAATTTCTGACCAATTTCAATTGGCCTTTGAAGGCAATGCAAAATTTGGATTTGGTGTTTGCATCGATGATATCCAGGTGAATGGCAAGTCAAAGGTTTCTGTTGAAGAATTGGAGAGCAGCAATATCCATGTTTCCCCAAATCCTTCCCATGGAATTTTCAAGATAACAGGAGGTCACGATAACAACGCCATACAGGAAATCACCATCTTTGATTGTACCGGAAAAAAAGTTACCGGCCTATATGGGAATGGGGAGAAGGAATTTTCTTTTGATCTTGGTTCTGCTTCCCAGGGACTTTATTTCTTGAAAATTAAGACGGAAAAGGAGGTGCTGATCCGCAAATTGACGCTTACGAAGTAATTTTAAGGAAGATTTTTTCCACTTTTCTGAAAAGATCTTCTTTTGTCGCGTTATTTGTAATGACGAAATCGGCCAATTGTTTACAGACTTGCAGGTTCTGTTTGTTAGGGTCCGTGGACACCATCTCCCGGGCTTCGTTTTCCTGGAATGTTTTAAAAGAGATCTGGTCTGTTTCCGACTGTCTTGCCAGGATTCGGGAATAGCGGATTTTTGGATCGGCATCTATGGCAAAGAGAAAAAAATTGGCTTTCTCTTTCAGGGAAGCAATTTCTCCCGGTGTCCGGATGCTTTCAATCACACAATTCTGGTTTGACTCAAGGGCTCGGAAATATAGCTGGTCCGTTACGTATGATGATCCGTGTAGCGTACGTAATTCATTGGCCAGGTTAAACATGCTATCCCGGTTTTGCGGCCAGTTTCGTCGTAGGATCTCTTCCAGCAGATAGGCTCTGACTGAATGGTGAACAAACCCCTTTTTTTCTACCAGGTATTCCACCGCTGTTCCTTTGCCAGCGCCGATAGTTCCTGTGATTCCAATGATTATCATATTTTCCCCTGTTTTAGCCGGTCGATCCATTTTTCTGCTACGACAGGCTGATAGGTTTCGAGTTTTTCTAAAAGATGTTCAATGTTATCATCGACCTGAAGAATATTTCTGTGTTCGGGCCTGAGAAATTTCTGTTGTACGGCATGATCAAGCATGTTCAGTAAGGTGTTGAAATATCCATCCGTATTTAAAAGTCCGATGGGCTTATGGATAATCCCTAACTGAACCCAGGTAAGTACTTCAAAAAGTTCATCCAGAGTGCCAAATGCGCCAGGAAGGGCTATAAAAGCATCAGAAAGATCTGCCATCATTGCTTTTCGCTCCTGCATATCTGAAACGATATGCATTTCAGTAAGGTTCTTGTGAGCTACTTCACGTTCCACCAGCGATTTTGGCATCACTCCGATAACATGTCCGCCCAGATTCAAAACGGTGTCCGCTAAAACCTGCATTAAACCCACATTGGCACCGCCATAAACAAGGGCTATTTTACGGGAACTAAGTAACGTGCCCAGTTGTTTTGCCTGATCGGAATAGATGGATTGTAGCCCCAGACTGGAGCCGCAAAAAACGCATAAGTATTTAATCATTCAGCAAGTCTTGTGTGATCCCAAAAAACATTTTAATTCCGGTTTCCAAAATTTCGTCAGGGAAATCATAGTAGCATGTATGGAGATCGGAATGATTTTCTCCGGCTCCCAATCCAAAAATTGCGCCTTTATAACGGGCTGTGAATTGACCAAAATCTTCCGACCAGCGTAAGGGTTCTTTTAATTCGATGAGGGGAAAAAGGTGTCGGAGGGCAACATTGCGAATGACTTGCACGGATTCCTGGTCATTTCCGGTAGGTGCAAAAGGTTCATATCGTTTGAAACTTTCTTCGAGGTAGTTTTGAGTAGCGGTTTTTGCTACCAGACTGACTAATTTTGTATGTAATTGTTCCAGATCATTGGCCAATTCAGCACGCAATGTCAAGGCAAGATCAGCGGTTCCGGGAATGGTACCAAAACCAAATTGACCGATTTTTGCATAGGTAACGGAAAGCTGGACAAATTTTTGGAAACATCTTTTATGGTCGGGAAGATGCCGGACTTTTTCGATAAGCTCCATAACAGCAGGTAGCGGGCTGATTCCCTGATCCGGATATGCGGCATGGGCTGCATTTCCTTTCAACCGGACCAAAACCCCTTCGGAAGCAAGGGCAAATACGCCTTCCCTTACACAAATTGAATTTCTTGGGAAACCAGGCAGGTTGTGAAGTGCAAACACGTAATCGGGTTCGATTTCTTTGAATTTCGGATCTTTGAGGATTTGTAATGCACCTTTCCCTACCTCTTCTGCGGGTTGAAACAGTAAAACGACTTTTCCCTTATGGATCGGATGTTGATGCAATAAAAATGCCAGTCCGCAGATCATCGCCATGTGACCATCGTGTCCGCATTTGTGTGAAAGGGATTTTATTGAGGAGGTATACGGAACTTCGATATCTTCTTCGATGGGAAGTGCATCCATATCGGCCCTGAACAATACCGTCTTCCCTGGATGGCCGCTGTCGAATATTACCGCCAACCCCGTTTTGCCGAGTTTTTCAATGACCCGGGTCGGTTTGAATTGCAAGCAAAATTTGTGGATCAATCCGGCGGTTTTAAATTCTTTTCCTGAAAATTCAGGGTTGTGGTGAAACTCTTTCCTCAACGAGATCAGCTGGGGAAGAAATTCATTTAAAGGTTGCATGGTAATTTCTTATTTCTGTACTTTCGCATCTAATATTTTCACAGGATTCAAAGATAAACAGAAAACAGAAACATAACAAAGATTGGAATGAATATGTTATATCCATTGAAATTCAAGCCGGTTTTTAAAGAAAAAATCTGGGGAGGACAAAAAGTAAAAACCCGGCTGGGTCTTGATTTTTCACCCTTACCTAATTGTGGCGAAGTATGGGCATTATCGGGAGTTCCCGGATATCAAACGGAAATCATCAATGGATTTTTACAGGGGAACGAACTGAATGAAATCCTGGAAATATACATGGACGAACTGGTTGGGGAGAAGGTTTATGAAAAATATCAAAATGAGTTTCCGGTTCTGATAAAATTCATCGATGCCAACGATTACCTCTCTGTTCAGGTGCATCCCGATGATGCCCTTGCAGCACGTCGAAAAATCGGGAATGGGAAATCGGAGATGTGGTACATTCTGGATGCTGAACCAAATGCTGAATTGATCAGCGGATTCAATCGTGAAATGGATCCCCGGACATTTCTCGAATATCTTCATCAAAAAAAATTAAAAGAAATTCTGAATGTAGAGAAGGTAAAAAAAGGGGATATCTTTAATATTCCGGCTGGACGGATTCATGCCTTGGGACCTGGAATTTTATTAGCTGAGATTCAGCAAACATCCGATATAACGTACCGGATTTATGATTGGGACCGAAGGGATGACCAAGGGAATCCCAGAACATTACATACCGATGAAGCGCTGGAGGCCATCGATTTTCACCTTCCGGAATCTGTTTGCACCAGGGTTCATGAGCATATCAACAAAACAACGATGCTGGTCAATTCCCCTCATTTTATAACCAGCTTGCTCTCTTTCGACCAGATGATTGAGAAAGATTATGAAGGACTGGATTCTTTTGTAGCGCTTGTTGGGGTAGCGGGTAATGCTACCGTGAAAATGGATTCCGATCCAGTTTCAATTAAACCCGGAGAAGTGGTATTGCTCCCTGCTATCACCGAAAGGGCAACTTTTATCCCGCACCCCGCTGGTAAGATTCTCGAGGTGCATATTGATGTAAATTAAATACGTTTATCTTACAATTACTTTTGTAGTAATAATTCCGGAGCGGCTTTTAACCTGCAGGAAATATAATCCATTTGCTGAACCCGGTAGCTGGATGGGCAAAGAGCGTTGCCGGTTTACCATAACCTTGGTTTGCTGATATGTTTTGTTGCCTAAAATATCAAACATCACAATGTCAACCGACTCATCTCCCGAGGTTGCAAGTTTCAGTAAAAAGTTACCATGGTTGGGGTTTGGGGAAACAGTAGTGGAAAAAACCGGATTAAGAGATTCTGTTGAAGCAGGGAAATCAACCGTGATGTATTCGGCTTTCATCAAGGTATCAGTACCAGTTGAATTTCCGACAATGAGGGTGACATCATAAATGCCCCGGTTACTGTATAGAATTACAGGATTCTTTTCTGAAGAGGTTTCAGGAGTTCCTCCGGGGAAAATCCATGATCGGGAACGGACATCTCCGGAAGAGGTATCCGAAAAACTGACTTCAATTCCAGGAATAACACGGGTTGTGTCGGCTTTGAAACCGGCGCTTACCGGAATGAGGTAGCGAACCGGTATTGTGGCCAGATAGGGTAGCTTGTTGTATGCTGTAACCACCAGATGAATGGTGTCGGGAGCATTGGTCAAGGGGGAAAAGGATAAAACCAACGTATCGTTAGTAATAAGGCCGGTAGTCAATAATGTATCGGCCATCGACAATGTCACCCTTGCTCCCTGGGTGGTACTGATTATTCTCAGGATGGAATCACCAACCAGCAAAACAGAATCATGCATTACACTCATCACTTGAGGTACTGCAGTCCGAACCATAATGGTAGGATCTCCGAAAACCGTCCAGGTGTCTGCCATATTTTCCCCATCGTTTCCATACTCATCGATCATCTTCATACAACCATTGATCGATAAACCGGCAAAGGTCCGTTTGATGTTGGTGGAATCGGATTCTCTGAGGATATCAGTCATGGCATCTTGTCCCTCCATCGGAGAATCCCAGCTTTGATTGATGGTCGATCCAAGGAATGCAATGGCACCCGTGGGTTGTCCTCCTTGTGATGCCCTAAGCCATGCTTCTGCAAAACAAGTTGTGCTGACGAAGTTTCCATTTACGCAGGCAACCGACCAGATGAAGGGTAATTTTCCCATATTGGTCAATTGATTCACATTGGTATTGCTGAATCCGGAAGTTCCCCATGAAGTATTGCTGCCATGACCAGTATATAATATCAAACTGGCACCATTGTTAACCTCGGTAGAAACCATGGAAGGGGTAGGATTTCCGGGAGCATCATTTCCTCCCTGTGTTCCGTCAAATAATTCCGGATTTGCCGTATAGGTATAATCAAGCAACTCGGTTTGCTGGTTTCTGATATGCTGATAATCATATTCATTATTATGTCCCGGACCTTGATCAGAGGCGATACCAATAACAGTGGTAAACCAATCGTCAGTAAGGTTTTGGGGATTTTTTTCGTAATCGAGTGTCCGTTGTACCTGGGTTTGTACCTGAGCTTCCGTTTGAGCTGAAAAACGGCCGATAAAAACATCGGCATAATGATCATTCCCCACGATATAGCCGTATGCATTGTCGGATGGGCCACCCAGTCCGCCTCCGGTATTAGTTGGAATTTGCTGGGCATCACCCACCAGCAAAACATGGGTAAGCCCCTTGGTGTTATAATAGTTGGCAATATAGGATTTGATTTGGGTAGCCGTGGTTCCGACCGTAGAAACATCTACCATCTCGGTATGATATCCTTCTGCGCGTTTCCAGTCAACATAGGGTTGCATGGTATCCATAAATGAACCGTAACAAATGACCAATAAATTTCCATATTCTTCCAGCGGGGAATAGGTTACTGCATCGAAATTGAGAAACTGGTGTTTGTACACCGAAAGAAAATCCTGGGGCATGGTTTTCCGACTGATTTCTGCTGGCAAAGGGTTGATGCCGGTTTCAGTACTTTTAGAGAGTTCTATCGTAATATCATAATATACCCGCAACACTTTGGTTACCGGATTGTACTGAAAGGGTAAGGCAATCAGGGTTTGTCCCCGGGTATTGCGGATCAGGAAAGGTTCACGGGTATCGGTCAATGATCCGGGATAAAAAGTATTTGTAAGGTAAGTCGGACCAAAAGTGTAAGGGACCTGGGAAGGATCGGTATCACGCAAAATAACACCTTTTGAGGGAGCAATAGTGAGATCGGTGAACTCTTTATATTGGGCGTTGAGAATCTTCAAGGTCATTCCTGCTCTGTCGGGAATAACTACGGAAGTGGTCAGTTTTGGGAGATCAGGAGCTCCTGCTTCCAAAAGTGAAGTACCCTTGCCGACCTGAACCGTATAAGCCTGCCCCCGTGGAGTCTCTACTTCCTGAAGAGAAAACCCACCAAGGGTAAAATGGACTACCGACCGGTCAATGGTGGAAGAAAGGAGTTTAATCTGAGCCGGGGTGGGGGTGGTGGAACTGATCTCAACCCATCGATTGCTAAAACCAGTGAGTGAAATAACAAGAAGAAAAATTGCTCCAAAAAAAGTACGCATAGAAAAGAATATTTGTAAACGTTTTCAATAGTTTAGGACCAAACAAAGGTAAAAAAAAGAATGAAGTTATTCAAGTTTAATCTGCCCAACATGAATTTTCCGGATGTTATGTACTGGATACCAGGCTGCTACAAATCCAATTACAAAGACCGTGGTGAAAACAAGAAAAAAGTCGGAAATCCTCATTTGAACCGGATATGCGCTTACAACAAAACTGCTGTCGGGAGTTCCCAAATGAATTAATCCATATCGAATCTGAACCCAACAGATTATGGCACCGAGAACAAGGCCAAGGATAGCGCCGATCAGGGAGATCATTGTGCCTTCAAATAAGAAGATTCGCTGAATCAGTGAGGAAGGGGCACCCATGCTTCGGAGGATCGCGATGTCTTTTTTCTTGTCCAGAATCAGCATGGAGAGAGACCCGATTACGTTAAAGGTAGCCATAAACAGGATAAATGAAAGAATCAGAAAAATATATAGTTTTTCGGATTTCATGATTTTATATAATATTTCCTGCTGCTGAAATCTGTTTTTAATGACAAATTGTTTACCCAGAAGAGATTCGATCTGACGTTGAATGTTTTCGTGGTCCGACCCGGGAGAAAGTCCGATTTCCAAGGCAGTACGTTGATTCCCATAAGAAAGAAGTTGTTGCACAAAACGGAGGGGAAGGATCACATATTTAACATCATAATCCTGCTGGATTGCAAAATATCCGGAAGGGAAAATGACTTCTGAGTTGAAAGCATTTTCTAGTCCGCCGGAAAGACTGGCTTCCCGTCTTGGAACATAAACCACCAGGGGATTCAGGTAATCTTTAAGGTTAGCCCCGAGGGTGGCTGCTACCCCATATCCCAACAAAGCGTAATTTTTATCCTCTTCCTGTAACAGAAAAGTTCCCTCAACCATCATGGAATCTACTCCACTCATTTTTAAATAGGATTCACTTACTCCTTTGATCCGGACAATGGCCTGCTTTTCTTTGTATTTGATCAAAGCATCTTCCTCAATGACCTGTGTGATATACCGTACCCCGGGGATTTTTTTTAACTGATCAACAGGAGTATTCAGAACATCGAAAGTTTTTCCATGGCTGGCAGTTATCTGGATATCAGGATTAAAGGAGCTAAAGAGTGAGAGTACCAGGTTCTCAAAGCCATTAAATACAGAAAGGACGATGATCAAGGCCATGGTGCCAATGGCAACTCCAACGATGGAGATGATGGAAATGATGTGAATGATGTTGTGTGATTTCTTTGAAATCAGGTAACGACGGGCTATGTAGAATGGGAAATTCATTATTTCCAGGCTTTCACAATCAATCCGGAACCTGTTTTGTGATGTTGACGGAGATCCAGCCAATTACAGAAAAAGGCGATGGGATAGGCAAGAAGATAATAGAAGGGTAACAGAATAAAAAAGAGTTTGGTCACATTAAGCAGTAAAATGGGATATTTCATGGATAGTCGCCATCCCAGTTTTCCCGGCATCCCATAAGTATAAAATGCTTCTGTTCTGATAAACCCGGCCCTTTTTAATTTTTCCTGGATTTCTGTGATATTGTAACCGTCACGCACATGCTCATCAATAAAGGAACCTTCTTCTCCATGATCATGAACATCAGAACCTCCTTGATCGGAGGGTGTTGAAATAAGAAGCATGCCTTTCTGAGTAAGAGAATCAAAAAAATTTCTGAATACGGCCTCATCGTCTTCGATATGTTCCATGACATCAACCGATAATATTAAATCGAATTTATCCGGAGCGGAAAAGGTTGTGAGATCGTCTTTTTGGAAAAGCACATTGAGGCGGTGAATGTGGTTAAAAAAAGCATTGCAGTCATCAACCTGCTCCTCTTTCACATCTACAGCGCTAACGAACCATAATGGATTCAGTCCGGAGAGGTAATAACTGTATTGACCAAATCCCGAGCCGGCATCAAAAATGTCACAGCGGCGTTGATCGGAAACAGTCATGGATTTCGTCCATTTTTTGATCTCATGTTTCACGTGCCAGGTACGAAGTAATAACAAATCGAGAAGATGGTAGAAAAGAATCCGTAATAACGGAGTGGTATTGAAAACCTTTCCCAGCGATTTTTTTATTGGGTCGTACTGCATATTGTATCTAAAAATTCCTAATTTCTAAATCCTGATTCCTTACGCTTCGTGTAGCAAGTTGTCGATATTATCAATATAATCCAGAGAGTCATCCAGAAAAAACTGAAGGTCGGGCATGACCCTTAATTGATTGTGAATTCGTTGTACTAATAAATACCGCACTTCCCGGCCATGATGTCGGATTTTTTCCAATAAAACATTTTTATCGGGAATACCGAAAAGACTCAAATAGATTTTTGTGAGAGCCAGATCCTTTGACACCTGGACTTTGGTGACTGTAATAAGGGCTCCATCAAAAAGATTCCGGCTCTCCTGCTGAAAAATAATGCCTATATCCTTTTGGATCAGGCGTGCAATTTTTTGCTGTCGGGTTGATTCCATAATACAAAGGTAGCAATTTTCAACTTTATCTATATCTTTGCAACCATGAAGAGTTTTTTTAAAATCCTTCGTTTTGCCGGACCGTATTGGGTATATGCCTTATTGAATGTTCTTTTCAATATTTTCTCGGTTCTTTTTTCCCTGGTATCTTTCGCTTTGTTTATCCCGGTATTGCAAATGTTATTTCACCAGATGGCCATTCCGAAAAGCGCCCCGCCACTTCACATGGAAATCGATGCCATCAAGGATAATTTTTATTTTTATTCTGGTCGGATGCTTGAAAAATACGGGAATGAAAAAATGCTGATCTATATCGGGATCATCATCATAATTCTCTATTTTCTAAAAAACTTTTTCCGTTATCTGGCTATGTATTTTTTAGCTGTAGTCCGGAATGGAGTGGTAAAAGATTTGCGTAACAGTCTCTATAAAAAGATACTGATTCTTCCCTTATCTTATTTTAATGAAAAACGTAAAGGCGATATCATCGCCCGTATGACCAATGATGTGCAGGAGGTTGAGTGGTCGATCATGAGTTCTCTGGAAATGGCCTTTCGGGATCCCATTACCATGCTTACTTATTTGATTACTTTGTTTGTGATCAGTCCTTCGTTGACGCTTTTTGTTTTAATATTGCTTCCGATCAGTGGTTTAATCATCGGAAGGATTGGAAAAAGTTTGAAACGTACCTCCGACAAAGGGCAGAAAAAAATGGGGTATATTCTCTCCATGATTGAAGAAACAATAAGCGGATTAAGGATCATCAAAGCCTTCAATGCCATTAATTTTGCAAATAATCGTTTCCAGAAAACGAACGATGATTACAACCGTTTGATGATTCGTTTGTATCGCAAACGCGACCTGGCTTCGCCCCTGAGTGAGTTTCTAAGCGCTTGTGTCGTCACCCTGGTATTGTGGTATGGAGGGAAACTGGTGTTTACCCCCGGCAATTACCTTGATGCTGCTGCTTTCATCGTATATCTTGGTATTTTTTCACAGCTTATACCTCCGGCAAAATCCATCACTCAGGCTTTTTACAACATCCAGAAAGGGGCCGCTTCGATCGACCGGATCGAAACGATATTGGCTGAACCAGAAGTGATAGAAGAAAAGCCGGATGCCATCCGGAAAAATGATTTTCTTCATGAAATTGAATACCGGGATACCGGTTTTTCATATTCCAAAGAGCCAGTGCTTAAAAATGTATCGATGACTGTTCCAAAAGGCAAGATGATTGCTTTGGTAGGTCCATCGGGCGGAGGAAAATCTACCATGGTCGATTTATTGCCCAGGTTTTATGACTGCAAGACCGGAAAGATTCTCATTGATGGCATTGATATCCGCGATTTGGTAATTCGTGACTTACGCGGATTGATGGGCATCGTTTCCCAGGAAACCATCCTTTTTAACGATTCCGTTTTTAACAACATTGCTTTTGGGATGGGAAACGTTAGTTATGAAGAAGTTGTAAATGCCGCTAAGGTAGCCAATGCCCATGAATTTATCGAAAGGATGCCCCTGGAATATGAGACCAATATTGGTGATCGTGGAACAAAGCTCTCCGGTGGTCAACGACAACGCCTTAGCATTGCACGGGCCGTGTTAAAAAATCCGCCCATCCTGATTTTAGATGAAGCAACTTCTGCACTTGATACGGAATCGGAAAGATTAGTGCAACAGGCGCTTGAAAACCTGATGATGAACCGTACATCCATTGTGATTGCCCACCGCCTTTCAACCATCCAGTATGCTGATGAAATCATCGTCATACAACAAGGAGAAATTGTAGAACGCGGAACTCATTTCAATTTGCTGGAACAAAACGGAGTTTACCGAAAACTCTATGACCTGCAATCCTTTGTTTAATCTCCAATTTGTTATACCCTTGCCATTTCGACGAGCACCAGTTCCATTTTTTTCTTCATCAGTTTTACCCTGCAGTCGAAGTTGTTGACAATTAATGCGAAGATCAATTTTCGTCCAGTAACGGAATCTACGAATCCGGCGAAACTTTTTACTTGGGAAATAGTTCCGGTTTTAGCCCGGATCCGGCCCTGAGCCTCAGTTCCCTTCATGGCTTTGTGTAAGGTGCCGGTCATTCCTGCCAACGGGAGTGATTCATAAAACGCTTTGAAATACGGAGAGATACGCATCACATAAAGCGCGTCTACCAATTGTTTTGGAGAAATCGAATTGTTTCGTGACAGCCCGTTCCCGTCGTAAAAATAGATCCCATTTGTATCAACCCCTTTATCTGACCAATACTGTGTGATGGCTTTAACGCCAGCGGCAGTCGTAGCATCATGGTACACCTTCCCGCCGATTTTTCGAAGCAATTTGGAGGAACGCCAGTTAATACTCATCTGGTTGGTGATGGTAACTTCCGGGATGATCTCCTTTCCGAAAATATCCAATGCAGCGCCAGTAACAAAAATTTTGAGGGTGGAGGCCGGAATCATCGATTGTTTGGCATGATAATCAGCAACGACCTTAGGATCTTTTGTAGTGACATCAATAATCAGGTAACCGATGGAGGCATTGGCCATTAATGGATCGTTCCGGAGTGTTTTAAGCGCCTGCTCAAGGGGGAGATAATTGGTTTTTTTTACATTTTTTGACTGAACCGAGAGCTTTTTTTTGGGGGCAGATCCCGATGGATCCTGTTTACAAGAGTAAGGAATGGGGAACAGGAACAAGAACAGAAAAATCAGACGTTTCCAATGCATGGGCAAAGACCGTAAAATTTTTCCAAAGATCGGAAAAATATGCCAGAGGAATTTTTTTTTGGCATATTTAACATATACAATTGCTAAACATACTTAAATCAATGGATAACCAATAGTTTAAGAGAGTAAAAATTTCCCCCGTAATTATTTGTAACTTTGTTAGTTCAGAATCAAATATAGAAGATACACGATGAGCCATTGCAAATTCTTCTCATTTTTACTTCCGTTTCTCATTTTTATTTCATCCCGGGGAATGTGCCAGCAGGCGCAAAAGCAGGCAGCAGATATAATTTATCCATTCTCAGTTCGGATGCAGGACTCTCTGAAAGCAGTGTCGTTACCGCTTCTTCAGCTTCCTGCCCGATATTCCGACCGAACCTTGCCCCAGGTGATTGATAATTCGAAAAATGATTATTGGCCGGGAATCTTAGACCAGGGCGGGTTTTACAGTTGTGAACAATATGCGGGGGTAGCTTATACCTTTGGATATGAGATCAACCGCTTGCGAAACATACCTGGGTGGTTCTGGGAGAATCGCTATCCGGCACATTACACCTGGACTTTTATGAACCAGGGAGGACAGCAGGTCGGAGTAAATTTTCTCCAGAGTTTTGATCTGATAAAAGACCAGGGACATGTAACCAACAACGATTTCGGATCAGATACAACAGGTGGTTGTTTGGGTTGGACTTCCGGTTACGATAAATATTACCACGGGATGCACAACCGGTTGAAGCAGGTATATGCCATAGAGATCAATAATGAAGCCGGGATCAACACCTTGCGGAATTATCTTTTCGATCACCTCGATGGATCTGCAACTGGTGGAATCGCTTGTTTTACTACCGATAGTCAGAGCTTATCTTATATGGCTGAACTGCCTCCCGGAACTCCTGAGGCTGGGAAGAAAGTGGTACTTTCATGGGAAACCGATCCGGTTCACGGGTTGGCTATTGTGGGTTACAACGATTCAATTCGTTATGATATCAATAAGGATGGAATGTTCACCAACAATTTGGACATCAATGGTGACGGAGTAGTTGATGTAAAAGATTGGGAAATCGGCGCTTTTAAATTTGCCAACTCCTATGGTACCTGGTGGGCAGATACAGGTTTTGCCTATGTTTTATACAGCGCCATGGGCAGTAATTTCGAATCAGGAGGAGTATGGAACAACAGGGTTTATGTGGTTGAGGCTGATTCTGCCTATCATCCTTTGCTGACCCTGAAAGTAAGCATGGCGCACAATAAGCGGCAATGTGTCAGGATCCTGGCCGGAGTGTGCCAGGATACATTAACCCAAGTCCCGGAGCATGTGATTTCTTTTCCCAATTTTAATTTCCAGGGAGGAAACCACGTGATGCAGGGAAATGATTTGGATTCCACGCAAAAATTCATTGAATTCGGACTTGACATAACCCCATTGCTGAATTATATCGATGCCGGCAAGCCAGCCCGCCTTTTTTTCGGAGTCGAAGAACGGGATCCGACATTTATTGGGGAAGGTAAGTTGAAAAACATCACTTTTATCAGTTATATCGAAGGGACGCAGGAATTTCCTGTTACAGAAAAAGAGGTACCGATCCTTGATAACAACACTACTTTTGTTTCAACGGTTGCAACTTTCAATATTCCGAAAGTAACCATTACCACCCAGGAACTTCCCGATTTTACACAAGGAGCGCCCTATCAGGTACAGCTCCAGGCTTCCGGTGGGACAGAACCCTATCGCTGGGTATTGCAGGAAAAATATTCGAAACAATCTTTTGTTGCATCCCCGATCGACAGTTCCGGAACCGCACTAACGCAGATTAGCATAAATCGCCCCTACACTGCCAAAGCGCTTCCTTTTCCGTTTCCATTTTATGGAAAAATGAGGGATAGCATCTATGTCAATTTTTATGGATTCGTTTCATTTGATCCCCAGGTACTCCCAGCTCCTTATGTGACCGATGAAATCTCAATGCTGAAAATGTCCCCAGTCATTGCTCCGGCTTTTTCTCAGCTTTATTCTTATCCATCGACGAACAATAATGGGGTTTATTATCAGGAAGACACTTCCAAAGTGATCATCCGCTGGAAGACTTCAAATAATTTTTCCCTCATCCTGTATTCGGATGGCGCATTTGAGTTTCGCTACGGACCGGCGAATCCTTCTGGATTAAGCTATCCGGCATATTATGGTATTTCCAAAGGGGATGGGAGTAATTATGATCTCCAAACTAATTGGAATTTTCCATCCTTTATCGGGAAAGCCATTCGTTATTTACCTTCCGGAAACTTAGCTGTAATGACCCTCACCCCGGAGGGTATGCTTGCCGTTACACAAGCCGACACCGCGCAGATCGTTCCGGTCACAGTGATGGTTACGGACGCAGAAAAAATTTCCGATTCGCGTGAATTCGAGCTTTCCAGCGGATTAAGCCTGAAGTATCAGGTTGTTTCCGGCCAAGACGGTAAGTTGAAATACGGGGAAGAGGCCTCTTTACAATTAACCATCAAAAATACTGGTCAGCAAACGCTTCAGAACCTGGCATTGACGTTGAAAAGTGAAGATACCACCTGTGTCGTATCCAACAACACATATTCATTGACCCCGTTGAACCCTGGCGAAACGGCGGTGTTGAATCAGGTTTTCCGGTTTTCACTCATTCACCCTCTTTTGGATGGATATCCGGTCAGATTTTTGATTGTTGCCCGTGAAGGGAACCGGATATGGCAGGAAACCGTCAACGTGCAGGTTGCAGCTCCCAAAATTCAAATTCTGGAACCACAATTGCCCGATGGCAATAACAATATCCTGGCCCCGGGAGAAGTAGCCAATTTGTTTGTACCGATTGAAAATTCAGGAAGTTTAACACTACAGCCGGTTGAAATCAGACTGGAGTCGTTGGATACCTTGATCCAGGTACTCTCTGAACCAGTTCAGACCCTGAATCATCTGGATCCCTTTTCAAAATCAGAACTGCTGTTTTTAATTAAAAGATCCCGGTATTATCCTTTAGGAAAACCCGCTCCGATGCGGGTGGAAATTACACTTGACGGAGAAATCATTCAAACCCTCAATTTTTCTCTGCTTCCACCTAAGAACCAGGTAGCTTTGATCAGACGGACGAATATTGGAACCACCTTCCAGGCCATGCAAACAGCGATGGATAGTTTGCACATAGGTTATGATACGATCGGCCATCTTAATTTTGACGTAACCAGCTATCAAGGTGTTTTTCTTATTCAGGGTTTTGATTCGCATGGACTAATCCTGCTGACAAATGCAGAAGCGATGACACTTGCGAATTATCTGAAACAACATGGAAATCTGTATATGGAAGGTTACTATACCTGGTATATTTTAAAAACCCCATACCTTCATCCCTATTTCCTATATGAATCCCATATATGTCCGAATTATTATTTTCCCAGAGTTAACGGCATCCAATCCACATTTTCCGATTCCATGACCTTTGCTTTTTCAGGAAATCCTGATTTTGCTTATTTTTCGTTTGATCCATTGTATCCGGCATATACAACTTTTGTGAATACCGATGATCCGCCCAAACCCCTTGAAATCGTATATGATGGCGATGATTATAAAACCATCGGTTCCCTGCTGGAATTTGGTTCTCTTGCCGACTCCATTCAGGCCCCCTCTACCCGACAAACTTTAATGAAACGATATCTTGACTTTTTCGGGATTGATTTTTCTGGTTTACACCCCCTGTTCCATTCTGCTCAGCCCTTGATTTTTCAGGGAGAGGAAGTCACTTTTACCGACGATTCGTACGATCATGTCCAATCCTGGCAATGGGAATTTCCGGGCGGAACACCCGCCATTAGTACGTTGCAAAATCCCGTGGTCAGATATAATACCACCGGAAAATATGACGTTTCCCTGACTGTCTCAGATGGAAAAAATACCCGGATTCTAACCCGTGGAAAATACATCCAGGTTAAACTTGGTACGGGAATAGAACCTGTTTCAACGCAACTGCCATTTTTAATCTATCCCAATCCGGCTCATGATTTCCTGACTTTTGAGTGGAAGGAATCCTGCCGTTTGCCGGTTCAATTGTCGCTCATCGATTACCAGGGAAAGACCGTCCTGAAAAAAGTAGTCAAAGGTGAAAATTTATCGGTTCCGGCAAGAATCAACCTTTCTGGTTTATCGCAGGGAGTCTATGTTTTAAGAGTTCAAACTCCGGCTTCCCGATTCGTCACTAAGGTTATTGTGAATTGAGCATGATTGGTTTATAATATGCAGGATAACGACATCCATATTCAAATCAACATTCATTACCTTTGACATTTAATTTAGCATTTAGAAAGATGGACAATTTGAAGCATCAGATTGAAGCGTTTTCCAAATTATATTTTGATGAAATGGTGACTATTCGCAGGCATTTTCATCAAAATCCGGAATTGTCGTGCAATGAATTTAAAACGGCTGAATTTATTTGCAAAAAGCTGGAAGAGTATGAAATTCCATATACTAAGGGCATTGCAGAGACCGGTATCGTAGGCCTGATCAAAGGAAACCATCCGGAATCCGGTTGTATTGCCCTTCGAGGAGATATGGATGCTTTGCCCATCGTGGAAGAAAATGAAGTGGAATATAAATCAACTGCTCCGGGTATCATGCATGCCTGTGGTCACGATGTTCACATGACCTGCATTCTGGGTGCTGCCAAAATTCTGAATTCTCTGAAAGATCAGTGGGAGGGAACCGTAAAATTACTGTTCCAACCTTCGGAGGAGACCTATCCTGGTGGTGCTGTCCGCATGATTGCCGAAGGGGTACTCGAAAATCCGGTTCCAAAATATATCATTGCACAACACGTGATCAATAACATGGAAGCAGGCGAAGTTGGTTTTAAAGAAGGTCCTTACATGGCTTCCACCGATGAAATTTTTATTACCGTTCATGGAAAAGGCGGTCATGCAGCAACTCCCGACCAGATTGTTGATCCGATCCTTATTGCTTCCCATATCCTTGTTGCGCTACAGCAAATTGTAAGCCGGCAAGCCGATCCCATTATGCCTACCGTCGTTTCTTTTGGGAAGATCATCGGTGCAGGACGTACCAACATCATTCCCGATGAAGTTAATATGGAAGGAACGGTCCGTACTTTCAATGAAACCTGGCGCCGGGAAATCCATCAGCGCATCGAAAAAATTTCAGTTGCTCTGGCTGAAGGCATGGGCGGCCATTGTGAGGTGAGGATCGCGCATGGTTATCCATTTCTGAAAAACAACCCCGAGCTTACTGAAAAACTCCAGATCCTTGCTTCCGGTTTTTTAGGAAAGCATCAGGTAAAAGCGATAGAACCCCGGATGACTGCAGAGGATTTCTCCTATTTCGCCGAAAAGATCCCCTCCTGTCTCTTCCGTTTGGGAATCGCCAATAAAAGCCGCAATCTTAACGCAAACCTCCATACCAATAACTTCGATGTAGACGAATCCTCCATTGCAACGGGGATGTCCCTGATGGCGTGGTTCGCCGTGAACCTGCTTAAAAACTAAATGGTCTGAAGGTTCCTGACTGCCTTTTGCCGACATCATGAATCCTTCTCATAGAAACGATTGCAAAAGAATCAAGAAAAGTAATGATGAAGTAAAATGAATCTGACAAAAATCATACAAACTCAATTCTCCAATATTCAGTTGATCTTTATTATTCTTTCACTGTTAGCAGGTTTGATAAGCATTGTCTTCTTTCTCCGAAATAAATATGGGTATAGTCTTTCATTTCTATTCCTTGCCGGATTGATTCTAAGGTTGGTTGCTGCCACTTTTGATCCGTTCCTGAATTCCTGGGATGAACAGTTCCATGCATTGGTTGCAAAAAACATGATGAATGATCCTTTGAGACCAATGTTAATCGCCAATCCGGTACTGGATTTCGATTTTCGTGACTGGACTTCCAACCACATCTGGCTTCACAAACAACCATGGTTTCTTTGGCAAATTGCACTTTTCTTCAAAATATTCGGAGTCAGTGAATTTGTATTACGGGTACCTACAGCGATCATGATGTCGCTGATGATTCTGGTAATTTACAGAATTGGTAAGTTGATCAGCAATCCTAAGATTGCCTGGTATGGTGCTTTTCTGTATGCGTTTTCGTTTTATTTTATCCATTTTGTCTCCGGACAGGTTTTTACTGATCATAACGACAGTGCCTTTCTGTTTTACGTAACATTGAGTTTATGGGCTTGGTTGGAATACGACCAGTCAGGAAAAAGAAAATGGATCTACCTAGTCGGAATTTTCGTTGGCATTGCCATCCTGAATAAGTGGTTGATCGGGTTACTGGTATATTCCGGATGGTTTATATCAATATTTGCAAAAAAGGAGAAAAAAGTTAGAATTCAGGAATTAAAGAATCTGGGTATTGCACTTGTTTGCAGCCTTATCATTGCACTTCCCTGGCAGTTGTATATACTGATGGCCTACCCGAATGAAACTATGCATGTTTTTCTTTTCAACAACAACCGGCATTTCATGGAGGCGCTCGATGGCCATTCGGAAAACCGCTGGTATCATTTTTATTTATTGTCGCAACAGTATGGCGGACTCATCGTGTTTTTTGTGATCCTTCCCGGACTCTATTTTCTTGGAAAAGCAATGCATAGCAAAACCCAGAAAATTGCGGTTATCACATGGCTGGCAGTTCCCTATGTTTTTTTTACTCTTGCAGCAACCAAGATGCCTATGTACTGCACCATTACAAGTACCATTATCTTCCTTGGATTGGGGGCGATCCTTGATAAAGGGATAGCGTGGGCTCGCAAATATCTTCCGGCCCGCATCTCATGGTGGGTTGTTATGATATTTCTGGGATATCTGGCGTATGATAACCTCTACATCAACCAACTCGATGTATGGCATTCAAACAAACAGTCATATTGGAAAATGAAAAACATTGATGCCATTATTGATAAACAGGTTGTGAATAAGCTTCCTGCAAAAGATTATGTGGTTTTCAATTGTGGCGGAAACAATACCACAATGTTCATGTTCTACAGCGGAACTACTGCCTATGGATTTTATCCGGATTTTAACCAGTATCAGACACTGAAATCAAAAGGGATAAAAATGGCCACCTTCACAGATAATAAAATTCCGGATTTTTTAAGAAAAGATCTCTCAGTTAAAAAGATTTACTTGCAGCCATTTTATTATTAATCAGTTGCAGACAGAACAAAAAAATGGAAATTTATCACCATTTGAAGAAAACCTTATTCAATTCCCAGCCTCCCTGGTTGTTTATAATTTTTATAATTTTCAATTGTCATTTGTCAATTGCCACTTGTTTTTCCCAGGACATTCCACCTGCAAAGCCACCTTCTCTGCCCTTTCAGCAGGATGCCCCCCAAGCCGGAAATGAAGAACAATTGGCCATGCAATATTATCAAAACCACGATTATGATAAGGCGGCTGAACTCTATGAACGGATATATACCTTAAAACCAAATTCCTATTATTATCAGTTATTGATCATTTGCTGGGTGGAGACAAAAGAGTTTGGGAAAGCCGAGCGGTTGGTTAAAAGACTTCAGAAAGCCGAGCCAGGAACAATACGTTACGATGTTGATTTGGGATACCTGTATTATCGTGAAGGAAATGCTGAAAAATCAAAGAAAATTTATGAGGATGCCATCAAGAAGCTGAGTCCTAACCAACAGCAGATTTTTAATCTTGCCAATGCTTTTATGTCGCGCGGGGAATATGCTTATTGCATCCGGACGTATCAACGGGGTCGTGAGTTGATGAACAATTCATATCCCTTCGGTTTTGAATTGGCTGGCGTGTATGAACAGATGGGCGATTTTTCAAATGCCATGGAAGAATATCTGAATTTATTATCCTTCAATAAAGATTATCTGAATACAGTTCAAGACAGGATCCAGATGATATTGTCCTATGATATCAATAATGAAAAGAATGAAGTCTTACGGAAAATCCTGTTATCTAGAGTTCAGAAGGAACCGGATAAGATTTATTTTTCCGAATTGTTATGGTGGTACTCTATCCAGCAAAAAGATTTCGATTTGGCATTTATTCAGGCTAAAGCTCTTGATCGACGGTTGAAAGAAAATGGCGACAGACTGATTCAATTGGCCAGCCTTGCAGCTTCCAACGAAAAATTTGATGTTGCCTTACAATGTTATCAATATATAGTAGCCAAAGGCACTTCAAATCCTTACTTTGAATATAGCCGTCGTGAATTGATCAATATCCGTTATCACATGCTCCTGTCGGAACCCGTTCCGGCTAAAAAACAGCTTGAGGAGGTAGAGAAGGAATTGGATCGTACGTGGGGAACCGAAAACCATGATCCGCAAAATATTTCAATGGTTAGGAACCTGGCCCATCTTGATGCATTTTATCTGGAGAAACCTCAGATTGCTGTTGAATTGCTGGAACAAGCCATTGATATTCCCGGCCTCAGCGATACCGAAAGAGCGAATTGTAAACTTGAGTTAGCCGATATTCTTTTGTTTACCGATGATGTTTGGGAGGCAACTTTGCTATATCAACAGGTTTATAAGCAATTTCCAAATGATGTATTGGGGCAGGAGGCCAAATTTAAAAATACGAAACTGACTTTTTATATTGGTGAATTCAAATGGGCCAAGGCACAGGCAGATGTGTTAAAAGCTGCTACCTCAAAATTTATTTCCAACGATGCCATTGCCTTGTCATTGCTGATCAGCGAAAATCTCGACCCCGACAGTAATACAGTGGCACTCGGTTTATATGCCCGGGCTGAACTGCTTGATTACCGTAACCAGATGAACCGTGCATTGCAAACGCTCGATTCCATTCCCATGCTTTTTGGTGAACATCCCATCCTTCAGCAGGTCCTTTATAAAAAAGGTGAGATCATGAGAAAACAAGGAAAATTCGCGGAATCCGACAGCCTTTTTCAATTGGTCATCAGCGGATATCCAGATGGAATATTGGCGGATGAAGCTTTGATGCAAAGCGCTACTTTAAATGAAAAACAATTAAATGACCCGGTGCGGGCCCAGCAATTGTATCAGACGTTATTGGATAAATATCCGGGAAGCATCTTTATTCCTGAGGCGAGGAAAGAGTTCCGGAGATTGAGGGGAGACAAAATACAATGACAATCCGTCCGAAAAAACATTTGGGACAACATTTTTTACGCGATGAAAACATTGCCCGTAAAATAGTGGGTTATCTTAATCCGGAGATAAAGTTGGTGCTGGAAATAGGTCCCGGGATGGGAATCCTGTCAAAATACCTGTTGAATAACCCGGATATTGATCCCTATTTTATGGAGGTGGACCGGGAATCGGTTCAATTTCTGTTATCTGCGTATCCAGAGATCTCCGGCCGGCTGATCGAAACCGATTTTCTAACGTACGACCTGGCTGAATTTCCCCATATATCTTCCGATGTTTTACCTCCTTTCACCATTATCGGAAACTTTCCATATAACATATCTTCCCAGATATTATTTAAAGCCCTGGAACATCGAAACCGGGTTGCCGAAGTTGTTGGAATGTTCCAAAAAGAGGTAGCCGAGCGGATTGCCGCACCTCCGGGAAGCAAAACCTATGGCATTATCAGTGTGATTCTTCAGGCATTTTATGAAATCGAATATCTTTTTACAGTGAATGAAACAGTTTTTTATCCTCCTCCTAAAGTTAAATCTGCGGTCATTCGGTTAAAGCGAAATACGACCCTGGACCTCGGCTGTGACGAAACATTGTTTATCCGGGTTGTGAAAACCGCCTTTAACCAGCGCAGAAAAACATTGAGGAATGCATTGCAGACTTATAACCAGTCGCCAGGCTGGCATGAACTGGAACCGTTCTTAAGTCAACGGGCCGAGCAGCTTTCTGTGGCCGATTTTGTTGAGATGACCACACTGCTGACACAGAAATAACCGAAATTTCAGGTCCTTATCTGTGACATCCTTCGCCCCATTCCCCGCACCTTCATCTTAAAAAGTTATTAACAATTAGTGTAACAAATTGTTACACTTCAAATGGAATTCATTTTCATATCTGGTTGTTATCTATTTGTTTATGATTTGGCATAGTGTTTGTAATGTCAGTCCAAACCATTCTCTTCCTAAATAATTCACTTTCAGATTTTTGTTTTACAGTCAATTATTTTGCAACTTTGTTGAAACTTTAACAAGACCCCATCATTTGTTCCTTCCATGTCCATTCAGTATCGCAAAAGAATGGGATGAAGATTGGGTGAGTGGGAAAAAGCACCTCGAAATGGCCCCCCTGTGGGTGATTCTGCCTTGAGTTCACTTTACAAAGAGCGGTCGAGTTCCTGATCAATATTTATGTATAGAGTTTATAAGACAAATATACTTTATCGAATTAGCTGTTTGATCGTTACTGCATACTTCGTATTTGCAATATATAATTCATTCATTAATAGAGAATTTGATTCTATTATCTCTTTTTTATTCTCAATACTTCTTTGTCAATTATTTTTATTTCAATCTCTGTATTTTGAATCTTTCGTATTTAAAGATGATAGATTTATATACTCAAAGCAATTCTTATTTTTTAATTTTAAGTACGTAGAGATTCCTTATAATTCGATAGTTGAAATGGATAGAATTCATAACTTTCAATTAATTACAAGATACGATATAAAATATAATGGTTGTTTAGGTCAAGTGCCCCAACAATTTAGCATGTTTATATTTAAATTGCTCCCTTATCATTTAATTAGACCAAATATTGATTTTATGATGAATGAAATTTCAAATTTATCAAGGATAGAAATAAAGGATACGTTTATTTAATAGTTTGGGGTATGATAATAGTAAGACCCGCGTGCCTGCACTGATAAGACAGGCGAGCGCTTAGGTTCTCCCCAAACGCCTGGTTTTGTCCCGCCACAACAAAAGAAACTTTTTCCTACCTTTGTGAAAATTTTTATGCAGGGATGAAAAAAATCAGCGTGTCTTCATCCGGAAGAAAACCACCAAAGGGAAAGCCAGTGTCCAAAGGGAAACCTGCTTTAACCCCGAAAAAGATTTCTCCGTTAAAAACAGATACACCCGTCAAAAAATCTTCTTCACGGAAGGCAAACTGGTTTTTTGTGTCGTTCTTTTTTGTATTTGCCCTGATATTATATGGCAATACGATTTTTAACAAATATGCTGTTGATGATATCTATGTTACAAATAATCCGGTTGTAAAACTGGGAATAAAAGCCATCCCGAAAATTTTTAACAGCTATTATGTGAATCAGCAAGGAAATCTCGGTTCGTCTTCCTCTGATTACCGCCCCATCGTCCGGTCTACTTTTGCCCTGGAATATCAGTTATGGGGCGAAAAACCAGGTCGTAGCCATTCAGTCAATATTCTGATCTATTTTTTGTTGTCAACATTGTTGTTTTTTATCCTTCGACGATTATTAAAAAATTATAACATTCTGTTCCCATTTCTTATCACTGTCATTTTTATGGCCCATCCTGTTCATACAGAGGTGGTGGCCAGTTTGAAAAACAGGGATGAAATGCTGGCTTTTTTATGCGGATTGGGAAGTTTGTCGCTATTGCTCGATTATGCCGAAAAACGAAAATTGCGTTATGTGTTTTTTGCGCTGTTGGTGTTTTTTATCGGGTACCTGTGTAAATCATCCATTGTTCCTTTCCTGTTGTTAATTCCTTTGACTTTATATTTTTTCACGGATTTACCGGTAAAAAAATATGTGCCAATTGTCTTAGGCATTTTATTCGTAGGATTGTTTGCCTTTATCCTCCCAAGAATGTTGCTCCCACACGTTCATCGGATTAAGGGTTTCGTTGAAAATCCCCTCTTTTTTGAAAGCAATTTTTGGATCCATCTGGGTACCGGGTTGGTTTCTTTATTGTTTTATCTTAAAATACTGGTATATCCACATCCCTTGTTACACTACTACGGATATGATATGATCCCCGTCACCAATCTGGCCAATATATGGGTTTGGGTTTCCATTATTCTCTATGCTGGTATGTTGATATATGCTATTCTTAAATTCCGTGAAAAACATTTTCTTTCGTATGCCATTTTCTGGTTCCTCATTGCCATTGCCATGTACTCAAATATCCTGGTCCCTGTTATGGGGATCGTTGGCGAACGATTTGTATTCAACGCTTCGTTAGGTTTTTCCATGGCCCTGGTATATATCATCTTCCTGATTTTTAAAACACAACCCAAAAGTCTAACCATTGAAATGGACTCGCGATTGAAAATTCTTGCGGTTGTGATTTTATTGCTGATTCCTTGTACAGCCATGACGGTTTCAAGGAACCGCGACTGGAGGAATTTGTTTGATTTGTACAGAAGTGATATTAAATTCCTTGATAAATCAGCCAAAGGGAATCTCGAATGGGCAGGGTTCCTGATGGGAACGGTATACAATGATCCGAATTTTTTACGCAGCGGAGGGGTCAATGAACTCAAACTTGACTATATCATCACCCACTTTAAAAGATCTCTTCAAATTTATCCAAGAAATTATAAAACCCTGAATGATCTGGGAACGGTTTATTTATTTATGGCCAAGAATTCCGATTCGGCCATCTTGTATCTTAACAAAGCAATCGAGCTGGATCCTTCCTCACAACCGGCCTATGTGAATCTGGGAATGGCTTATCGTCAGTTGGGGAAATATCCTCAAGCCATCGAATGTTTTGAACACATCCTGAAAATTAATCCCACCCAAGTCAAGGCCATTTTTGCTCTGGCTGATGTTTACAATGATATGGGCGATTTTAACCGGGCGGTAAAAATGAATGAGGATGTTATGAAAGCCTATCCAAAACTGGAAATGCCTTATATCAATATCGGAAATTATTATATGCTTAAAACCGATACAGTAACGGCTGTTTCTTACTGGGAAAAAGCTGCCGCCATTCATCCAAGTTATGAACTTTGTGTACAGTTGAACTCATTGTATGTTCTCCGGGGCGACAGAGAAAAAGCCGATTATTATTATAATCTTGGCATGCAGGTGGCAAAGCAAAACCAATAATTGCGCTATTTTGGTAGCCATCCGCAAAACTTCACCGGATTTACCGATTGAAGGCTTTTAATACGACAACCCCGTGAGCAGGAATTACTACGGTATAGGATCCTGAATAAGATCCAAGATCTTTCTGCCGCCACAAATCCCGTAATTTTAAAGTTGGAGAAAGCCCTGCTTTTTCAAAGGAAAGGATATACGTGACGGGTTTTTCTCCCAGATTGAAAATCCCGGCGGCTTTTTGTTTATCTGCAAGATCTTTAATCCAAACCTGAATATTTCCCTCTTTGATTTTTTGCTTGGCTTGTGTTCCCAAAGGATCTTGATCAATACCCAAAACCTCGTCGTTGGTCAGAAGGTTAAGGGTAAAGGGATCCAGACGGGTCAGGTCACAACCTATCAATAAGGGGGCCGATAGCATACACCAGAGTGAAATATGGGTATATTGTTCATCCGGGGTCAATCGAGTAGGATGAAGACTGGGGCCCCAGCCTACCCAACCGGTTACCAGCATATCCGGATCATTCCAGTGTCCCGGACCAGCGTAAGGCTGATTTGCCAACTGGTTGAATCCGATTTCCGACATGCTGGCCCAGGTGTCTTCAATGTCGCCGGTAGTACGCCATAAATTACCTCCTACTTCGCTACCCCATTCCCAGACGTTTCCCATACCGTACTGACAGAGACTGTAAACAATGTCGCGATTCACCTTATTCAAGGCATCACGCATTACCCGGTAGGGTTTCATCAATTCGATCCTGGAATTATCTTTGGCGATTTTTTCATAGGAACACCAATCATATTTCAGATAATCTACTCCCCAGGAAGCGTATGACTGAGCATCCTGAAGTTCGTGCATGTAACTTGCAGTATACTCACCGCATGTGAACCGTCCGGGAGAGCTGTAGATCCCGAATTTCAAACCTAACGCGTGAATACTGTCCCCCAACTTTTTCATGTCGGGGAATTTTTTGTTGGTTATAATGGTACCATCAGGATTACGTTTGGGCTCCGCATCTTTATATATTTCCCATCCGTCATCAATGTTGATAAAACTCCATCCATGATCCATCAGCCCCATCTCTTTAAAAACCCGGGCGCTGGCTATCACTTTTTGCATATCTACCGTCAAACCCCAGCAATTCCAACTGTTCCAACCCATGGGTGGAGTAAGTGCGATCGCATCCCCAATCACCAATTTTAAGGTTTTTTGATCAGAACCCAAACTGTTTTTTGCGGATAGCCGGATTAGGTATTCTCCGTTTTCCTGAGTGCAGCCCGAGATAATACCGGTAGATGGATCAATGGATAATCCTGTTGGTAAAGGCTCTGCTTTAAAAATCATCGGACGTTTTCCCGTGGCTGCAATGGTGTACAAAAACGGTTTTTTGGATCTTGCCCCATATACCAAAGCGCCATTGATTTGTGGTTTTTTACCGGGGACGGGGGTCAAAATATAGGGACTTTCTTCACGAAAGGTCATCTTTTCCCCTGTCTCATTTAGACTAACCTCATATTTTACCAAAAGAGCATGATCGCGGTTTGGGCAATTTATCTGAGTTTTCCACAATTCGCCAGGTTTTAAATTAATCGGAGCGTTAGCCTGGTTTACCAGGGAACCATCCTGTTTATCTTCCATCGTGATGGTAAAAGTGCCCCTAAGCGTATGGGTCGTACTCACATTGGAAAGTTTTACAGATTTATTGAAAACCTTGTTTTTCAGAACGAAAGCCTGTGCTCCATAAGTAAAATGGAGATATTCCATCAGGGAAGTCATTGAAACATGCTGATTTCCGGTATACATTCCGCCTTGCCCCCCCTGATCGAAAACCCGTATGGCAATCGTATTTTCCGCATCCCACCGGATTCTCGGATCGTCGATTGGAAGCACATACCGGCGTTCCCGGTCGTACATCTGCATCGGGGCTTTCAGAAAAGAGGAATCAGCAGGATTATACAAAGAGGTCGTCTTCGCATTAATTCCCAGTATCTGCCCATTCAGAAAGGTTTGATCAAAATTATTGACCTTGCCCAAAAAAAACACCAGGCTATCTTTCAGGTAGGCATTTTTCCTGAGGGAGGAGGGAATTGTGAATTTTACCCGATACCAGGCAAACCCATCATAAGGATCATATCCTTGGGATTCCCAGATGTTGTCAACTTTGATATTTTTCCAGGAACTGTCGTTAAATGCCGGATCGGCATATTTTAACTGATCACCTTGAATAAATTTCCAGGTCCCGGAAAGATCAACCATTTCATTTTTCTGCGCAAAAGAAGTCATTGCAACTCCCATCGTAAAAATCAGGCAAAGAAAAATCTTAAACTTTTTCATATTTTCATTATTTCACAATTGCTTTCTTTTCGAGTGCGTATTTGAGTTTCTTGCTGATGATCCTTACTCCTTCTGGGTTTATATGATCAGCATTGAAAAAATACCAGGGTTTGTTATGAAATTCGTTTCTGAAATCGAAAATTTCAAAATCATTACAATGATTACGGGTTACTTCCATAATATCGCGATCTAGTTTATCCAGGTCAACCATTTTTCGCGCATATTTTAAATATTCATCCGTCATGGGCATCCGTAATAAAATGAGGTGAATTTTATATTGCTGGCAGAGAGCAAGAATTTTTCGGTAATATATTGTTTCTCCCAGCATGGACTTGTTCGAATAACTTGAAAGGTATGCTGTGGCTATTTCAAAGCCCAGGGCTTCACGATCGGGTTCATTTGCAAAATTCCGGTAATTTCTCGCGGGAATGTATCCGTCTTTAATCTTATGAAGGTCGGCATTGAAAAAAATTGCCGACATAAAAATATATTTATAATTCCCAATATATGAGAAAAAAGTTCCTGTGACCCAGTTTAAAAGGTATTCCGGGTCGTGTAATTCACGCGCTATTTCGAAATAGTTAAGATATTTTCGCCAATATCCATCGAATGCCAGTTCGTTTTCTGCTCTTGGACAGAAATTTACAGGATCGATTGAAAGTAATATGTTTTCCGGCTTTTTATTTGTCTTTTCGAGAATGTATTTTAGTTTGTAATACGTTTGTGTGTATACTTCCTTGGGCATGATATAACAGAAACCATTTCCAAGAATTGCCGGGTTGATCCTGTCGTGCGAGTTGCCAAGCATCAGATATTTCAGGGTGTCAGAATATACTTCAAATTGTTTGTCTTGGTTTCTGCTCAAACGGAAGTAGTACATCCAACGATCGTAAGCGGTATTTAATAACACATTCACCGCTAAAATCAGGAGGATAAAAATGAACAATTTTTTAAAAAACAGTTTATTCCGGTTCATGTTAAAATTGAAAATAGAAAAACTTCTGACTTGAAAAAATGCCAAAAACGAGTATAAAAAACAACATGAAAAGGTAAGCTGAATACCTTAATGCAACTGGTTTGCTCATGAATTTTGTTGCAAAAGATTTCATTGCAATCAGGTATTCGAACCAAAGCATAAAAATAATCAAGGCAAAGCTAAGTAGCAAGTCGTTATTTTTCAGTAACGGTAATAGAATTGCTTTACCGGTTTGGCTGAAATCGGTTAGGTTTTCAATTATCAGGAAAGAGTCGCGGAGTGGATGTTGTCCAAAGAAAAATCCGGTAAAACAAACCAAAAGAAAAGTGGCAGTGATATTCAGGGTTTTCAACAAAAAGGGGGAGTTGGACAAGCCGGTGATGCGGTTGAAATTATTCATAACTGGCTTGGTGATGTTTGCTAATATCATAAAGGAACCATGTAAAAAGCCAAAGATGATAAAGTTCCAGTAAGGACCATGCCAGAATCCAACAAGTACAAAAGTGATAAGAAGGTTGATGTTAAGCCTCCAGCTTACTGTTTTACCGTGATATTTGAAAGGAAGTGAAAAATACACATAGTCACGCAACCAGGAAGTAAGAGAGATGTGCCACCGGTGCCAGAAATCGGAAATCGATTGTGCACTGAATGGCCGGTTGAAATTCGCACTGAGCCGGAATCCCATCAGTCGGGCTGACCCTATCGCAATATCAGTATATCCTGAAAAGTCAGCATACACTTGCATCATCTTCATGACCCCGGCAATGGCTATCTCAATTCCATGAAAATAGGCAATGTTGCTGAAAACCGGTTGTACAAAGATTGACAAGCGATCGGCAATGACGATTTTCTTAAACATGCCCCAGAGAATGAGGCGAAGTCCACTGGTGAACAGCTGTGGATCAAAATCGTGTTTGACATGAAATTGCGGGATTAGTCTTCGTCCACGCTCAATTGGGCCGGCTAATACCAGCGGAAAAAAGGAAACAAACAAGGCATAAATCCCGATATTTTTTTCTGGTTTGATTACGCCCCGGTAAACATCAAGGGTGTACCCAATGGTCTGGAAAGTGTAGAAGGAGATTCCGATGGGTAAAAGGATACCATAGTAAGGAATAGAAAATTTATTTCCGGTGATTGCTGCAAACTGATTTATGATGTCGGTAAAAAAACCAAGGTACTTGAAGAAAACCAACATCCCCAGGTTAATAACGATGGATATTATCAGGAATATTTTCCGGTCCTTTTTTTTCGCTTTTTGTCCCATTTTCAAGGCAGCCAGATAGGAAACCAAGGTGGCGCTCATTAAAATCAGGACGAATTCAACCCGCCAAAGGATATAAAAAAAGTAGCTTCCTGCTAAAAGTAAAGCCCAACGCCAGCGGTAGGGTAAAGCATAATAGAGGATAACAATGACGGGGAGAAAGATAAGATACCCTATGGAGTTGAAAAGCATTTTTTACTGGCGATTATATAAAAACAGTGTCAATAGCTGAATCCTTGTACCATATTCCTTCAGGAGTTTCTTCCCGCTCAAGGTGAGGAGAATGTATTTTCATTAATCCTTCAAATTTTTGTGCCAGACCAGCCTGGTAGTCTGCGGTTTCAAACAACACTTTGGCTTTGTTGTCGTTCCCGGAAATTGATCGCACGGCTTTCCTTATTTTTCCAGCCTTTTGCTCAAAGCTCTTCCGTGTTATCTCATACTGCTGGTGATCAATATCCTCTTGTCCTTCACTCAGTTGATATCCGAGTTGCGAATTAAATTTGATCGCATTACGATTAGACCTAAGAATATGCGCATACTGCTTTTCCCAGCCCAACAAGTAAAATGTGGTCTCAATGCCGGCAACAGATACCAGATAGGGGACGAATGTGTTGTAAAATTCTGTCCGGCCCAGAAAAATTCCCGATTCAGAAGACCGGGTTTCCCAATCGATATTTTTATCATTCAGTATCCCTATTTTCTCTCCCCGATAGTGAATCATCAAATAATTAAACCGCAAATTATTGATTGAAATGAACCAATCTTGCTGCTGTCTTGGGGTGATGATATCCTGGTATTTCATGTTCAGCCTTACCGGATCTGAGTTGCGCCATGTTCTGACCATCTCAATATCCTCCTCCCTAAGCCGTTCCAGAATTATTCCATATTTAAAGAACTTCATGGTTCAGCAAGGTTTTAATGGCAAAAGGTGGTTTCCGGTTTTGTACCATGTATATTCGGCTCAGATACTCGCCGATAACGCCAAGTGAAAGTAAAATGATACTGGTAGAAAAAAGTATTGCTACGATCAGAGCTGTAAATCCGGGGATGGGAACGCCATGCATCAGCTTCCGGTATATAAACAGGATGGCGGTGATAAAACTGAGTAAAGCAGAAATGAACCCTCCGTAAACCATCATCTTGAGCGGCATGGCTGTGTAATAAATAATCAGGTTTGAAAGCATCGAAAAAAGGCGGTGCGAGGTGTAGGTAGACTTCTGGTAGGGTCTTTTCTGATGATCGACCAGCACAAATTCGATATGATTCGTGTACCAGTTAAAGAGTTCATCAATGTATATAAAGTTAATTTGATGGTTGAGCAGACATTTTCCAAGTGATGATTTCATCAATCTGAACGACGAGCCATTCCCTTTAGTCCGATATATCCTGCGAGACGTGGCTTTTAATGCTTTACTGCCCAAATTGCGCGCCAGGGAATGTTTTTTCTTGCTATAGATTCCATAAACAAGATCAGCATCGTTGTTTTGCATGGTACTGATCAGTTTGGCGATCTCCTCTGGTGGATTTTGCAGGTCATCGTCAAGAGTGATAATAAACGACCCGGTGGCTTGAGCGATACCGCAAATCGTGGCATTATGCTGACCAAAATTACGGGCAAGACGGATGGCAACGACTTTTTCAGGACTTGTTTTTTGTAAGGCCTCTAAGATGTTCCAGCTGATATCAGTACTGTCATCATCAACAAAGATTACCTCGAACGATTTTTGCAGATTCGTCATGGTCTGTTCAATCCGCCGGAATAGCTCTTCCAGTGATTCGTGGCTGTTATAAACCGGTACTACGATTGAATAATCGGGCTTCTTCTTGCTCATATTGGTCAACCTCCTCCTAAAATCAAATTCGTAGCGCTCACCCACTTCGATGCATCGGCCAGATAGAATACTATGGTATTGGCCACATCCACGGGATCGCCGAGACCCATCAGTTGGCGCTGTTCAATTTTATCAACAGTTTCCCTGGAAAAATTTTCGGCGGTTTCATCAAGCATAGGAGTTCGTACAAAAGCCGGAGCAATGCAGTTGACTCTGGTCCCACGGGGAGCTAACTCAATAGCCAGCACCCGGGCATAAGCTTCAAGCGCTGCTTTGGCGCTGATATACATAGCGCCACCCACAAATGGATAACGGGTAGAGATGGAAGAGATAAAAACAATGGAACTGTTATTTTTTGTCAATTTTTTCTTTGCTAAAATTCCCGCTGTTAAAAGAACAGAGGCATTAAAGCTGATACGAAATGTTCGGGAAATGATCTCTTCGGTAATAAACCGGGCAGGGGAAAGTTCTGAAATCCCGGTGCAATGTACCAGCCCATCCAGCATTGGCAACCCAGCTACCAACTGGTCGATATCCGATTGGATGGTAAGGTCGGCAAGAAATTGCAGATGCCCTTCTCCATGAAGCAATTGATGTGTTTCCAATAACCGGGTTGCATTGCGGCCGGTAATAATAACCCTGGCCCCATATTCACTTGCCGTGATGGCAGTTTGTTTTCCAAGGCCCGATGAGGCACCAGTTACGAGGATTGTTTTCCCTTTAAGATCGAATGCGTTCATCCCTTTTACGATTGTTTTGAAACAACTTCCTGCTGAGTAAGCTCAGGAATAATAATTCCGTCGGTTTCAATCAGCACTGTTCCCCAGGAAAGACCAATTCCGAAAGCAGAAAGCAACAGCTTTTGCGGTTTTTTCCTGAGCTCATTCCCGATCTGGGTAACCATGGTAAGCGGAATTGATGAACAACTGGTATTCCCAAAATCAGGAAGAGAATAAGGAACTCTGGCTGAATCAACTTTAAGCATTTTGCGAATGGTTTCAACGATCAAACGGTTGGCCTGGTGAAACAACAGAAAGTCGAACTCGTCAAGCTGACGGTTGAAGTGCTTCAGCGTTGTTTTGATATTTGGTACCACCTCACGAAGGGAAAAATTGAAGACTTCAATTCCATTCAGCGCAATTTGCAACCGGTTGTGGTAAATTCCGGCCCCGTATTTTTTACTGGAAAAAGATTTCTTGCTTGCCAGGTTACGTACGCCTCCATCCTGGATAATAATTGTGTCATAACCGCTTCCATCTGTTTGAAGGTTAAACTGCATGGGAGCATACCCCGGTTTACATTCCAGCGCGGTAGCCGTTCCGGCATCACCGAAAAGAGGATAGGTGCTTTTGTCGCGGTAGGCCGAAGTTACGTTCGAAAGATCACCGACAAGGAGCAGCCCCTTTTGCATACCTGTCGTTTTCATCAGACTGCCGATCACCGAAAGGCCATATACATATCCCGAACAACCAAGATTAATGTCGATGGCCAGGCACGTTTGAGGTAGTTTGAGCCTGTCCTGCAGAATGGCCGATGTTGATGGGATGATATAATCACGCGATTGTGAAACGAAAACGAGAAGGTTAATCTCTTTCCGTTCCCAACCCAGCTTATCAAGCAATTGTTCTGTTGCCTGAAAACAAAGATCGGAAGTAGTTTGTCCCGGTTCAGCAACATGACGCGTTTCCACCCCAATCGTCTGGATCAACTGATTGCGCTCCTTTTGTGTTATCCAGTTATAATCAAGGTTGGATAATGTTTTTTTGGGAACACACGCCGAGAGACCGGCAATTCGCAAATCGGGTATCTCAAAAATGGCCATTTTTAGTTGGGGTTGATCGCTTATTATGCAGCTAAACTAAGCAAAAGTACTACTTTTTTAGTTCAGCCCGAAATTTTCTAAATTTGCCTTTCTAATCGGATAATATGTTTACAAACCTTAAACCCGTACCGGAAGATCTTCATCTTAATTCAGAACAGGCAACTCTTGTTGATGTCTTGCACGAACGTTCGGTATTGCATCCTGAAAAAAAAGCCTATACCTTCCTGGTCAATGGCGACGATGAAGTACTTTCTCTTACCTATGGTGAACTTGAAACTTGTGCCAGGAGAGTGGCCATGAGATTGACAAAGCTGGGATTGAATGGGAAAAATGTTTTGTTGTTCTATTCATCCGGAATTGATTTCGTCATCTCTTTTTTTGGATGTCTCATCTCTGGTACGATCCCGGTGACTGTTTATCCGCCGCGAAAAAACAGATCTCTTGAGCGGATCCATTTAATTGTTTCCAATTGCGGTGCGGAATCAATCCTTACAACTGAAGCCATTACCCGTTCGTTGGAACGTAACTTTTCGAAAAATCCGTTATTAAAAACCCTGAAATGGTATGCAACTGAAAAATGGGCTGCTTCGGATCAGCCGGTTCAGGTTATTCCTGAACCGGGTTTTGAAGAGCTGGCTTTCCTTCAATATACCTCGGGCTCAACCGGCGATCCTAAGGGAGTGATGGTTTCTCATCGAAATATCATGTATAACTTGCGGTCGTTGCAAATACTCCTTCAAATCACTGAAAATGATGTTTCAGTTAACTGGATCCCGCAATTCCACGATTTGGGATTGGTTTTTGGAATATTAGAGACAGTCTTTTCTGGTTATCATGCGGTTTTAATCTCTCCGATCAACTTTATTTCTGATCCTTTTTGCTTTTTAAAGGCAATCAGTCATTATCATGCTACCCTGAGTGGACAACCCGATTTTGCGTTCAATCATTGTATTGATAAAACGACTGAATTACAGCGAAAGAATCTGGATCTTTCCTCACTTAGGGTATTATTCAGCGGAGCAGAAACGGTGAGGAAATCAACTTTTGATCGGTTTTTGACTGCTTTTTCAAAAACCGGTCTTAAAGTGGGGGCCTTGTTCCCCGGTTATGGAATGGCTGAATCTACACTGATATTGACCTGTAATGATGTAACAAAACCCCCAGTCTATTTAGCAGTAAAAACCTCCTCTTTGCGACAAAACGAAGTGGTTTCGGCTATTGATGGCAATATGGAGGATGCACAATGGGTTACAAGTACCGGAAAAACATCCATCGACACTTCTCTGTTAATTGTCGATCCTGAAACCAAAGAAATTCAACCTCCTGATAAAGTAGGGGAGATCTGGGCAAGCGGTAGTACCATTGCCATGGGATATTGGGGAAACCCGGGTGTTACGAAAGAAGTTTTCAAGGCAAGCCCGGCTGGCCGTGATGAGCCTTTTTGGCTCCGAACCGGCGATCTTGGCTTTTTACATGATGGAATGCTCTTTATCACCGGGAGATTGAAGGACCTGATCATCATCAACGGTCGCAATTTCTATCCTCAGGATATTGAAAAGGTGGCTGAAGAGAGCCATTCTTCCATTCGTAAGACTTTTATCGCCGCATTTCCCATTGAAATGAATGGAAAAGAACGGATCGCCATTGTTGCTGAATTGCGAAGGACAATTCTTCCTCCCGATATTTCTAAAATAACCGAAGCCATCATGGCTGCCGTTTCGTTGGAGTTTGAAGTGAAACCTGCTCGCATTACCTTGGTGCAAACCGGTTCTGTCCCAAAAACCTCCAGCAATAAAGTTATGCGCAGGGTTACTCGGGAATATCTCCTGGCCAACAAATTCGATGTGGTTTCCGACTATGTAAGTGAAGATGTTGATGGAGACCCTTCGGTTGAAGAAGGCCTGGAATCATCGAATCTGGAGCAATTTATGATCCACTGGGTATCTCGTCGCTTGAACAACGGGCTACCGGCAGATCCTGAAAAAAGCCTGGTCGCTTATGGAATTGATTCTCTAAGAGCATTAGAATTCACCGATGAAACTAAAAAGGCTTTTGACTTCGAATGGCCTCCCTATCTGTTTTTTGAAGAGATCCCGATTCGTCAGATGGCAGAGGAAGGAATCAAAATAATGGAAGCAGAGTGATTTATTGTTGAGCTGTGGCTCTTGATTGAATGATCGTGAATAGATCCTGTACGGTTTGGGAATTTGCAATATCTTCCGCATTGATGACAACATCATACTGAGTCTTGACTAAGGCAATCAAAATGAGCGCATTGATAGAACTCCATTCAAACACTTCTCTGAAAACGCTATCGGGTTTCAACGTGTGAGGCGCGATATCTTCGTATTCTTCTTCTAACTGAGCGATGAAATCTTCAATCTTCATGTGGATTTGAATTATTATACAAAGATAAGAATTTTCCGAATATGGAACATACCTGACTTTTGTGTTACTTTGCACTCTAATTGAACCAATTAATGTTATTCTATGCCTGTAATGAGTGAATACTATCACCCTGAATTGACCTTACCCGATTTGCTAAACAGGGCCATACGCAATCATCCGGATGCTTTTATTGGGTATATTGATAAAAATGGAAAACTCATCATCCAGACTTATGAGGAACTCCGTGCCAAGGCAAAAATGATTGCGGCTGGTCTCTTTAACCTGGGATTGAAACAAGGTGATACATTGATCATTTCAACCCAGTACAATCAGGAAACGATCGAATTACTCTGGGGCTGTTTTATGCTGGGTGTTGTGCCTACTGTTCTTCAGCCTCCCATGACCTTTTCGGGGTACAATCCTTCGGTTGTGAAACTGACGAAGGTATTTGAGCAATTGAACAGCCCTTTTATTTTTATGAGTTCCGAAGTGAAGGATTCCGGCACCTTGCCTGTTAATAAAATAAAGCATTTGCCTGAATTGGATTGCGCCGGTTCCTATCCAGATCCCATTTTGAAGGCGGATGATCTTGCTTTTATCCAGTTTTCATCGGGCAGTACCGGCGATCCGAAAGGAATTATGCTAACCCACAACAACCTGATGGTGAACCTGGATGCTATCCGTATCGGACTTGACCTTCATTATCCGGATCCAATGGGTAACTGGATGCCTCTATTTCACGACATGGGATTGATTGGATACCATATTGTCCCCATCTATTGTATGGTATTTCAGTATCAAATCGAGACCAATGATTTCATTATGAATCCCGGATTGTGGCTGAATATGATGAGTGAACAAAAGATTGCCATTTCGGGCTGTACTAACTTCGGGCTTGCATTGGTACTGAAATACTTTACTCGTAGAAAACCAGTCGCTGATTGGGATTTCTCAAGCATGAAAGCCTTGCTTAACGGTGCCGAACCCATTTCGGTTAAAATCATGCAGGGTTATATAGATGCCCTTAAACCATTCGGATTTAAACCGGAAGCCATGATGCCGGTTTATGGGATGGCGGAGGCTTCCTTGGCGATAACTTTTGCTCCATTGTTGAAACGATCAGTAATTAATGCATTTGATGCCAATTTGCTTGATCGTGAGAACAAAACCAGACTTGTTGATCATTTCGATCCATCGGCAAGGATACTTACGGAAGTTGGAGTAGCGCTGAACGATGTTGAAATCAGGATTACGGATGGCGATGGCATCCCTCTTGAAGATGGTAACGCCGGCCATATTCAGTTAAAAGGTATGAATATAACAAAAGGTTATTACAATAACCCAAAGGCCACGGCTGCAGCTTTTTGCGGGGATTGGCTCCGAACCGGGGATATTGGATTTTTTTTCGAAGGAAGACTATACATCAGTGGCCGGTATAAAGATATTATTTTTAAAAATGGCCGGAACTATTTTGCCAACGATCTGGAAGAGATGGCTTGTCACATCGACAATATCAAATTTGGTAAGATAATCTTTGGCGGAACTACGGGAAGAGACACCGGACAAGATAAGGTGATCGCCTTCGTAGCCAGCCTTTCGGAAGAAAAAGCAAAAGAAACATTCCGGGATCTAAGAGCCTTCCTGCGCAGCAACCTGGGGATTACCGTTGATGAAATGGTTTTGATCAGGTCAAATGAAATTCCCAAAACATCAAGTGGTAAAATTCAACGATTCAAGTTAATGCAACGGTATTTGAACGGGGAATTTGAGGATTGCAAAATCAATGCTTAAAACCTGGATTATCAATAAGAATTGATTTTTGACCGAAGATCTTCATGTATATTTTAAGAAGGAACAAAGATTTAAAAAACCACCATTGGCCTGCCTTATATGGAAAGTAAGTACCCAAAGTCATTAGAAATAATAAAATATAATTATAGATTAACATTGGACTTGATTTAAGAAACAAACAAAGGTTAAATCCCTTGTGTTCTCTTTGGTACCCTAATAGATCTGCATATTTACCTGCAATCTGGTCGGCCATTTTAACCTGCTGGTCAGTGAGCTTCCCCTGCCAGGTGTTCATGCTTCGGGTATTGATCGGTTTTAAAAGGTTCCCGTGAAATTTTTCCCAGGTTTCATTGCCGTATGTATTCAAAGTATCTTCTTTTCTTTTATGAAAATCGAATACCGATGGATCATAATCAATCCCCAGAAAGTCGCAGAGCGATCTGAAAGTCTTCTCTTGATCCATTACCAAGTCTTCATAACGGAGTATGTAGTATTTATCCGGAAAACGGCGTTTACAGTCAAAAAACGAGTGGGTGAAATATCTCCATCTGCCAACCTGGAGGGGCAATGAGGGAGCTTCAACCGCTACATCCTTCTCAACAAGTTTTCGGATCGAAATAAAATTATCCCGGTAATCGCGGATAATACAAACGAATTTAGCATCAGGAAAAATTTTTCTTAAGCGATAAGCAAAAATTGAATAAATCGGATTTTTATCGCCGATCCACAGGGTTTCCTCTTTATGATAGATGGAGTAAGCATAATAATTAATACTTTTTAAGAAAAGTTGGATAGAACCATTGTCCTTATATTTCAAAAGCTCACTGATGATAAATTCTTTATCGAACTTCAGATTTTCAACCCGTCGGACATTGAATTTGGAAAAGGAGAAAACATGATCGACAAACGACCGGATCGTGGCTTCATCCCATTTTTTTACCTTTTTAAACCGTTGATATAAGAACATCATAACAGGAAACTCCGGGGCGATACGAATATTCGGATGCGCATTGAACAATGTGGTAAGTAACGTTGTTCCCGAACGGGGTCTCCCCAGGATAAAAAAAATGGGAATCTTACTTAGATTTTCTGTTTCCATCTGTTAAAAATTACGATCAAATTTTGAGCAAAAATAGAACAATTGAGCATGATAACAAACAAACAAAAAATGGACAAAACACCTTTACCCTCATAAATTTATAGTGTATCATTGGAAAAGATGGGAGAATGATTGGAGACACCTCTGATTTTACCATTTGGAGAGCTTCAAATATGAAGTGTAAAGTAAGTGCCCAGAAAAGCTCGCTGGAGCATAACATGGTTACAAAAAACCAGCGTTACTGCTTTCGTATATCAAAGATTCATCCAGAGTTAAAAAAATTCTATCTTTGCTCTGATACAAAACGAAAA